>VFQS010000627.1_pt1 | contig 37627 bp, 43 predicted proteins | sample 3512361 | NCBI WGS metagenome assembly VFQS01 (sample SAMN10412375, study PRJNA504923) | tailings metagenome | isolation source: Relicate 1 Philex TSF3 active mining | place: Philippines
GCCTGGGGGAATTTGGGGTGGCCAAGGGTGGGGGAATTTGACCTGGCCATCGGGGGGTACGCCAAGCGCTATAGCAATCTTGAGACTGGAAATCTGGCTGGTGGCATCGTGCATGAGAGCCCCAAAAAAGCGATCAGGCTAAGAAGACAAGCCGATATGATAACCAATTACGTTAAGTTTAACGTGGTTAAATTCAATCGATTGTTTGACGCTTCTGATTATGCAGAAGCGTACCGTTCGACGAGGCCGCCCGTCAGGCACAACCACATATGAAGCTCAGCCCGCGATGGCCTTTGGAAAAGCCGTGCGCACAGCACGACTAGAACAAAAAATTGCTCAGGAAGAACTGGGGGCGTTAGCCAACATCGCGCGCTCGCACATGGGTAAGATCGAGCGCGGTGAACATATGCCCACTCTCGCTCTAATTCTGAAGATAGCTGCCGCGCTCAGGATTAGTGCTGCCGAATTGATGGCCGCAACGGAACGAAACCTCGGATCCACTGGAGACTCGTGATGCTAGCCATTGAGACGAGTGATGGTGTTAGTGCTTCAAGTAAGAATGAAGACGAGCGACAAATCGTTCCAAAGACGCCGATGGATTACCATTAGCGAGACGAAGCAAATAGGTAGTGATTACCGCTGAGGTCACCGCCAGGGGCCGCGTCACCACATCTGAGCGTTGGCAGGCCGCCATCTTTCCTGCCATGGCGAGACCGACACCATAGCCCGCGCCGACCAACGTGAGCATCATGTCCAATGACGACACGTGCTCGACGACGTTCGGCTCCCTTTCCAATGGGCGAAGTACCCGAGCTAGTTCACGAGAATAGCCTTCGCATACCTGCGGGTCGCACATCACGAGTGGAAAGTACGTGAGCTCTTGAAGAGGCACCTCTTTGTGAGCGAGGAGCGGGTGTCGTGTTGGTACTGCCGCTACCAATAGGTCCTCCCAGATAGCTTCAGCAATCATGTCTTCACCCACGTCCGCGGTATGCGCGAATCCGATCATGAAGTCCCCAGTTCTCAAGCCGCGCAGCTGATCAGCGAGCGAGACTTCGGAAAGCCGAATTACGGTGTCGGGATCTTCCTGTCTGCAAAGGGCGAGAAACGCAGACAGCTGCGGATCAATGGCACCATCTGATATCGCGATACGCAAACAACCTCGCATCCCCGAATCGATAGCTTTGACATTCTCTCGTGCATGCGCCAGGACGGAAAGCAATCTTCGAACATCGTGTAGAAAAGCGACCCCTGCTGCGGTCAATAGCGTTCCTCTGCGATTCCGGTCGAAGAGCACAACGCCCAACTCATCCTCAAGCTCCTTGATTGCTCGAGAAAGAGGAGGTTGCTCAATATGTAGTCGCTCTGCCGCCCGAGTGAAATGCAACTCCTCGGCGAGTGCTACGAAGTAGCGGAGGTGTCTCAGTTTCAATGTCCTTCTTCCTTCCACACCGAATGCCTCTAATCCAATGGGACTCCGACATCAGCAGCGCATCCATACGCTCGCTTCGATGTAGGTAGGAAAGAACCACTAGATCGACGCGTGCGTCTTGAGCTCCTGGTTCCTCGCCGCGGGCGAGAACCACGCGGTCATGGCAGACCTCAAAGAAGCCGTAGACAGAGTGACAAGCATTGACTGCAGCACCAAATTTTGTAGCCAATTACACCCATTCGACTAGACTCATTCCTATTTCATCATTGCCTATTTCTATGGTTAAAATTTAATATTCATCCTCATTTATGAAAAGACGATTGCCTATTAATTTTTGCACGCATAAGCACATGAAGAAGAACCATCTGCCAATGCAGCAGCAGATGGCCGTGTTTCTGAAACAACTCGCACAGCATGAGGGCTACACCCTGTCGCAGTTCGATGGAGTGAGCTTCATGCGTGCAGATCGATCACTTGCCCGCACACCGACCGGTACTCTATGAGCCCAGCATCGTCATCGTGTGCCAAGGTCACAAGCGCGGACACATAGGCGATCAGATTTACCACGATGATGCGCAGCACTACCTGGTGCTGCCCGCGCCTCCTCCCTTCTCGACTGAGACCGAGGCCAGCCCCAAAGAGCCGCTGCTCGCAGCGTCCGTTCAGTTGGATATGGCGACGGTGGCCGATCTCGGCATGGCGCCTGACAATCCACCCGTGCAGTTGGAAGGAGGAGCCGCAACTCGTTGACCGATTGGGTCGATTGTCTTGATCTCTCGCTCTGAGAAGGTTGGGGTTCATCGCCGACTGTTGCCGCGGCGACAACTGGTGCCTACAGGCTCGGGCACGATGAAGGCCCAACCACTGTCTCAAGCGCAGGAAGGAGCTGATCCGCTTCGTCGAGAACGGCGGCGTGCCGAACTCGAACACTTGGGAGAAGAACCCCACCCCATAAGGTAGATTGCCATCGGAAGGTGAAATGACTCTTCGCGGGCGGCCTAGCGCGGGAGGCAGGCGGCGACCATCATAAGCACGAGCCCTAATAGGCTTACTTCAAGGATGTGCTCAAGCAACTGCCAGCGCATCCGACCAGCAGGATCAAAGAACTGTTGCCAGGATTGGCGGACGGGTGCCTTCTGAAGGTAGAAACGACTGATCGTCAAGGTGGCATGCCCGAACGCCTAAGGCACTCTTGTCGTAGGCCTTGCCAATCGTGTTCCAAGTGGGACGGAAAACGAGTCTGGCAGTTGATCATTCCCCTGTTGCCCTGGGCTTGGATTGCCGGGCGATGAGCGGTGCAGACGCGATGTACATCCTGGTGAGCGGGCCGAATTCATTGAAGGTCCTGTCCTGACGTTGATAGAGGGATTTCCCTGTATCCAATGTGGATCTGCACGAGCATGATCCTACAAATAACCAAACGTATGTTTGTTTGGCTAAATACTGGTAGAGCTAGGAACAGTACTTTCATGGCCATTCGATTCCGCATCGGCGTGCGCTTTGCGTCTTGACTCAAGGCGAGAGCCGTATGCAGTAGTACTGCACCTACGGATTTTTATGGGGGTGAGGTGCAATCTCCGCCTCTACCGCGATCGGTCGAGCTCCAATGCGACCATGTGAAGGCGCGCTACCAGAGGGCTGGCCAAGAACATGGCGCAGCTCAAGATGCTGTTCACGCTGTCGAATCCGTGGATGGTGCGCCACGTGCTGGTGGGCAAGGTGCGTGCGAGCGCTCAGAACCACGCTTAAGCATTTTCATGCGGCACATGGGCGCCGCATGCAATGAAAACCGATGTCGCACGCTTGGACGCAACCCGCAAGGATCAGCTTTTCTGACGCTTCGATTCATTCGATATTGCTTTGGTTTTGACGACTCTTTGGCTAAGGTCCAGCCTGGTGTCTTCTGACACGTTTCGAGCCTCCACACCACAACCTAGAGAGACAACACATGACCGACAACCTGAATGTTCACCGCCGCAGGGCACTCAAGAAAATTGGCGCCGGCATGGCGTTGGGGGCGTCCGGCCTTTTAGCTGCGCCAGCCTTTGCGCAAAACAAGCCGCTGAAAATCGGCGTCATTGCCCCCCGTGGCGGAATCGCGGGCACGGCTGGCGAAGGCGGCATCCGGGCGATGGAATGGTCGGTGGCCAAACTCAATGCCATGAACGGTATCGGGGGACGGAAGATTGAATTGGTCATCCAGGAAGAGACCACCCCCAAGGAGACGATTGATCGCTATCGCAAGCTGGTTTTACAGGACCGGGTGGACGCCGTGCACGGCGTGATTTCATCGGGAGTCAGCCTGGCCTTGGCGCCAGCGGCTGAGCAGTCGCAGATGCTCACGCTTTTGTGGGACGGCACGACGCAAGACGGCGTGAAGGAGATGATGCCGAACCCGAAGTACGTCTTTCGCGCAATCGACAACGAGGTCGACGCTGTCATGTCCTCGCTGCTCGCCATTCGCCACTTCAAGGGCAGTATGGCACGCGTCGCCGGCATCAACGCTGACTACACCTACGGACGCAACACCTGGACAACTTTCACGGCCATGCTGAAGAAGTTTGGCATCGCGCACGAGGTGGTGGCTGAGCAGTGGGTGAAGGTCGGCACCATGGATCTCACCTCCAACGTCGCCGCGCTGAAGACCGCTAAGCCAGACGTGATCTTCACGTCCATGGTTTTCGCCGACCTGCCGGTATTCATGCGTCAAGCCCACAATGTCGGCCTGACGGAAAACTGCAAGTTCGTGATACCGGCGGCGGGGTGGCAACACACGGCCATGAAGAAAGAGTTCACTCCTGAGGGCGTCTTGTTCGGGCACAGCACTATGTATTTCGACAACCCGGCCGCTTCGCCACTGCAAAAAGAGTTCGTCAGATGGTATGCCGACAAATACAAGGACTACCCGCACTGGGAAAGCGACCGCGCCTACTTCTGCCTGCAGCTCTACAAGGCGGGCGTAGAGCGTGCACTTGCGGCGAAGTCGGGTTCGTGGCCAAGCTCCATCGAGATCGCGATGGCCATGCCAGGCCTAAAGGTCGAATCCCTCGGCGGGCCAGCATCCATGCGTGCGGACCACATCGCCAACCAAGTGATATTCCAGGGCTTGACGACGCATAAGAACGCCTACGACTTTCCTACGCTCGCCTCGGTCGAGACCATGTCCACTGAGCAGATCCAGAAGCCAGCGGGTGCGGATTTCTGGCAGTGGCTCGAATCGACCAAATTCAAGGTCTAAAACAACCGGAGACAGGCGCGGCCGCGACCAAGCGGGCCGCGCCAACCTACTATGGCATCTCTTATCGGCATTTTGATGGCCGGCGTCTTTCACGCGGCCGCACTTTTTTTGCTCACCTCAGGCTTGCAACTTGTGTTTGGCGTTCAACGTATCGTGAACCTGGCCTGCGGTTCTCTGTACGCACTTGGCGCTTACGTCGGCATTTCCTTCACCACTTGGGCGCTGGCACAGGGGTTGCCCATTCCGATGTTTCCGCTGGCCCTGCTGGCGGCGGGCCTACTTGCCGGCCTCATCGGATTACCCCTAGAGCGATTGATCAGCACCATCTACAAACGACCCGAATCCTTCCAGTTGTTGCTAACGTTCTCGCTAATCCTGGTGTTCCAGGATGTGTTGCGATTTTTTTGGGGCGCCAATCCCCAACAGTTGGCCAACGTCGCGATGCACTATGGCAGCGTATCGTTGTGGGGCGCGCAAATGCCCGCTTACAACGTATTCGTTATTCTGCTGGCTATAGCCATAGCCGTTGGTCTCGGGTGGTTCTTGAGTCGCACAACGTTGGGCAAGATGTTGCGCGCCACAGCGGAGAACCGCGAAGCAAGCGCGGCGATGGGCGTAAACGTTCGGATGGTCTATTTACTGGTGTTCACCTTGGGCACCACACTCGGCACAGTGGGCGGCGCCATGGTAGTCCCGACCGCGGCCGTTTCGCTGCAGATTGGCGTGGATCTGGTAGTGGAAGCCTTTGCGGTGATCGTCATTGGTGGACTGGGTAGCATGAAAGGGGCCGTGGCCGGCGCGTTGATCGTCGGTTTGATTCGTGCCGCGGCGCTGGTGTTGTACCCCGAGGTTGAAATTCTGGCGACCTACGTCATCGTCCTCGGCATTCTCGTTTTCAAGCCCTCTGGAATCTTTGGGAAGGCGGCCGTATGAGTACTGTATTTAGATCGGTGGCGTCAGGCCACACCGCATCTTTGCGCGACAACAAGCCAAGCAGGTTCGCGCGCCGGGGGCTTCAAGCTGCAATATTCTTGAGCGTGATCGCGCTGGCCGCCGTGCCGCAGTTCGCCGACGCCTATTACGTCAGCTTGGGTATTCCGTTCATGGCCTACGCTGTGGCGCTGCTCGGCTTCAACCTTCTGTTCGGCTATGGAGGACTGTTGTCTTTTGGGCACGCTCTTTTTCTCTCCCTTGGCGCCTATGCTTCCGCCATATCCGCACGGTATTTTGGGTTGACCTCGATCGAGGGAATGCTGTTATGCGCGGTGGGTGTTTCGCTTTTGGTGGCTCTGCCGATTGCCTTCGTAGCCAGCCGATTCATTGGAATTTTTTTCGGCATGCTGACCCTATCTTTTGGCATGCTGTTCTATTCTTTTCTCAACAAGTTCTATCACTTGACCGGAGGAGATAGCGGCATGAATGTGCCTCAGCCGACGCTGCTGGGCCGCAGTTACGCCGCAATGGGGAAGATGGAATTTTTGACCGGGCCCTTCTACTACTACTGCCTTGTGCTGCTGGCGCTAGGCGTTCTGGTGATGTGGGGTATCGTCCGATCCCCCTACGGGTTACACCTGCAGGCCACTCGCGACAACGAGGTGAAGGCCAGTTACCTCGGCGTAAAGACGCGTCAGGTTCGCGGTGTTGCGTTTCTGATTTCGGCAATGTACGGCGCGGTAGGTGGTGTGATTCTTGGCGTGAATACAGGTCTTGCTGACCCGGAGCTTGCCCACTGGGCGCATTCTGGGCACCTCGTCTTCATGGCGGTGCTCGGAGGCTTCCAGCAATTCCTGGGGCCTGTAGTAGGGGCCTTTGTCTTTATCCTGCTGCAAGACGAACTCCAGGCAGCAACACAGTATTGGCGCTTCTTCCTGGGTATAGCTCTCGCGGCTCTGGTAATCGGTATGCCTGGCGGCCTCCTTGGGACGGTGCGCACGCTCTGGAATCGCTGGAGGAACAGATGACATCAACGCAGCAAACCCCGCTCCTGGAGGCACAAGGTGTCGGAAGATCGTACGGACAGTTTATCGCGCTGGAAGGTGTAGATCTGCGTCTCAACCAAGGCGAGTTCGTATCCCTCGTCGGTCCAAATGGCGCCGGCAAGACGACGCTGGTCAACGTGCTCACTGGCTTTGTTCCACCTACGCATGGCCGGGTACACTTCATGGGTCGCGACATCCGTGGCTCGAATTCGGTAGAGTTGTCAACGCGCGGCCTCGCACGAGCATTCCAACTGGTGAATGTGTTCCCCGACTTGACTGTTCGGGACACGCTCACAGTTGCCGCTTGCTCTCAGTTGGGCCTGCGCTGGAGGCTATTTGGCGATGCACGGTCTCATCGGTCGGCAGCGGAAGTAGTGCGCGCCACGGCGGCTGCATTCCGGTTCGAAGATGCGCTTGACATCGTTGCAAGCTCACTGCCACACGGCAAGCGCAAGCTGCTGGACGTGGCTAGTGCCTTCGCTCTGCGACCTAAGGTCGTACTTCTTGACGAGCCAACGGCCGGCGTTTCCACCGCCGACAAGCATGGCGTCATGGAAACCCTCCTGGTGGCGGCGCGCGAGATGAATGTCGGCGCGATCCTGCTGATCGAGCACGACATGGACCTAGTCCGGCGCTATTCCACTCGGATCGTGGCAATGCAGGGGGGGCGAAAGATCGCCGACCAACCCACTGATGATTTCTTCTCTAACGAAGAGATCTTGTCAGTCGTTGTCGGGAAACTTGAGGGAACGGCATGACGCTACAACTTGAGAATGTGAACGTCTACCGACAAGGAAACCATGTCCTGCACGATCTGTCGCTGCGGGTTGAGCCGGGGGAGCTGGTGTGCCTTGTCGGACGAAACGGGGCAGGTAAAACCACCACTTTTCGCGCCATCATGGGCTACCACAAAGTTTCCTCAGGCGAGATCCGGTTTGGCGGAGACTCGCTAGAGGGGTGGCCCACGCACCGGATCGCGGCCAAGGGTGTGGGCTACACCCCCGAAGGTAGTGATGTGTTCGGCGACCTCACTGTCGAGGACAACATCGCATTGCCGACCTGGACGCGAAAGACTGCTCGTCCTGCAAGCGAGCGGCTGGAGGCTGCCTACTCTATATTCCCCAAACTGCGTACCTACGCGCATCGCGGAGGGCAGCAGCTATCCGGTGGCGAACGCAAGATGGTTTCAATCTCTCGTGCCCTTGCACTGGATCCAGATCTTCTGCTGTTAGACGAAGCCTTCGAAGGCCTGTCGCCTGCAATCCTGCCAACCATCAGCGCCGGACTGCGAAGCATCCTCGATCAAGGACGCGCGGTGCTGCTAGCGGAATCAAATTTTTATCATCTACCTCGCTTTGCGGATCGGCTGTACGTCATCGAGCGCGGCGAGATCGTCTTTGAGGGGACGCGGGCGCAGGCCGAGGCGGATGCCGCGACCATGAAGATCATTAAAGGTTTGGAGTAGCCAGGATGCCGACGGACCATGAGGCAGAGTCGCTCGCGCTAGCGGACGATGCGCTGCTAGCGCCTGGCATTCGCCACGTTGTCGCGACCCTACGCGCGGGAATGCGTGCAGGCCCTGACATCACTACTATGCCGCTGGAAGAAGCCCGTGCACGTTACGCAGCGCAACAGCAACTATGGCGGCCCCGGGTACCGCCGGGAGTCACCATCCGCAGGTTCTTTATCGCCACTGGTGCCGGACCACTCCCTGCGTTGGCCGTTCGTGCCCAGGGCGGGCATTTGCCCGCAGCGCGGGTACTCTACCTACATGGCGGCGGCTGGGTACTGGGCAGCGTTGACACCCACCTCGCAACAATGTCGCAGCTGGCGCTAGGTTCAGGCACCGAAGTTGTCGGCATCGATTATCGACTGGCGCCAGAAGCACCGTTTCCGGCAGCCCTGCACGACTGCCTGAGCGCGTGGCACTGGCTGGAGGCTGACAGTACCGGAAGGCCGCTGTTCATTGCCGGCGATTCGGCTGGCGCCAACCTGGCGCTGGCGGCGATGTTGGAGCTCCGCGGACAACATGCGAAGCTGCCCTCTGCAGCGTTGCTGTTCTATGGCGTGTTCGGGCCCGACTGCCACAGTGAGTCGAGCGACCGATTTGGCTCGGGAGACTATGGGCTTTCAACTGCCCGCATGGCTTGGTTCCGCTCGAACTACTTACAGGCCACAGGCGAGGCGGGAACCACCGATCCGCGGATTTCACCGCTGTTGGCCGATTTGTCCGACCTGCCGCCAATGCTCATCATGGCGGCGCAGTGCGACCCGCTCGCTGATGACAGTCGCGCTTTGGCTAGGCACGCACGCGCTGCCGGACTGGTCGTGACCGAAGCGGAACAGCCTGGTCTTGTACACGGGTTTCTCCAGATGGCGGCAGTGGTGCCCGAAGCGGCCGCTGCGCTGGATGAAGTGGCGCGGTATCTACGGGCGCGCTGTAATGCCACCCTTTGCTGACTCCCCTGAATCGAGACATCGGTTGCTGCCCGGCTGCGTCGATGCACCGCATGGTGTTGTCTCGCTGGGCGACTTTTCGTTGACCGGCGGCGGGCAGATCGCCGACATGCGCATCTCATATGCGGATCACGGACATGATGGAGTGGCGCAAAAACCCGTCGTACTGGTACTCAGCGCCATCGGAAGCACACATCATCGCCTCGACTTTCTGATCGGCGCGGGTCGAGCGTTGGACCCTCGGCGCTTCCGCATACTGGCGGTGGACGCCATCGGCAACGGGTTAACCAGTTCCCCGTCCAATTCTCCCGGGCAGTCGGGCCGCCTTTTTCCGCGCTTCGGTATCGATGATATGGTGCACAGCCAGTATGCTTTGCTGGCGCAGTTGGGAATCGGGAAGCTTCATGCAGTAGTAGGCGCTTCCATGGGCGGAATGCAGGCGCTTGCATGGGCGGTGCTGTACCCGGGGTTTGCTCGGCGCGTGGTTGCGTTGACTCCGATGGCGAAAACAACTCCCTGGGCGCGTTTAATAAATCTAATGGCCCGCGCGCACCTAGAGGCAGGCCTGGCTCGCGTAGAACGTGGAGCGCCGCCGCACGACGTATGGACGGATTGGGTTCCCCTCATGCAAGCGGCGAGCATGCGCACTCCGTCGCAGTTCGACTGTGAAATTGCCGATAGCGAGCGCGTGGAGACGTGGCTGGCGGCCCAGACCCGAGCGTGGATTGCGCAAGACTTCGATCCATTGGACTGGATCTGGCAGTCCTATGCCTATGACGACTTTGACGTGGGGCTGTTGGCTGACCATGGTGGTGACACTGATAGGGCACTTGCCTCGATATGCGTCCCCACCCTAGTGGGCGCCCCGCCTTTGGACCTATATAACCCTGTAGAGGCCGCGCATCGCGTGGTTCGTCACGTGGCCAACTGTCGGTGGGTCGACATTCAAAGCAATTACGGCCATTTGGCGGCCAGCGCTTTGGACATGGATGCGGCTCTCGCGCTCAATGGCGAGATCTCGAACTTTCTCGCTAACTAAAAAGGAGACGGGACAGCATGGACATTCGGCTTATCCACTATTTCATGAGTGTCTACGAGGAGCGGAGTTTTGCCAAGGCCGCCGAACGGATGCACGTGGTGCCGTCTGCGCTGAGCATGCAAATTCGCAACCTAGAGGAAGAGCTCGGCACGGTAGTGTTCGACCGCACGAAACGCGGCGTCGAGGCAACCGTGGCCGGCCGACGGTTCTATGAACTGTGCCAACCTATCGCCAGGACACTTGCCTTTGCCAAGCAAGAGATGAGCGATCTGGTCCAGGGTAATAGCGTATCGGGGTCTCTGCGCGTAGGGCTTCCCTCGGCTACCTGTCAGGGAGTTTTGGGTGAAGTATTAGATGAGTTCATGGGCCTCTACCCCAATGTGGACGTGACTGTCGTGGAGGCCTACAGCCGCTACGTGACAGAGCAGGTGCATTCAGGCTTTCTCGACGTCGCCCTGGGCGCCTTGCCGGTGGAGCACAGCGGGCTTGCCTGCCGACCAGGCTTTCAGGATCACTTCGCCCTTATCTCCGGCCAACCCATCAACGGACCCCAGTTCACACCTTGCGACTTGTCGACGATGCGCGAGCTCAAGTTGATAGTCCCCTCCGAACGCCACCTGATGGGCGCCACGTTGCTTGACTACATCACTAGGGGGGAAATCTCCGTGAAGCGAGTGATGCGCATCGACGGGCTCGTGGCCACCATGGAAGCTATCCGAAGTTCCGATTGGGGCGCCGTGTGCCAGTCTATCGGCGTGATGCAAGAACTCGACCGGCAGGACATCTTCATCTATCCGATTGTCAAGCCAAAGATGAGCTTTGACCTTTACTTCGTGCACCATCCGCGACGCCCGCTCACTCTTGCTGCGAGATGCTTCGTCGACATCCTGGAGAGGAAGTTTGCTGAAGTCATAGAACGCCGGGAAGCGCACTTCAGCTGGACCAGCGCTTCGGACTGACGCTAAAGCCAAGGCGGCGTGCCGCAAAGGGCCTCGCACGATCAATCAAGTGTTGATTCACCGTACAAACTGAGCCAGTGTTCACGCCGAATATTGAGCCACTAGTTTTAAGGATGTTTTGTCAGTTGGTTGTGGATAAGTCTAACGGCTGGGTCGTTTGATCGGCTCCTTTCTGGGCTTTGGCCCGTGCGGTTTTGGTGATCCCCGCAGCGGCACTGGAATGCTTGAAGCGCCAGCTCTCGTTGCCGCTCTCCACGATGTGGCAGTGGTGGGTCAGCCGGTCCAGCAACGCCGTTGTCATCTTGGCGTCGCCAAAGACGGTGCTCCACTCCGAGAAGTTCAGGTTGGTGGTGATGACCACGCTAGTTCGCTCGTAGAGTTTGGACAGCAGGTGGAACAGCAAGGCGCCACCCGACTGCGTGAAGGGCAGATAGCCCATCTCGTCCAGGATCACCAGATCCACGTACATCAGCCGGTGGGCCAACTGCCCAGCCTTGTTCTGGGCCTTCTCCAACTCCAGCGCGTTGACCAGCTCCACCGTCGAGAAGAAGCGCACCCGCTTGCCATGGACCCGAATCGCCTCGATGCCCAGGCTGGTGGCCAGGTGCGTCTTGCCCGTTCCGGGACCTCCGACGAAGACCACGTTGTGCGCGGATTCGGTAAAGCGCAGGGTGTGCAGCTCTCGCACCTGTGCCTCCTGCACATGCGCCTGGGCAAAGTCAAACCCCGCCAGGTCCCGGTGCGAGGGGAAGCGGGCCACGCGCATCTGGTAGGCCATGGAGCGCACCTCGCGCTGCGCCATCTCGGCCTTGATGAGCTGGCGCAGCACCGCCTCGTGGTCCATCGCCTTGATGCGTGCCGTGCCCAGCACCTCCGGCCAGGCACTGGCCATGCCGTGCAGACCGAGTGCCTTGAAGTCGGTGACCAGTTCAAGCATGGCGCACCTCCTTGGGCTGGCGCAGCCGGTCGTAGCGCTTCAGATCGGCCTGTGAGGGTGTCTTCAGGTCAACGGACGTGGTCGCCGGCTCCACCCGCAGCTCGGGTTCTTTCAAGCGCGACAGCACATTGAGTACGTGCTCGGCGCTGACCCGCCCGGACTGCAGGGCCAGCTCCACCGCCACCAGCACCGCCTCCAGCCCGTGGGCGGTCACCGCGCTGAGCACCTGGGCCATCACCCGATCACCGCCCGCATGACGCAGCAACTGGTCTTGCAGCAGTCGCAGCGGCTCGGGCATGGTCTTGAACGGTGCGCCATTACGCAGCGCCCCGGGCTTGCGCTCGATCAGGGCAATGTAGTGGGTCCAGTCGTAGATCGTCTGGTCACGATCGAAGCAGCGCTGCAGCGTCACACTGTGGCCCTTGGGGCCCACCACCAGCAGCCGGTCGTGGTACGCCCGCAGGCTGACCACCGCATGCACCCATTCGCACGGCACGCTGTAGCGGTTGCGCTGGAAGTGGATCAGCGAGGTCGAGGTCACCCGCACCGGGTCCTCCACATAGCCATCGAAGGGACGCGGGTTCGGCGTCAGGCGCAGCCTCTCGTCCTGCCACACCTCGGCCACCGTGAGCTCGTGCCACTCGGGGTGGCGCAACTCGCTCCAGGCGTCCACGCACGCCTGCTGCAGCCAGGCGTTGAGCTCGCTCAGGCTGGCCCAGCGTCGCTCGCTGGCTTCACGCCAGATGCCACGCCGGCGGTCCTGCACGTTCTTCTCCACGATGCCCTTCTCCCAGCCCGCTGCGCGGTTGCAGAACTCGGGATCAAAGAGGTAGTGACCGGTCATCGCCTCGAAGCGGGCGTTGACGCTGCGCTGCTTGCCCGCGCCCACCTTGTCCACTGCCGTCTTCATGTTGTCGTAGATACCCCGCTTGGTCACCCCGCCCAGCACCGCAAAGGCCCGGGCATGGGCCTCAAACAGCATCTCGTGCGCCTGGCTGTGGAACGCCGACAGCACAAACGCCCGGCTGGCCGCCAGCTTGGTGTGCGCCACCTCCAGGCGCCGGCGCAGTCCGCCAATGAACGCGTACTCGGTGCTCCAGTCAAACTGGAACGCCTCGCCCAATTTAAAGGACAGGGGCACAAAGCCTGCCCCTCGGGCACTGTGGTCCTGCGCCATGCGCCACTGCTTGGCAAAGCGGTACACCGGTCCACGGCTGCCGCCATAGCCCATGGCGCGCAAGGCCTCAAACATCGCCTTGATGCCACGGCGCTCTCGCTTGTTGCGGTGTTGGTCGGCCTTGAGCCAGCGGGCCAAGGTGTCCTCATAAGGCGTCAGTACGCCCTGCGCCTTCACCCGCACGGGGTACTTCGGCTCCCGCATTTCGGGCTCAGACAGCCACTTGCTGGCCGTGTTGCGCGAGATCCCCAGCCGCCGGCTGGCCTCCCGCACCGATACGCCATCCCTCAGCACGAGGCGGCGCAATTTACTCAATGTGCTCACGTTGATCACTCCTGACCACCTTGCTGAAAAATTCAGCAGCGTAGCCGTCAACGTGGCTCAATTTTCAGTGTGATCCACCCCAAAAATGGCCCAGTTTTCGTTGTGATTCAACAAACTGGTCATGGTGCAACCGTTGCCGTCCAGAACTGTGTTAATCTAAAAGTTCGTTTGATGCTTGCATCATTCGCAGTCCCTGTGACTGCCTTTACCCGATCGATGCCTCGGCGTCGTTCAGCTCCCTCTCGGAGTCACCCCGGTCTGCCGTCTTCGGACGCCGGACCACCGGACCGTCCAGCGTTTTCCCGATTTTTCGGAACTCTCCTATAGCCGCGCTGGCCGATCCTGCACATGGCCTCTCCTGGCGAGCCGGTGCGCAACGCCCCCTGTGTGTTTTCTCACGAGAGCACAGATGGGGCGTTGTGCCCGGATTTCAGATAGGAGAGTTCCATGATTGCTACCCGTGTGAATGCGCCCAAGGGCCCCGCCCTTCTGGCGAAAGCAGGTGTTTCCCTCGACGACGCTCAGTGGCTCTACGCCCAAAAGCGTGCAACCACTGCAGGCAAGTCTGTGAGCGCCACAGACCCCCGCATGCAGGCCATCAAGGCGAAGGTTTCGGCCTTCCTGCGCCAGCAGCTCGCGATTGCGGAGGTTGACCTGGCGTTCGCATGAACCATCCGTCTTCACATAGAAAAGGGCCCCCATCTTCACGATGAGGGCCCTTTTTGCATTGGTGGCTCAGTGCTGTGTCTGGAACGCACTGCAATCTGGCGCGATCCCCACAGATGTGCACGTCGAGCTTCTCCCAAACCGCCGACAGAAAATCTGAGGGCGGAGGGGGAGAAAATCAGTGAACAGACATCTGCACGTGCTTGCCTGTCCTTGCCAGCATGTCCACCAGTGCGTCGATGGTGAACTTGACGGCTTTTTTGTTGATCACATCGGAAACTCTCGGGCGTGTAACACCAAGAATTTCCGCAGCCTCGGCCTGCTTGAGATTCTTCACTTCAATCCATCCCGCCAATTCGGTCATCAAGGTGTCCTTGATGGCCAACTTCTCGGAGATGATTCGTCGCGATTGAGCCTTCAGCGCCGCTGCCTCTGCCGGTTCGAAACCCAAGTCTGCGAATACGTTGCCGCCGACAGGGGTAATGTGCATGGATTTGGTCTCGGTGCTCATTTGTTGTTCCTTTCCAAGATTACGGCCTTGTAACGAGAGGCCGCAAGTTCTTTATCGTGTTTGCTGGTAGTCGCCGTCTTCTTTTTGAAGCAGTGCAACACATACACCGCCTCTGGAAACTTGGCGACGTACAAGACTCTGAACCAGCCATCGTCGAGGTTGATGCGGATTTCTTTCGTTCCCGCACCTACTACATCGAACGGCTTCCAGTCGTCTGGGTCAAGTCCCACCTGAACCAGGCCGAGTTGGTGTCCTGCCTCCTTGCGAGCATTGACGGTGAAAATGTCGTCGTCCTTGATGTCTCGCAGCGAAGATCCGCGCCAGTCGATCGGTTTTTCGTTCATTCGATCCTTCCGCATCAGTGTATCAAAACTTATACGCTACGCAAGAGGCCCTATCCCGGAGGTCCGGGGCGAAGCAGCCTGCAAGTAGGTCCCGCATAAGTACAAAAGGCCCCGCATCGCGGGGCCTTTTGCTTGGGTGGCTCAGTGCAACGTCCGCTTCTGGAACAGCGCTGCCGTATGGCGGCGCTCCCCGTAGAGAAACACTTCGAGCTTCTCCCGAACCCAACCCGGCAGGGAGGGGGCGTCGAGAGCCTGGACCAGGACCATCCGATGACCGTGATCCAACACGGCGTCGAAGAGAGCCTGCACACCCTGCTCGCCGCCTTGTTCGATGGCGAGGTGGATGGCACGGCCCGGCTTCTCGGCCAAGGACTTCACAACGAAGTCCATGTGGTCCAGGGACTGGCGATACTGGTTTTCGTACGTGGCGTTCAACATGTCTTCTCTCCATTAAAGGGAAAAGACGGGCCACGTATGTCCCTTGACGGGAACTGTGGTCCCGTCCGGGTTGGTGAAGGTCAGCAGGTGCCGACGAAATCGGAAGATCTCCGAAAGCAACTCCATTTCAGCAGAGTTCCTTTTGGCTGTCAACGCAAGCCGACCATAAGCATGGCCCCGCCTCCACGAGCGATTTCCTGACGGATGGCTGTGCCCTCTGCCTGGGTGTCATGCTCTACCACTTCGCGCACCCAGGCATCCAGCGTTTTGGCATCAAACAGAAGATCTGAATGGCTCATGTAGGCGGGCCGCATCAGCGGCATCCCGCCGTCGGCCAGCCGGTACATCAGCACCAGCCAGTGCCCGTTGAGCGAACTGTAGAACTGGTTGGCCAGGTCAAAGGTTCGAGTCGTGGTGAGGTAGTGCACCACGAGCGTCATAACGTCCTGGATGAGTGCCTCGGGATTGCTGCGCCTTTCATAGCCTGGCTCCTGAAGCCTTTCGTTGAAGGCGGCGAGCACGGAGCTTTGGCAGTCCGGAATGGACCGCATCCGTGCTCCCGCCTGCAGCAAGTCGTCTTCGGTGAGCATGCAGGCGGCCTTCCAGCCGCTGTGGGTGTCACAGAAATAAGCCCGAACGCCCATGCGCGAAGGCAGCGTTGCCGCGTCAAGCGTGCCATGAACCCGGACCGTGTGTCCGGGCACACATTGCTCGAGCACCTCTTTCCAGAAACCCGCCTCGCCTGCGCTCACTCATCGCCCTCCGGCCCGGTGATCGTGCCGCTGATGCGTGCGCCCGGATGGACATCAAGCTCAGTCTCGTAGCGCACGTTGCCACTGACGCGGGCACTTGCCGCGAGCTCGAGCCCTTTGCGTGCGACCAGGCTGCCTTTGATCCGGCCCTGCACGTAGATGTAGTCGGCGGTGAGGCTCTCGCATTCCATGTTGGCCCCCTCACCGATGTGAACGGCGCCTTCATGGCGGATGTCGAGCTTGCCCTTGAATTCCCCATCGATGCGCAGGGCCAACCCCTCGTCGGACGTCATCGCCCCGTCGAGTTTGGCGCCCCTTGGCACCACGGTGGTTGCGCGCTGGAAGGTGTCGGCGTCGATCATGCGCATGGTCATGGCCACTGGGTCTTTCATGTTCATGTTGGTGCTTCCTTAGATCAGGTGGACTTTTTCATGGTGGCTTCGATGTCGGCGCCTTCGGCAATAGAGACCCTGGCGTAGAGGATGGTGCCGTTGCACCGGGCCTGGGCGCCAAAGCTTGCGATGCCGCCGGTGGCGTCGATCGTTCCCTTTGCTACTCCTTCGATCACGATGGCCTTGGCTTTCAAGTCGCCCTCGACCTCGCCGCCCACTGCCACGCGCAGATCAGCATCGGCATCAGTCTTGATGCTGCCCTTGACCCGGCCTCGTACCGTTACGCTGCACGGAAATGTCGCGTTGCCCTCAAAGTAGAGACCAGCCGGGATCTCGCAACCCGGCTTGTCTTCGTCGGCCACAGAGGCAGGTGCGCCCAGGCCGCCGTGCACGCTCAAAGTCTGGTTGCCGGTCCGAACCGATGTCTGATGTGCGGCCGACGCATCCCCGGCTGCGCCGCTTGCGGGGGCCAGTGCAGGTCTGGATGCTATTTGAGCCGTCTGGCTCGCTTTGGTCGCGAGCCAGGGCGGCAAGTTGCGATCCTGATCGGGCGCAGGAGTGGGCATGATCTGTCCCGCAGACTGCTCTGCCCTGCTGACCGTCATTTCATCGGTGGTCGTGTTTTCGGTGCTCATGGAACTCTCCTTTCACTGGTGGAAACGTGGGCTCGGCCCGTATCGGTAATCGCTCTCATGGTTTTGCCGGAGACGCTGCACAGCGGCGCGGGCGGCCTCTGTGCCGAGTCTGTCTGCAGGGGGCAGGGGCGGCACAAGGCGGTCCTTCCAGGCTCCGGTGGGTGACCAGTACCAGGTTGGTATGCCTCGTTCAGCCATGCGTCCGGCCAGATCAGCCCGGACCTGCAGGTATTCGGGCGAACTGCCGCGGTCGAGGATGTCCAGTCCTGCTCTGGGCACGGGTGCGCCCTCGGGGTCCATCACGTGCCGGACAATCCAGTCGGGCGCTGTCTTGCGCATCGGGGCCACATCGCTGAGGGCCCTCTGGAAGGTGTAGCCCTGTTCGATCAGCGCGTCGACGAGCATGACCTGGTTGGGATTGCTGGCGGGGATGAAACTGCTCGGGTGCACCGACAGGAGCCAGCCGGCCCTGGCCCACAGACCCCCACGGCTTGTCGTTTCCACGAGGAAGAATCCCATGACCTCTGGATTGCGACGCGACGGTTGCCTGCCCGCGTTGTCGACTTCGGCGCGCACCGCGCGCGGGAAATCGATGTTGGCCTGGATCTGCCGCAGCGCCGCCTTGCAGTCTCTGGTCACGAAGTCGTTGCATGCGTCGGACAGGCCGACCGGGTGGCGCAGATGGCGAAGGTGGACGATGGCCTGCCCATCGTCTTTGGCGACGTATCCGCGTACCGGGGCGATCAGCAAGGCAACCGGTGGGCGCCGACGGGACAGCCCGTTCACGAATCGGTCCCACTCTTCGTTGATGGTCTCCTTTGCCGACTCCCGGAAGGCGCGCGGGACGAACAGCATGGATTCCAGCGGGGTGTCGTTGATCTGTAGCCTGTGCGCCGCCTGGACCAGCTCATAGCGCGCGCGGCCCCAGTCGCGCTGCCAGCTGTGGTGCCAGCGGCACAGAGCCGATTCTTCCCACAGAAGCATGGCCAGCGCCTTGAGGCTCATGACTGGCGCGGCGGGGGCGGAATCCCTGGGGTCTGGCTGGCTAGCCTTGGCTTGTGCAAGCCTTGGGGGTTCTGGCAGCGCCCTCGCCTGCCCCGGCATGGCTACGCGCAAATCCCGACGTACTGGCGTGGCGTCATCCGTGGATGGCGTGCCAACAGCGACGGACGCCGGGATCTTTTGTGCAGCCGCATAGTTGACGGACCCGTCGAGCTCGAGATCGTCTCGGAAGAAGGTGCACTCGGCGTCGTGCAATGGGCCCTCGTTCGGCCACACCGCCAGGTGGTAGCGGCCATCGCGAAGACGGACTTGGAGCTTGAGAGGGTGACGCCGGCACAGGCACAGGGCATGGCCGAATTTTTGGCGTGCCGCGTCCAGGGCGTGCTGCAGCGGCTCGGATTGTGATACGTCGGAGAGATCTGCCCGGCCAAACACCTGGCCGCCGATCATGAGTCGTGCGGTCGAGGTTTTGGTGGTGTTGTGGGGGCGGTAGGGCATGGAATCTGTGGCTCCGGCCACGGCGGTCTGTGTTTCAGCAACTGCAGTTTCATCCCTTCCGCAGGCTTTCTCGCTCCGCTCTATGACATATCGACCGCTCGTTGCGCCGCGAAATCTCCCGTTTGCGACCCAAATCGGGCACTCAGGAGCATGTCATCGGACCCGGCGCGATCCCATATCGAAGATGGAGGTAATTGGGAGGGTGGCCCTACGATTGCCACCGGCTTTATCGTGGGCCCCAGCCCGCTTGGCCATGGCGGCCATTTCCGGATCTGCACCGGTGAGGTTCTCCACCCAATATGGATCGTTGCCCTTGCCGTCATCTTCCTCTTCTACGAAGCTTTGATGCACTCGGGGGGAAAAGTATGAGACCATGATCTTGCCGCGTGCTGCCCAAGCCCTGCGAAGCCAGACCATGCCCGTCCAGGTCAGGCTGATCATGCTCATTCGTCCGATGACCCCCTCGTTGTCCTCTCCCTCGCCCGCATCATCGCCTTCGGGGTCTGGGAAGTTGACGATTCCAACCAGGTGGAGCTTTTCCATGGCGCGAAGAACCTGCCGCACGGACTTTTTGCGCTGGGTAACGTTGGCTATCCCGGCGATTCGGTCTGAAAGTTCGAGAAATGTCAGCACGCCATTGCCCACATATAGCCAAGTCAGTATGGTGGTGCGCTCGCATTTCTCGGCAGTGTCCGGCATCGCACGCGCAAGGGCGTCCAGACTTTCGCCCATGGGTTCCCAGTAGGGGTGATCAAGCAAGGCGTCGATGTCAAGACCGCTCAGATCCCCCTCGGAATCGTCGCTCTGATGGTGGTTGAGGTTTGAAGTCGGCATGGCCCGTCTCAGATGGATGGTTCGTGTTGAACCGGATTCTGAGTGCGGCGAAAATAACTGCGCCCCGCTCTACGGGCGCTCGGACATGCATAGAGCGCATTTCCCCGTTGGTTACAGACTGACTGGGCGGGATGGAACAAAAAAACCCCGGAGACCATTCGGTCCCGGGGTGGCAAAGGTGTCAACAGACCAGAAGGTCCATCTGTTTCTCGTACAGCTCGGAGCACAGGTCCCGCAGATGATCGGGGTCTTGCTGTCCGTGCAGCCGGTTGGCCTGGCGCCAGCGGGTGCGGCGCAGGATGGCGTCGATTTGGGCCGAGCCGCCCCGTCGAACGCTGAGCGTTCCGTAGGAGAGGTAGGTCAGATAGCCGGCCGCCCAGTCCGGATGGTCCTCCCGGCAGTACTGTTCGACCATTTCGCGTCCCATGAACTCGACGAAGTCGATGGCGCCCTCGTGGTCTACGGCGATGGCACCGTCTTCCTCGTAGTCCACAACGAGATTTCCGCTGCCGAGTACGCGCAGACGATCCCCACATGACTCGCTGTGCATCTCTCTGGCTGCGTCGCGCAAACCGGAGAGGCTCGCGGGCCCGTCCACCTGTTCCCATCGCGTGCCAACGTACAGGCGACCTATCCGCGGGACTGGCGTCTTCGGGAAACGCGTCGTTCGAGGTGGGTGCTTTCGCAGACCATCCTCGACCTCGAAGTACACACGCAGCGCCGAGAACGGCGGGTGCATGCCGTACAGCGACCAGCGTGCGTCGATGGCCACCAGGTGTCGGTGGTCGATGATCTCCACGCCGCTTTCAGCCTGAGCGGACAAGGTGTAGTAGAGCAGCTCCTCCAGCATCTGCGGTGAATAGGTATCCGCCGCGATGGTGATGAAGCCACCGCTGTCGATGGTGCGGCCAACAAAGTGTCGCCTCGACCAGTCGTACTGGGTGTTGCTGATGAAATCGCGCAACTCAGCAAGTGGTCGCAGGTAGCCGTAGCGTTCCGTATCGGACTCGATGAGATTTGCCATTGAGCGATCGTTGGCCACGCGGGTGCACGCCCAGCATCCGAAACGGCTACCGCAAGCGGTTCGCTGGTTGGCGGTTCGCATATCGGCGACCACGACACAGCTCGATCCCCCGGCGTCGCGGTAGATCCGAATGATGTCCGCGAAGTCCGAGTAGCTCGGCTCGATACCGGCCGAACACAGTCCCAGGTACTCGAAGACATCGTCGCTGGTCCAGTCGAGTATCGGTGAGGCCCGCAGACGCCCTTCATCGTTGGTCCAGACTCCTTCGGCAACTTCCTTTCGTGCTTCAATCTTGCGGTCTCTTGCGGCCGACTCACTCTGTCGCACGCCAGTCATCACCACGACGTCAGGAACGGTTGCTCGCGTCCTGAAGTCTTCGGCGGCCTCTTTGAGCAGTTTGGTGTTGGGAAGAACCTTCCAATCGGTCGAGCAATCTCCCCTCGTGTCCGGAAACGCGGGCAATGCCCGCCCTCCGATGACTCGTACGGGGAATGATGCGGAAAGTTCGGGGCGCCCGACTCGGATGTCCAACCCGATGCCGTGCTCCCGAGCATACCGTGCCATCTTTCCCATCTCGCTGTTCGCCAGGGCGGTGATTTCGGGTTGCTCGACCCCTGTGTTCGAGTGCACGACCACGATGGGTGGCACAGCTGCGCTACGCGAAATTCTGGCGCTGGCTGTCGTCAGGACCAAGTTGGTCAGTGACGAAGAGTCCTTGCCAGAGGAAAACGCTACGCAGATCGCGTAGCCATGATCCATGATGGATTCGATGCGACGGATGGCACGCGTGACGTGTGTTTCCCGACGCAGAGGGATGAATTGAGAGCCCGCGCATGCAGGTTGGGCTCCCTCAATGTGAGTTACTTCAAACAACTCGACTTGCATGCGTAGTCTCCATGCAGGCGAGGACCATCCCGTGAGGGCGCTGGCCCTCGCAGGGTGATGGTGAAAGCAGGCGATGCCTGCCATGGTGAATGCTTCATGGGTTTGACCCAGGAGCTGAATCGGTTTTGGCGATTGCCGAGCCATTCTCTTTGCCATCTGGGTGGTGGGCAACCGATCAAGACCAACTTGTTCTCGCCGGTTCGCATGGTCGTCATCGTTTGCTTGGAGCAAGCATGACGGGAAAAATCCTTACTGCTCCACCCTTGAAATTCCCCAGCGTCGTGAAACGATGTTCCTCATGAAACGAACCATGCTCTATTTCATTCTGCGATTCGCCGGCGTGCCTCGTTGGGTGGCCCGATTGCTATTACTGGCCATGATGTTGGTTGGATTCGGCGTCGGATCGGTCTGGGCCCAGACCATTGACGGCCGTGTGGTCGGCATTGCTGATGGAGACACGATCACCGTCCTTGATGCCAGCAACCAACATTACCGCATTCGGCTGAAGGGTATCGATGCCCCCGAGAAGCATCAGGCATTCGGCAACGTATCGCGTCAAGCCCTGGCGGGCATGTTGTCTGGCCGCAAGGTGCACGTGCGGGCAGACGCAACGGACCGCTACGGGCGGGTGCTTGGAGTGATCCTTGTTGACGGGCGTGAGGTCAACCTGGAGATGCTACGCCTTGGGCTTGCTTGGCACTACAAGGCGTATGCGAGTGACCAGAGCCCTCAAGAGAGGCTAGCCTATGCGGCCACTGAAGAAGAGGCCAGAGCCGCGCATCGTGGCCTGTGGCGCGACCCGAGCCCGACGCCGCCGTGGGAGTTCAGACGAAACTGAAGCTATCCGGATTTGGGTATGTGTCGACATAACAGAGTCCGGAAGCCCAACGTGTCAAGCCACCCTCAGTTGGTGCTTGGGTGGCGAGTTTCCTTTCCAGGTGAATCCCTCGATCCAGTAGTGGTAGAGACTGAATCTGATTGTGAGGAACCAGAGTGCTGATGGTCAAGCGGCAGGTGCCGCTTACCGATCTGGAATGAACTGAGGAAAGACGGCTGTGGCGTTCAGAAAACCTGACGAATTCAAATGCCTCGCCAGACTGGTGGACGGGTGGCAGCTTCGTGTGCCCCCTTGGTTGCTTGGCGGGGGGCACCCGATTCTTTGGCGACGCAAAGTATGGGGGCAGCAACCAAGCCCTAGAGGCCTGCCGCGCTGAGCGTGACGGGCTTTTTGCTGAAGCCGAATTGTCATTCGAGCCGGTCGGGAAGCGGACCTTTTCGCGCAGCTCCACTCTCATCGTCGGCGTGTGCCTGGCCTCTACAGGAAGGCGTCCCAACGGAAGGTCTCCCGCCAGGGACTGGGGAGCCTACTGGAGTGATGCCACAGGGCAAAAGAGAAAGCTCTTTTCGGTGGAAAGATTGGGGTTTTTCGGCGCTTGGGAAGAAGCGGTTGCAGAAAGGCTCAGAAGGGTAAAGCATAAATACAGTGATGCCGAGATTGAGCTTGCGCGTGCGCAGTGCGTCAAGCTATGGATCAAGTTCCTGAGTGAATAGCTCTGGCTATCCGGAGCCAAAAAAAACGCCCCTGCCGATCATCTGATCGGGCATGGGGCGTTTTCATTTCGGGAGGCTCGTTCTGGAGTGATCCAGTTACAGGCTTCAGTTTGTGCTGACTCGTATCAGTCAGGCGTTTGCAGGGATTTCCAGACGGATCTGCAGGTGCTCCTCTTCATGGCTTTGGATGGATCCAGGGCGCACAGCGGCGCTCAGGGCGCGTGCCATGTCCTCGGTGCTGACCGTCACTCCGCCGTGTTGCCCCAGGTGGGCGCAGACTCGCCCGACGAGATCGGCATCCAGCGCTTCCACTCGCAAGCGCAGGAACCGATGGTCGTGGTCTTCGTGTGCGGGACCGAAGCGGAGAACACTCACGATCGCACAGTCGGGCAGCTGATCTTCACCGATGTGCGGTGTGTCTGCCAGCATGCGCGCCAGGGTGCTCGCGAGATGTTCCTGGCGCAACGTGTTGCCGACCAGGTTGTCCCAGTGGCTAATGGCCTGCGACTCCCATTCCTCCCGGTAGTCGTCGCCCTCGTCATAGAACGTGGCCAGCGCGTTGACCGGGTGGTCGACCGCGTTGGCGTTTCCGATGAGCCAGCAGTCGTAGTCGAAGTCGCAGACAACTTCCTGGTCAGGCACCGGCACGAGCAACCAGTCGTTATCGACGGTGAACTGCAGCAGCAGCTTTTCGTCGACGGTCGAACTGATCAGCACGCGCGCCTCCTTGGCCAGTCGGATGTTGGCGCTGCTGTTTTGCCAGCGGTAGTTCACGCTTCGGTCGTTGACTGCGTCTGCTTCGACCTCGAAGACAAGGTCGTCGTAGGACGGGGTGATGTCGTTGATCCAGTGGCCACTGTCGATGCCCGATGGCCGCAGACGCAGGATGTTCTCGCGCTGCATGACCTTCATCGCCACGGCGGCCCATGGATCATCGTTGACGCAGGTTGGCGTGTCGCGCCAGACCTTTACCCGACCGTCCAGGATGTCCTGGCGGCTGACGAGATCGCTGTTGGGCAGTTTCGCGCCCGTGCCGTACCAGGGAGACATTGTTTCCTGGTATTCGGTGGATAGAACAGCATTGATGCAGTGGTCGAGAGCATCGGTCGGCAGGTAGGGCACATCGGTGAAGAGATGGGCCACGCCGAAGTTCGTCGCGTGTATCCAATACTTCCTGGTGAAATCGGCCGGATCGAGGCAGTTCTTCTGCTGCACGATGTGGTTGCGAATGACCGTCACGACCGCCCTCGTGATGAGATTGCGCTGAGTGGCGGAATCGTAGAGGTGGGTACGGTCCGGCATACGCGCTTGGAAACTCGCGCTGTCCAGGTGCACAACGACGGAGGGAAGGCTATCTCCGTTGCCAGCGTGGTACGAAGACCCGTCACTCTCGATGGGCAGGCCCTGCAGCCAAAGGTTGCGCGCCAGTAAGTGAGCTGTATCCGGGATGATATTGCCTGCCCGATGGATACCAGCGACAGAGACAAACCCAACCTCGGTCATCTCGCCGAGGAGTGTCGCCTTGGCAAGTGGCCTGGGCAGCTCCTTCCCGTTGAGAAAGATCGGAACTGGAAAGCCGGACACCAGCGTCTTGAGCTTGTGCTCGAAGACTTGATCCGAGCTTTGTCCGAAGCTGACCATGTTGCTTTTGCAGAGCAACTGCTCGCTGACACCATGCAGTTCGATGCGGGTGAGGTCGCGGTGTTTCTCGTCTTCAACGATGTCGATGGCACGATGCTCGATGATGTCGTCGCGGCTGGCCTGCAGGCGGCGGCGCCGCGAGTAGACCACGACGCTGTCGCAGGCGTAGAAGGCCGAGAAGAACCCCATGCCGAACGGTTTGTCGCTCAGCTGAACTTCTTCGCTGCTCCAGCCACTGGTGGCCAGGTCCAGCAGGGCTTCGAAGTTTTCGATGCCGATGCCGTCGTCGGTCACGCAGATCGTGCGCGAGTCGCAGTCCAGGCTGATGTCGATTCGCGTCGCGCCGGCACGCCGGGCGTTCTGGATGAGCTCGCCCATCACGGAGAACGAGGAGCTGAAGAGGTGCTGCATGGTCTTGAAGAACATACGCTCGTTGACGCTGGCGCGCACCTGTTGGGGGACGGCTTGAGCGCCGGTGATGGTGTTTTCCATTTGGTTTTCCTGAAAAAAGGAAGACCGGAAAACCATCTCCCCTGCCGGGAAGATGGTTCCCGGCCAGGGCTGGCCTCGCAAGAGGCGTCGGAGGTGTAGGCGCCCGGGGTCGGGCGCGACGTGGAGAAGCATCTCCAGGACAGGATCGATACTAGATCACCAGGCGGGCGTCTGCAAGCGATGCAGGCCGGTCGAATCTGCCGCGCGGGCGTGTCAACGCGAGAAGACCCGGCCGGGCTGGCAGGACCGCTCAAGCCGCTTCGACAGGTGGCCCATGAGTAACGCGATCGGGTCGGTGCGCCCTGCCCCGATGCACGCACGGTCGGCAACCACAAGGGCACAGGCTCGCGCCATGGCGTTGAGGCGGTGGTTGAGCTGGTGCACGACCGCGCTTTCGATGTCCCAGTCGGCCTCGCCCCAACCGGACTCGCCATCCCATCCCCAGCCGATCTCTGCCTGCACCGCCAGGAAGGCGGCCGCGATGCGCTGCCCCTCTTCGTCGATGAGGGCTGAGGCCTTGTCAGGCTCGATGATGTCGGTGAGTCGGCAAGCCAGATTCACCAGCCGTTGCGGCTCGGTTGAGTCCAGCGCCAGCTCGGCGATCTCGATCAACGATTCGGGCGGTGCGCAGTGGTTGTCGCGCGGTGCATGCCGGTCCGTGGTGTGGGGGCGGTTGGTCGATTGGCTCATGCAGCCATTGTTGGCCGTCAGCTGGCGTTTGGCAAACGATGCTGGGCAGATGTGCGCCCATGCTGGGCGCACAAAAGAAAACCCCCGGTCCTTTCGGTACCGGGGGCGGGTGGGTGGTTTGGCGGGTTGAGCTCGTCGTGTTTGCCTCAGGCGGCCTGTTGGCAATCGGTGGTCATGTTTTCGATCTCGACGACCGGAATGCCGAGGGCTTGAGCGATGGCGTCAAGCATGGCCTTGCGCTCATCGGGGCCGATGTTGTCGTCGGCGGACGGGATTCGCATTGCCGTGATGACGTCCTCGTCAGGGTAGGCGTTGCGGCACTGCTCGATGGCGTGCTCGACGTCTTCAGCCTGGCAGATGAAGCTCATCCGGTCCTCGCCGCAGATCACGAGCCACGAGCGCAGGAGGTGGGTACGGTCTTCTTCGAGATACTCGCCGCGACGAGCAGCTGCCAGCATCTCCTCGGTGATGTTGGTGAGGCGATCAACGCTGAAGTACTCGCAGATGGCCTCCACACAGTGGACCGCGTAAGGCCCGTAGTGGGCGCGGTCCAGCGGGTCGACGAAGTCGTCGCTCGAGTCGCTGGCGTCACGCAGGGCGTGGATCTGCGGCAGGCCCAACGACAGCATGTGGTCGGTGGCGTCCACCGGTTCGTGCGCGGAGCACGGGATGGCCACGTCCGAAATCCACTGCTGCGGGATGAAGGACACGGTCAGGCGCCGGGGTGCGCGCGCGCTGGGTTGGTTGGCAGTCATGTGAAAAGCCTTTCGTTGCTAGGTGCCCCAGCCCGTTGGGGCTGGGGCGGATGATGAAAACCACGGCGCTCAGCAGCAGGGCCGGGCATCCTCGGCGGTATGGTTCTGGTCACAGACGCTCGGATCGCACTCGACCAGGCGGCTGCCGGCCAGGGTCCAGGCGGTCTCACCGTCATCGCTGAGAGCCTCGGTGCCGTGGCGACGCATGAAGCTCTGCACGCGCTCGGCGTCATCTGAGGTGATGGGAACGAAGCGCCCCTGGGGGCGCAGGAAGCGCAACCAGAGTTCGGGTTGCCGGCTTGGAGCGGGTGTGTCCATGGGTACCGGCAGGAGTTCGTACGCCTTGCCAGAGACCAGATTGCGCACGGTCAGGGGGGAACACAGGATGAGTTGCATGCGATTTCCTCAGGCAGAAGAAACGCGGGATGCACCTGCCCCCGATGGGGGCGATGCCGCCCGCGCGGGGGGAAGACATGCCCGAATGGGCGGATGGGTCGCTGGGCCGGATGGCATCAGCGCCGACTAGGCATGAGCCTTGACAGTTGTGATTCTGGTGGCTGATCCAGAGCAGCGCAAACGATGCCGACCACCCAAATGACAAAGCCCCGGCCTTTTTCCAGGTCGGGGCGATGTCGGGTTTCAGGTTTGGCGATCGGGGATCGAGGCGTAGACGTTGGCCCAGGTCCATTCTTCTCCGGGCGGCGTGTTCACGGCTTCGGTCCGCAGAGGCGCATCCAGCGCCACGGCAAGCCGCTCGGCCACGTCGGTGGGGTCGATCCCTAGCTCGGTCGCTTCCAGCGTCACGACGGGGTGCGAGTTGACGAACAGGGCGGCGTCCCCATTGAAGACGGTCGCCAGGATGAGTTCGGGTTTTTCCATGGAATCTCTTTCAAGAGGTCGCACGCCCGTACCCCCTCCCCCGTTGGGGTTGGCGGCGCGGGCGTGCGGGTGGTTGTGATTGGCAACCGATTGCCGGTTGCCTGGTGGAGTTGATGGCTCAGGCGGCTTCGAGCATGTCCTCGCGATACTCGCGCACCGTGCGGGGCTTGTTGGCCACGCGGTGTCCCTGTAGGAATGCCACAAACTGCTCTGCTTCAACGCGACTTCGGAAGTGTGCCAAGGTATCTGCATCGCGGCGTACCCAAAAGGGGTATTCGGCGTTTTTACTGTCGTGGCAAAACGTCAGTTCAGGCGTCTGATAGTTCGTTGCGCGGTACAGCTCATCGAGTGTGTCGACATCGATGATCCGCAGAATATTGCTGGTCAGAATGGCGCCCCCCCCGCTTGCCGACACTAGGTCACCCCACTGATCGATCAGCGGCTCGATCAACAGCGGAACCTTCATAATTCCACAGCTGCGACCGATGAAGCCGACAACGTCGTTCTCCTCGCACCAGTCGCGCCCGGAAACCGGGTCGCCCAGGAACAGGCGCAGGCGCTGGCCATTGCTGCCCTGCTCCTTGTGGCTGCGGATGGCTCTTTCGAGGATGCTTGCCACCTTGGCCGGTGTTCTGGGGTCGAACCAGGTCTTCTTCGAGGCCGGATGTCGGGCCCAGGCTGCGAGAAGCTGCTGGTGCATCTGGTAGCACTCGATCGTGCCGTGCAGACGGGCGTCAGGCGGCTCGATCGGCGGGGTGCTTGCCCTCCGGTGCTTGTTCATGATTTCGGCCATGGCAACGGCTTCACGGAAGCAGTTGTTGAAGCCGAAACAGCTGTAGCCGCCGCCCGAGTGGCGCAGCACATAGACCTTCTGGTCGTTGTTGAGGGTGATTTCCACGTTGATTCCTTGTGAAGAAATGAACGGGGAGCGCAGCCCTGGTCGGGGAGCGGGCTCCCCGAATGGGTGTTGATGGTCGGCGAATGCCGACGGCTTGGCCAGAAGCGGCCAGAGACAGCCTCAAGGATACGAGCGAGGCCTCTTGCCCGCAACCGATCCCGGGCAATGGACAAAAAAAATCCCCCCAGCCGCTCGGCTTGGGGGGACTCTGGAGATGGTGCCCGTTTCGCTTCAGCCCTGGGCTTCTGCGTTCCGTGCTTGAACCGCTTTCTCGTGCAGTTCCTTGTTGGTTTTCAGGAGCCGCCACGACCCTGCGGCCGCCACCACGATCCCGAAGATCATGACGACGTTGACGATGGAGATGGTTGTGTTGGCGAACATGGTGTTATCGGGGAACATCTGACGCCTCCGAATATAGTTTCTCGGCCGAATCTGTCAAGGCTCCCGCGCGACAGGCGCAACCCGGGTTCTTCTCCAGTTCGGACTTGACGATCGACCTCATGAGGCCGGCCATCTTTCTACGCTGTACGCCGGCCGCTTCGATGGACCGGAGTTCCTCCAGATCCTTCTTGCGCCGCAGCAGCTGTCGGTTGAAGAACAGCCATGCGATGAACCACATGCCCGTCAGGAGCATGTTGTCCATGGCGTCCATCTGTGCGAACAGGAAGCTCACGGCCGCCGATCCGATGAAGGCGAACTCGAAGGCGAGTTCCGCCAGCCAGTCGAGATCGTCACAGCAGTTGATCATCTTGTCGAACTTGTTGCGTGCTGGCGGCAGCAGTTCCACCATCATTGCCAGCCAGGCCGTAGCCATGGCCGGGGCGGCCGCCAGGACAATGCCCAAATGGCGTTCGTCCATTGTTGGTCCTTTCTTTGAGAGCGCGCCCTGCACAGACTTTGCTGTTGCAGGGCGCACGGTTGGTTGAGGTTCAGGCCTCGACGGGCTGCAACTGGACCTTGGCGGCCAGGCTGCGCCCATCCTCGAGATGCAGCCGCAGGTCGTAGCCCTGGCGGGTGAGCCGGGCCTCGATGCGCCAGCCGGTAAAGGCCAGAGGATTGAGCTGGTCAAGCTCGAAGGCCTCGCGCGGCAGAGGCTCGAATCCTCCCGGCTTGAGCGCCAGGACAGACGGAGCATCGAGCCGCAGCGCCCCGAAGAGCGGAGCGTTCCAGCTGCCCTTTTCGTTCTTCGCGGGCTTGTTTTCGTTGAACCGGATCACCTTGAGGTCGCCATCGAGGAAGAACAGCGAATCGAACAAGGCCGTCTCACGGTCGGGCGAGTACCCGATCGCGCACGGTTCGCGCCGCTGCCCGTTGCTCGCGGCCATGGCCTTGAGTTCGTCCCGGAACTGTTCCTCCGTCTCGCTGACGGTGTGGAACACGTCCTGCTCGGCGTAGGTGAGGGTTTCTCGCTTGCGCGGGTTGACCCAGACCCCGTAGTACCAGGCATCCTGGAATGTCGGATAGGTCACCCAGCCCTCGGCACGTGGTCGCATGTGTGCGACCGATCCGGTATTGCCGTTGGCAATGAAGGACCGTGTGATGATGGAGCCGGACGCCGTGCGCTCTGGCGGGGCGACTGCGAGGTGCTCCCGCAACAGGGCGATGGTGCGCAGGCTGCGATCCATCTGATCCTTGTTGAAGGCCAGTCGTTGCGGCCCCCACCAGTAGACGTTGCCCTGGGTTTCGGCAAGCGCACTCTGTGTCTCGGTGATGTTGAGAGCGGCGATTCTCTGCGGCTTGGACCGGGTGTCGACGTTGTGCTCGTAGTACCCGGCGATAGAACGCGCCACGCCGTGGGTGTTGACCTCGAAACAGTCGGTGAACGTGAAGCCACCGTCTGTTCCGTGAAGGATGGCCAGACATTCGTCTCGGCCGAAGAGGACATAGCCGGTCAGGCGTGCCAGAGCCAGTCGGCGTTCGATGTCCTCCGGATCTATCTGGCGAAAGGGCTGGATTTCCTCGAAGTACAGCGGAATCTGGACGATGCGCTGCAGCTGGGTGTTGTACTTCCCCGGGGATGTGGGGGAGCGGTAGCGAACGAGTGTGGCGTTCTCGATCCCCTGGATGCCAGCAAAGCCCGGTTCGTGTGCGAAGGCCTCGCGCACGACCGACTGGATCTTGCGGTGGCCCTCGGCGTTGTAGCCCGGTGCGTCGTGTACCTGGACCATCGAACAGTTGACTTCGACATACGCGGGGATGTTGTCTTGGGTGCTCATGCTTCACCTATTGAAGTGAGGCCGGCACCCTGCCCCTACCGGGATGGGGCCCGGCCGGGGTGGTTGGAGGCGTGCGCGCGTCTCGAAGACGGGCACGCGATTGCTCGAAGGAGCAGATCAGGGGGAATTGTTGGCGCTATGCAAGCGACTTGCAAGCGATGGCGGCCAGGTGACATCGAGCTGTAAGTCAAAGTCTGCGCGACTGGCCAAGAAGGGTTGGGCGCGTTCACGTGGCTGACTGTGATCTGTGCTTTGTCCAGTAAGTACGGCCAAGAACGAGGACATCCGTATAGGTCGATACGGAAAGTGGGAGCACGTCTCAAAAAAAGGAAATGACACCGCGTTCTGAAGGAGTGTCCGGCCAATCGGGTAATATTGCTTCAGGCAAATTAGCCTCCCCGATTCCTCCCTTCGGGGCGTCTCACTAAAGACGGTTTTCCCCCGTGCGCGGCCTGGTCGCGTAGCGGGGGTTTCTTTTTTGATACCCCGAAAGTTGTTCACCCAGAGCAATGGACGCTCGGTATGGTGTTGTTGTACCTACTGTCCGTCCGGCCTGTCCATAGGATGTTGGCATGAAAGCCACCGATCCTAAATCCCAGCTCCTGCTGGCGCTAGCTCATCTCGGTCCCCTCTCCGAAGCCGCACTTTGGCGCAAGAGTGCACGGAGCAACACGGCCATGGCCAACTGGAAGAAAGCCACGCTTGAGCCATTGCTGGCGGATGGCTTCGTCAAGCCCGCGCTACCTGGGTTTGTGCGTCTATCAAAGGCAGGACGGTGTCATCTCCTGTCTTCACTCAAGCTGAGCGAAGCTGATCTTGGCGGTGAGTTCGCCTTTCCGAAAGGCAATGGGCTGTCGCGAATGGAAGGTCGATTTGTACCTGAAGTGAGTGGCACTGTGCGCCCGCGCGCCCTGGACTACAAGTCCATGCCAAGCCTTGGCATGCCTGTCTGAGAACAGCCTGAGTGCCCAAAAAACAACCCCATGGCCTCAGTTGGCCATGGGGGTGGGTTGATCAGTCGGACTATGCCGCGAGCAGATTGGCTTCGGTGTCGGTGTTATTGACCACAGCCGCCTCGGCCTCGGAATGATGAGGTTCGACTTCCGTGTTACAGACTGGACAGCGGTCATTGCAGGCGCAGGTCCAGCTATCAGTCCACTCGGAGCCGCAAGGGCAGCGATAGTGGTTGATGTACGTCATGGGTTCTGTATCCACCTGACACGGCGCAGCCTGTGTCGAACTGGAAGTGAACAAGTGCAACCAGCGATTGGCTGAAGGCAGACGCTTGATCAGCTTGATGAGACCGGGTTGGTTGTCGGCCAACGGCGCAGTCACGTCTGGGTTCAGTATCGCGTTGTACAGGCACATGATTTGGTAGACGGTGCTGTCCCCGTACTCACGGCCGATGGAGCCCACTTTGTCGCTGTGTTGATGGACTTCGCACCAAAAGGTCTGGGCAGCATCGACTCGGTCACTCAACGCGTTGAGTTGAGTTTGCAGGACTTGGGCGCCCAGGGCCAGCGATTCAATCGCGCCAGCCACAACCAGTCGTTGATGCTGTTCGGGGACCAGGCGTGCAAGGTGCGCTTGTGTGGTGTCATGCATGCGCTTGATGTCCATGACATCTTCAACTGCAATCATGACTTCGTGGCCGGATTGCAGGCAGGTGACGTGGGCGTGTTGGCCAACGCTACGGATCACGAACGGGGAGACTGGTCCGCTGGGGCAGCATGCATCAAAGCCGAGCATGCCGCTGCGGCGAACCATGGGTTCAAGAGAGAGATACGACTTTTCGCTCATGGTGAAAGTTCCAAGATATGGGGTGACAGGGGTGCACCCCTGGAATGGAAAAACCCCCTTCCACGCAAGGAAGAGGGTTTTGTTTGACGGTGCGCGATCAGGCGCAGTCGCAAGACGCAATGAGAACGCGGCCTGCATCGGTTTCGGTCCAGATGCCGTAGCGTGCTTGCTGCCCGTGGGGTGGCATGTCGTTGGCGCGTGCAACATTGCGCGAACGGCGGCGCGTACCCTTGGCGCGAACCTTGGGGAGCTGCCGTGCCGAAGCAATGGCCATGGCGCGCTGCATCACTTCATCGAAAAGCAGCTTGCTTTCAATGTAGTTTTGCGTGAGTTCTTCGCCCGCCTGCCCGTGAAGCTGCTTCAAGAGAGACATGTTCTGGCGAGCCCGTTCAGTTTTGCGGTAGATCCGCTTCTCGGAGCTGGACTGCCCGTAGTGCCGAGCGGTTTGCAGATCACCGAAGAAGCGGCGGCCGCGAATGTTCGAGTTGATGATTTTCATGGATGTCTCCAGGAGTCAGCTGAAGACACCTCCCCTTCTGGGGACGTGGCCCCAGCGGGATTGAAAGATCGACCGTGCAGGTCGTGGTGATGGCTGGTACAGGACCAGCAACCGGTTAAAACCGAGTTGGTGCCAGTCTATGTCCGCAAGAGAAGAGCGTCAAATGATGGCGTTCAGTTCTTCGAAGATCAGCTTCACATGATGTGGAAAGACCCACAGGCAGAGGTGACAGACGGAACACCGTTTGAGGCAGGTGTCATATAAAATGGCGACAGATGTCGAAAGGACCGCCCATGACTGCTACCAAACTCAAGGCTGACGAGACGAAACCGTCCGATCCTAAGCGATCGGGAGGTATAGGGGTGTTCACAGCGGTAGTCGTTCATCAAAAGGATCGACTGAAGGTGAGAAAAGCGGCGGATATGGATGCTGCATGGACCATACTCCAAAAGAAATACATCAACCAAGACCCTATCTCGCTTCACCACACAGTAATTGAGGGCGTGCCTGTAAGGGACTTTCTGCACGTCTTGAGCCACTACCACTTACCCCGCAAAGACCTCCTCGATGGAATTGGGATCAGTGAGAGGACGCTTCAACGCAATGAGGGAGGAAAGCTCAATCCTGTTCATTCCGGCGCGGCTCTGGCATTGTTGGAAATCACTGCCATGGCAGAGCGTGTGCTTGGCAACCGTGAAGATGCAGAACAATGGTTGAGCAAGAAGAGCATGGCCCTCAACGGGGAGAGACCACTTGATCTGCTGACAAGCTCACCTGGCATTGATGCGGTCAAGGACTTGCTGACCCGCATTGAATATGGAGTCTACGCTTGACCCCCCTGCGCCAAGCGCTGCCTGCTGCAGGCAACCCAAACACGCTCACTGTCTGGCGTCTGGAGCGTCTGCCCCATGTGGCTACGTGGGAACAGGGGATTGGTGCGGAAAAGGTTGGAGGTCGCTGGAGTCCGCGTGGACGAAAGGTCATTTATACCTCGTTGGACCCGTCCACCACGATTTTGGAGGTGGCTGTCCACGCCGGCTTCCACATACTGGATACCGTCGCATACTCTCTCTTGCGGATTGAGATACTGAGTCCGGACCTTGTCCATGTCGTCAACCCCGATGACGTGCCCAATCCGCTTTGGTTACAGCCTGGTACCGTCAGCACCGGTATGGAGATGTTCGGTGCGAGCCTCTTGGATAAACACCCTTTTGTTCTGATCCCGAGTGTCGTCAGTTCCTTTTCCTGGAACTTGATCATTGATGTCCAAAGCGCCCAGGGAATGTTCAAGCTTGTCCGGGCGGAGCGCTTCGGCTTGGATGGCCGTCTCAATAAGGCGAAAAGCTGATCGAACTCGTGCGGCCCGGGGCACAAGATGATCTTGCCGCAGCACAGTCATGGCTCCAGCGACCCCCTCGCTTTTCATTGGAAAACCCGGATTCAGGTGTGGGTAGCCAGGGCGTTTCTCTGTATCCGTCCGGTGACCCCATATTGAAAGCGCCGTGAGAAGCGGGCATCGTGTCCACGATTGGAGGATCGTGGAGACGATGGAACGTAAGCGTCTGGCAAACACACCTTGAATGACTGGGGCGGTCTGAGCAAGATAGTGTGCACGCAACATGAACGTGGACACGATGCACAAAGACCCTCAGACACCCCGCTATATGGTGCGGCGCACGCACCGCACCTACACCCCGCAATTCAAGGCCGAACTGGTGGCCATGAGCCACAAGCCCGGCGCATCAATCGCGGCGCTGGCCCTGCAGCACGGCATGAACGCCAACTTGCTGCACCGCTGGCGCAAGGAGTGGGCGCAAGGATTGCACCGTCTCGAAGGAGGCGTCAGCACTGCAGGCGTAGCACCTCAGGCCCCGGCCTTCATTCCCATCGAGCTGAGCGCCGCCGCGTCAACGACCGCCAGTGAGCAGCCATGCGTTGCCTCCCCAACGCCAGCGGCCGACATCCGTATCGAATGCCAACGTCCCGGCATGTCCGTGACCGTGCACTGGCCCTTGTCTGGCGCAGCCGAGTGCGCCCAGATGCTTGGCGCGTTGCTGCGGTGATCCGCACATGATCAGGATTGATGCGGCCTGGCTGGCCACCGCCCCGCTGGACATGCGAGCGGGCACCGACACCGCGCTGGCCCGGGTGATCACCACCTTTGGCGCCGCCCACCCGCACCATGCCTACGTCTTTGCCAACCAGCGTGCCAACCGTTTGAAGATCCTGGTGCACGACGGCGTGGGTCTGTGGCTGGCCGCGCGCCGGTTGCACCAGGGCAAGTTCGTCTGGGCGCCGCCGGGCAGTGCGAACGTGGCACTGGAACACGCTCAGCTGGACGCGTTGGTGCTGGGCTTACCTTGGCAGCGCATGGGCTCGCAAGGCGCCATCACCGTGATCTGAATCTTCGCCTCGACGATGAATTCATGGCAATTGGGAGATGTGCCAATGGCCTTGGCTGTTGGTGATTGGCACACTGCGGGGCATGGTGATCGACGAGCAAGCCCTGGGCGAACTGGACGCAGAGCAACTGCGCCAGGTCAGCCAGCGCCTGCTGGCCGAACTGCGTCACCAGCGCGCGCTCAACGAGAAGCTCGCCTACGAGTGTGCACTGCTCAAGCGGCTGAAGTTCGCCGCCCAATCCGAGCGCCACAGCGCCGAGCAGCGCAACCTGCTGGAAGAGGAGCTCGACAGCGACCTAGCGGCCGTTGAGCACGAGATCGAGCAATTGCGCCCGGCCAAGTCTGCTGGCGAGAAGCAACAGCCCAAGCGCACACCGCTGCCGCCCCATCTGCCACGGCGCGATATCCGTCACGAACCCACTTTGACCACCTGCAGCACGCCCGGGTGCGGTTGCCAACTCAAGCGCATCGGCGAGGACGTGGCCGAGAAGCTGGACTACGTGCCCGGCGTCTTCACGGTCGAGCGTCACATCCGGGGCAAGTGGGCCTGCACGAAATGTCAGACCCTCACACAGGCGCCGGTGGCCGCCCACGTCATCGACAAAGGCATCCCGACAGCCGGCCTGCTGGCCCAGGTGCTGGTGGCCAAGTACGCCGATCACCAGCCTTTGTACCGCCAGGAGAACATCTTCGGTCGTGCCGGTCTGGCCATTCCCAGATCGACCCTGGCGCAATGGGTGGGCACCTGCGGCGCGCGGCTGCAGCCGTTGGCCTATGCCCTCAAGACCGAGATACTCAAGCACCGGGTGTTGCACGGCGACGAGACCCCGGTGGCCATGCTCAAGCCGGGCAATGGCAAGACGCACCGGGCCTACCTGTGGGCCTATGCCCCGGGAGCGTTTGAAGACATCAAAGCTGTGGTCTATGACTTCTGCGAGTCGCGCGCCGGGGAACACGCGCGGGCCTTCCTGGGCAACTGGCGTGGCAGCCTGATTTGCGACGACTACGCCGGGTACAAGGCCAGCTTCAGCCAGGGCGTGACAGAGGCCGGTTGCCTGGCTCACGCCAGACGCAAGTTCTTTGATCTGCACGCGGCCAACAAGAGCCAGATCGCCGGGTTCGCGCTGACGCAGTTTGCCCGGGTCTACGAGATCGAACGGGAAGTCCAAACTCTGGAGCCAGCGCAACGGCTGCAGGTGCGCCAGCAGCACAGCCGGCCGATACTGGACGCCTTGCACCAGTGGATGGTGCTGCAACGCCAGCAGGTGGCGGGCAACTCGGCCACGGCCAAGGCGCTGGACTACAGCCTCAAGCGCTGGACGGCGTTGACGCGCTTTGCTGATGACCCGCAATTGCCGGTTGATAACAATTGGATCGAGAACCAGATCCGGCCAGTGGCCATGGGCAGGAACAACTGGCTGTTCGCCGGTAGCTTGCGCGCGGGCCAGCGGGCAGCCGCCGTCATGAGCCTGATCCAGTCGGCACGCATGAACGGGCATGACCCGTACGCCTACCTCAAGGACGTGTTGACCCGGCTACCCGTGCACAAGGCCAGCCGCATCGAAGAGCTCTTGCCGCACTGCTGGCAGCCAGTTGCCTGACCCAGACATTGCGCGCCTGGTACTCGTTCATCGGGTGGCCGTCTTGCGCAGCAGGCCCGGGGAGACCTTCCAGTTCTGGCCTTCGTCGGTGTGCACGCTGGCGGTCTTCTTGTTCAGACGCAGCACGACGCCGTGCTTGATGCTGCCATCGCTGGCCGTGAAGTGGACCCGGTCCCCCTCGGCGAACTGTGCCAGCTCCACCGTGCTCTTGGCCTGGGCCAACAAGTTCAGGCGCTCGACCACCATGCGGTTGAGGTAGAGCAGGTCTTCCTCTCCCATGTGGCGCAAGGCCTGCGTGAACAATTCACGGTCCAGAATCGTCTGCTTGGAATTCATCGTCGGTGCAAATCTTGACCGCCTGACAGCGGCGGCTCACCGCGAGTCTATGGCAGCGCAAACCCCGCGCTGGTGTGCTGTCCTTCAGCACCGGTCATGCGCAAGATGGGTTCACCGCGCGCATACGATGGAACAGTTTTCAAGCGAAGGCCGGCCGCGCCGGCGTGAATACAGCAAAGCGTTCAAGGCACAGTTGGTGGCAGCGTGCGCGCAGCCCGGAGCCAGTGTCGGTGGTGTGGCCTTGTCGCACGGACTGCACGCGAACATGGTGCACCGATGGATTCGGGAGGGTTGTGTCGCAATAGCGGCGCCGAGGCGGCAAATGGCCGTTGATGTCGATCGGT
>VFQS010000628.1_pt1 | contig 37597 bp, 42 predicted proteins | sample 3512361 | NCBI WGS metagenome assembly VFQS01 (sample SAMN10412375, study PRJNA504923) | tailings metagenome | isolation source: Relicate 1 Philex TSF3 active mining | place: Philippines
TCACCACCGTGGCGGTGAGGCCCATGGCCTGGAAGCGGGCGTTGAGGGCAACTTTCCCTCCCAGGCGCTTGATCAACAGGTTGGTGGCGCTGTTGTCGCTCACCCGGATCATCTCGGTGGCGGCCTCCCAGAATGGGAAGCGGGTGCCCACCGGTTTGTTGGCCATCCAGCCGGCGCCGCCGCCGATCACCTCTTTGGTGAGGGCAAGCGGCTCGTTCCAGCGCAGCTTGCCGGCATCCAGTTCATCCAGCCCGGCCAGCAGGATCGGCGTTTTGATCGAGCTGGCGGCCGGCATCGCCTGATCCGGCAGCAGCTGGGCGAAGCGCCCGTCGTCGAGCACCAGCAGATAGCCGCTGGCTTGCAGGTCTTTGTGGCGCGCGGCCAGCTGGGCCCACTTCTGGCTCACCGCGGTGAGTTCAGTTTTGGGCTCAAACCTCCCGAGGGCCAGGCCCCGCGGCAAGGGTTGCGCGCTGGGCAGCAGGGGCGGCGCCGCCTTGCCAGAGGCCGCAGGGTTGGATCCGCCTGCTAGCTGCGGCGCCAGCACTTTCAAGGTGGTGCCGGTGATCACCCCAAGGCCGATTCCCATCACGGCCAGCCGCAGCACCAGGCGCAGCGGCCCGCCCCATCCCGGGGTGCTGCTGGAGCGTTTGGGGCGGCTCGCGCTCACGGTTGCTGCCTGCTGGCGATCGGACCGGACGTTAAGGGGTCTCCCGCTGGGCTGCCCAGCGCAGTTGACGCACCATCCCGCGCAGCAGCGCCACCTCCGGCTCCTGCACCTGGGCTCGTTGCAGCAGTGCCCGCAGCTTGGCCATCCGTGCTGCTGCCGTATGGGGGTAGAGGAAGCCCACCTCCAGCAGCAGGGCCTCGGCATCTGCCAGGGCAGCTTCGAGGGCGCCGCGGTTGCAAAGCTCTACGTCGTTGGTGGCGGCGGGCGCTGGGCTGGCGGCCACGGGTGAGGGCTGTGTGCGGCAGGCCTGCAGCTCGTGCAGGCAGATCGCCACCGCATGCGAGAGGTTGAGGGAGGCATAGGCCTCGCTGGTGGCCAGGCGCACCACCCGGCCGGCCTGGAGCAGTTCGGCGTTGCTCAGTCCCCTGTCTTCCCGCCCAAACACCAACGCCGCCATCCGCTTGTTGCTGGCTTCCTGGCTGCTGGTGTCTTGGCAGAGCCAGCGCAAGGCCGGGCCCGGCTCGCTGAGCGGCAGGCTCTCGGTTTCAATCCGGCCGCTGGTGGCCACCACCCGCTGGCAGTCGGCAATGGCAGCGGCCAAATCGGGATAGAGGGTGGCCTGCTCCAGCAGCGCCTCGCCATGCACGGCCATCTGCCGCGCTTCGGGTCCGCGGTGATCGCAGCGCGGTGCCACCAGCCGCAACTGCTCGATGGCGAAGTTGGCGCAGAGGCGAGCCACGCTGCCCACGTTGAGGGGGCCTGCGGGCTCCACTAGCACCACCGCCAGGCTCATGTGAGCGTGTGCAGGTAGGCGAGCAGATCCGCCATCGCCTGGGGCTCGGGCTGGAACCGCGGCATCGGAGGGGTGCGGCCGCTCACCACCTGCTGAATCAATTGACGGTTGTTTTTGCGGCTATCCACGCCATGCAGATCCGGGCCCACAAGTCCCTGGGCCGCGATCCCGTGGCAACCGGCGCAGTTGATCAAAAACAGCTGCTCGCCCCGATCGGCGGCGCCGCTGAGTTGCAGGGTGCTGCGGGTGTAGGGATCGCTGCGGGCCGCTGGCAGCACCACCAGCGCCAACACCGCCACGCAGGCAGCCGCCAGCAGCACCAGGGCTGGGATCAAGCCGCGGCTGCCGCCGGCAGGCTTGGTGCTCTCAGGGGTCGACGACGCAGTCACAGATGGTGTGGGTGGTTCGCGCTGGGCACGAGCGCGTGGAAGAATTGTGCAACCAATGCTGGTGTGTCACCCATGATCGAACCCCTGCTCTGCGGCATCGTGCTCGGTCTGATTCCCGTGACGCTCACCGGCCTGTTCGTGGCTGCCTGGAACCAGTACCGCCGCGGCAGCGCTCTGGGCGGCTGAAGCCCTGCCTTCTGCTTCTTCAAACGGCAGCAGCCAGCATCAACACTGAGCTGCTGCCGTAGCGCTTGTGCTTAATCAGCTCCCAGCCCTCAAACGCCCCATCTGAGTTGGTGGGCAGAGCTGTGGAGCTGCATTCCATTAGCAGCAAACCGTGGCTGTTCAGCCAGCCGCCCTGCTGCACCGCTTTGGCCACGGCTCCATAGAGCCCAGCGGCATAGGGCGGATCGGCATAGATCAGATCAAAGGGCGGCAGAGCGGCAGGGCGGCCGGCCTGAAGCCAGCGCACCACCTCTTGGCACTCCACCTGCAGCTGGGGCGTGGGCTTCAGCCCTGAGGCGGTGAGTTCGAGGTTGGCGCGGCTGGTGCTTGCCATCGCCCGTTGCTGATCTATGGCCACCACAGCCGCGGCGCCGCGCTGCAGTGCTTCACAGCCCATCACGCCACTGCCGCAGAACAGATCCAGCCAGCGGCTGCGGGGCAGCTCGGCGGCCAGCATGTTCATCACGGCCAGCCGCACGCGCGAGGGAGTGGGGCGAGCGGTATCGCCCGGCGGGCTCTGCAGACGCCGGCCACCACTGAGACGCAGGCTCATCCCTGCTGATCCACCCAGGCGAGCCAGCGGCGCAGCATCGCTTCTCCACTGAGGCTGGATTTCTCCGGGTGGAACTGGCAAGCACCGATGCGCCCCTGCCACACAGCAGCGGTGATGCTGTGCTCTCCGAAGGTCACCGCCGCTGTGGTGCAGCTGGGTTCGCTCGGTACAGCCGCATAGGAGTGCACGAAGTACATCCATGCGGGCTGGCCGTCGGGCGGCAGCAAGGGGCTGGGGGTGCGGGGCTGCAGCGGCTCCCAGCCCATGTGGGGAACCGGGTGGCCCGGCTGTTTGGGCAGCGCGGCCACATGGCCCTGCAGCAGGCCGAGCCCTCGCCGCTCCCCTTCATCGCTGCCTTCAAACAGCAGTTGCAGGCCCAGGCAGATCCCGAGCAAAGCCCCACCGGCGCGGCACCACTGCTGCAGGCCTTCGGCTAGCCCGGATTGCTCCAGCCGCTGCATGGCGGGATCGAAGGCTCCCACTCCAGGCAGCACGAGGGCATCGCAGCCCTGCATCTGCTCGGTGGTGGTGACGGCCTGAATCCGGCTGCCCAGGCGTTCAAACGCCCGCTGCACCGAATGCAGATTGCCCATGCCGTAATCGATCAGGCCGATGGTGCTCATGAACAGGAGAGGGCAGAGCGGATCCTTTCGCCAGGTTGCTCGATCGCCGGTGCCACCTCCAGCGGCAGATCATTGAGCCGGTCGATCAGTTGATAGAGCAGCCCCACGCGGCGGCGATCGAGATGGAAGCGCAGGCACGGCCGCAGGATGCCGTTGCTGTCGCAGCTCTCACCTTGGCTGAGGCGGCCCTCATCCACGAGCTCATCAAACTCCCGATTGAGCTCGGCCACGGTGTCAGTGGGGAGTTCGCTGTGCAGCAGCAGCTCCATCCGGTCTTCGGCGAACTGCGCCGTGTGGAAGACCCGATAGAAATGACAGATGTGCTGCATCGCTTCGGCGGCCGTGCTGGCCTGTTTGAGCAGGCTGGTGTCTTCCGGGGAGATCAGCGCGCGGCTGGCCAGATCGCTCTGGATGTCTTGCAGCCAGTCAGGCCAGAAGCGGTCGCCGCTCGGCGCCAGCATCACCAGCGGAATCGGGGGCGTGCGGCCTGTTTGGATCAAGGTGAGCGACTCAAACAGCTCATCGAAGGTGCCGAAGCCACCCGGCATCACCACCAGGGCATCGCTCTCGCGCAGGAAAAAGAGTTTGCGGGTGAAGAAGTAGCGAAAGTGGAGCAGTCGGCCATCGCAGGCATTCACGAATCGATTGGCGTGCTGCTCAAACGGCAGATCCACATTCAGGCCGATGCTGTTCTCACAACCGGCCCCACTGTTGGCAGCCTCCATGATCCCGCCGCCAGCGCCGGTCATCACCTCGAAGCCGCGCTCCACCGCTTCCACCGCCAGCGCCTGCGCCAGCTTGTAGGCCGGCTCTTCGGGGCTGGTTCGCGCTGAACCGAACACGGTGACCTTGCGGGTCTGCCGGTGCGGGGCGAACACGCTCAGTCCATCGCGGATATCGGCGAGGGCTCCATTGATCAGCCGCCATTCATCGGCATCGGTGCTGCCCTTGGCAATCTCCAGCAGGCTCACGATGCTGCGCTCGATCGCGCGGCGCTGCGGGTGGTTCTGCAGCTCCTGATCGAGGGCCTGAAGGGGGCTCTGCTCCATCAACGACGAGGTGATCGGGGTGAGATGTGGCATGAAAAAGCCCGGCTCTAGGCCGGGCTTCGAGGCTATCTGGGTGTTGCTCCCAGGCTCTGCCTGATTCAGAGGTACTTGGCGATCGTGCCGGAAAGGGTGGTCTTGGGCACCGCTCCCACCACGGTGTCCACCTTTTGGCCGTCCTTGAACACCATCAGGGTGGGGATGCTGCGGATGCCGTATTGGCTGGCCACATTCGGGTTCTCGTCGGTGTTCAGCTTGAACACCTTGATCTTGCCCTCGAATTCCTTGGCGATCTCGTCAACGATCGGGGCCACCATGCGGCAGGGACCACACCAGGGGGCCCAGAAATCCACAAGCACAGGCACATCGCTCTTGAGCACGTCCTGCTCGAAGGATGCGTCGGTGACGGCTGCGGCGCTGGACATCCGAGTTTGGGTCAGTGTTTTGGGAATCTAGCAATGGTTTCCGGGATGGCTCTGGGCCTGCCGGAACTCGGTAACAAGACAGAAGGCCCGGACGCGCCGGGCTGGGGGGTGTGAGGAGTGTGTGGGCCGGAGCCCGCACGACATGAGGGTAACGCCGCTGTCTTCAGCGTCTGTGTTGAAGGGCTATTTGCCCATGCCCAGCTGCTGGGCTTTCTGATACACCTTGCCCTCGGTGAGTAGCGAGGGCGCCACCACCACTTCCACCTGCTGCATCTCCTTGAGGGTGCGGGCGCCCAGGGTCCCCATGGAGGTGCGGATACAGCCCAGGAGGTTCTGGGTGCCGTCGTCGAGGGAGGCGGGGCCGCGCAGGATTTTCTCGAGGCTGCCGGTGGTGCCCACCTTGATGCGGGTGCCGCGGGGCAGCACAGGGCTGGGGGTGGCCATGCCCCAGTGGAAGCCGCGGCCGGGAGCCTCGGCGGCGCGGGCGATGGGCGAACCGATCATCACGGCATCGGCGCCGCAGGCCAGGCACTTGCAGATGTCACCGCCCGTGACGATGCCGCCATCGGCCACGATCGGCACATAGCGACCGCTTTCCTTCATGTAGTCGTCGCGGGCAGCGGCGCAGTCGGCGACTGAGGTGGCCTGGGGGATGCCGATGCCGAGCACGCCGCGGCTGGTGCAGGCGGCGCCGGGGCCGATGCCCACCATCACGCCGGCAGCGCCGGCCCGCATCAGCTTGAGGGCCACCTCGTAGGTCACGCAGTTGCCGATGATCACCGGCACGCCGAAGTCGCGGCAGAGCGCCTCAAGATCCAGGCTCTCCTGGCCTTCAGGGCCCACGTGCTCGGTGCTCACCACCGTGGCCTGCACGAAGAACAGATCGGCGCCGGCTTCGGCGATGGCTTTGCCGAACTTCAGAGCGGCCACAGGGGTGGCGCTCACCGCGGCGATGCCGCCGCGCTCCTTGATTTCAGCGATGCGCTTGCGAATCAGGTCTTCGCGCACCGGCTGGCTGTAGAGCTCCTGCATCAGTGGCACGAACTCCTCCTTGCCCACCGCTGCGATGCGATCGAGGGCGGGGTTGGGATCGTCGTAGCGGCACTGAACGCCCTCCAGATTCAGCACGCCCAGAGCGCCCTGCTTGGTGAGCTCCACGCACATGCCCACATCCACCACGCCATCCATGGCGCTGGCGATGATCGGGATCTCGCGAGTGACACCGCCGAGGGTCCAGCTGCTGTCAGTTACCGCTGGATCCACGGTGCGACCGCCTGGCACGAGAGCGATCTCATCGATGCCGTAGGCGCGGCGAACAGTGCGGGAACGACCGAGCTGAATCTCCACCGAAATCCATGACGCAATCGAGCCAAGCTATCAACCGGCCCGATGGCGTCCCTGCGCTGAGGCGGGTTCAGCCGCGGCCCCGGAAGCTCTTCCAGCGCTGTTTCACACCCTCGATCACCTCGCGGCGATCGTTGCTGCGCACCAGCCGGGTGAGGCTGAATTGCACCACGGCCACCAGACCGGCCAACTCGAGCAGCCCAGGCAGCAGCGGAATGCTGTCGAGCACCCCCAGAACGGCCGAATACACCCGCAGCACCAGCAGCACTGCGATCAATCCAGCCAGCAGGCTGAGCGGTGTGCGGGCGCTCTGCCACTGCTCCTGAAGTTGACCGCTGCTGATCCAGGTTCGAACCTTCTCCACCAGCAGCTCCCATTCGCCGCCGTCTTGATCCGCGGCCGGGATGGCCACCTGAGGGCTGGCCGGCACCTCCAGGGTGCTGGCCACGGTGGGGATATCAACGGGGGCAGCCGGTGCGGGCGGCTCCGGTGTGGGCTCGGGTTTGACGGGCTCGGGCGTGGCCGTGGCCTCAGGCGGCACCGCCTCAGCTTCAGCGGCTGGTGTTGGAGTGGCTGGTGGTTCGGAGAAGGGTGGTTCGGTGGAAGTCTCTTCGATCTTCCCTGCAGCGGCGTTCACAGCAGCGGCCTCATCGGCAGGCTCCTGCTTCGGAGTTTCTTCAGCGCCCTGCACCACGGGCTCGACCTGCTGCTCGGTGTCCGGCTTGGGGTCAGCAGCGTCGGACATGGTCGGTGGCGATTGCTTCAGCTGGGGAGCTTACGGCTGATTTCCTGCCCCGATCACTCCAGCGGCAGTAGGGCAGGGCGTTGCGGCAGGCCCACCAGGGGCAAGCGGATGGGGAACAGGCCGGCTCGAAGCCGCTCACAGAGCTCTGCTCCGATCTCCTCGGCCAGGCGGGGGCTGTGGGCTGGTGCACAGCGGATGCGCTGCTCGCCAAGGCTGAGCTTGCCGCTGAGCAGTTGGGCGTAGCTGACGCTGCCGAGGCTGGGGCGCACCCGGCGGGGGACTCCGTAATCCAGCACCGGTGCGTGGAGTTGCTCGTTGCCGCAGGCGGCCTGGCGCGCTGCCGCGAGATCGAGCAACGGCACTGGTGCTGCCACGGCAACCATCAGCCCACTGCCCTCCTGCCGCTGCTCGCAGGCGCGAATCCAGCGCCGCTCGAGGCCATGCAGATCCACGCTCACAGCGCAGCTGGCCCCTGGGCTGAGGGCATGGCCGCTGGCCTGGCGGCGCACCTGGGGGTTGTGGCCGGCGCCGGCCCCGCTCACCCAGCCCACGGCGCCGGCCACCAGCACTGGTGATCCAGGGCCGAGCGCTTGCAGGCCGGGCATCGTCATCCCGATGCTGCCTGCTCCTGCGCAGCTGAACAGGGCGCTGCCCATTGGCCCCAGCACTGGTCCCCAGGGGGTGGGGGTGAGCCCATCGCGGCTGCTCACTGCCACCACACCGTTTTCGGCGATGGCGCGGTGCAGCAGCAGTTGGCCGGCCCCGATCTGCTGCAGCGAGAGCTGGGTTTCCAGTTCCTGGCGAGGCTGTTGCGGGCTGGCCTGGCCGCTGGCGCTGAAGGGAAGTTGCTGCCCCTGCAGCAGTGCTTCCAGTGCGGCAGCGCCACCGCTCTGAATAGGCAGCACAAGATCGGTGTTGCCATGGCCGCCTCCTGCTTCGGCGGGCCCCAGGCGGCAGCGCTCAATCCGAATCGGTGGATCGCTCGGGCCCAGGTGCAGCACCAGCGAGGCCTGAGCGGTGAAGCCGGCCTCGCTGGCCACCACCACGTGGGTTTGGCGGAAGGCCTGCTCAAGCCCGAACTCCGCGACGCGATTGCGGAATTGCGCTGCGGTGCACACCTGCAGATCGCCGCGTTGCTGCAGGGCGAGTAGCTCAACCTCGCTTCGGGCGGGCGCGCTTCCCCGGGCGGCAGACACAGGCGCAACAACCGATAAAATGCGTTCTAATCAAAGTCCTGTCGAATGGCGGATCCAACCGAACCCGGCGCGATGACACCCGGGGACGGGGAAGACCCAACCGGTCCAGGCGGACCAGGCGATTCAGACGGCCGCATCATCCAGGCCGACCTGCGCAGTGAGATGTCGCGCTCCTACTTGGAGTATGCGATGAGCGTGATCGTGGGCCGGGCTCTGCCCGATGCCCGCGATGGCCTCAAGCCGGTGCATCGCCGCATCCTCTACGCGATGTACGAGCTGGGTCTCACCAGCGATCGGCCCTACAGAAAGTGCGCCCGTGTGGTGGGTGAGGTGCTCGGTAAGTACCACCCCCACGGCGACACGGCGGTGTACGACGCGCTGGTGCGCATGGCGCAGGACTTTTCCATGCGCATGCCTCTGATCGACGGGCACGGCAACTTCGGCTCGGTGGATAACGATCCACCGGCGGCCATGCGATACACCGAATCGCGGCTGCAGGCGCTCACTACCGACAGCCTGCTCGAGGACATCGAGTGCGAAACCGTCGATTTCATCGACAACTTCGATGGCTCGCAGCAGGAACCCACGGTGATGCCTTCGCGCATCCCCCAGCTGTTGCTCAACGGCTCCACCGGCATTGCCGTGGGGATGGCGACCAACATCCCGCCCCACAACCTCACCGAATTGATCGATGGCCTCCTGGCCCTGATCGAAAACCCGGAGCTCGAAGACCGTGAGCTGATGCGCCTGGTGCCGGGGCCTGACTTCCCCACCGGCGGTCAGATCCTGGGCCGCAGCGGCATCCGCGAGATGTACACCACCGGCCGCGGCTCGGTGACGATGCGCGGCGTGGCCTCGATTGAAACGATCGAAGCCAAGGGCCGGCCCGACCGCGATGCGGTGATCATCACCGAGCTCCCGTATCAAACCAACAAAGCGGCGCTGATCGAGCGCATTGCTGAGTTGGTGAACGACAAGAAGCTTGAGGGCATCGCTGATATCCGCGATGAATCCGATCGCGATGGCATGCGCATCGTGATCGAGCTGCGCCGCGATGCCTATCCGCAGGTGGTGCTGAACAATCTGTTCAAACTCACGCCGCTGCAGAGCAACTTCAGCGCCTACATGCTGGCGCTGGTGAAGGGCGAGCCGGTGCTGCTCACCCTGCGCAAGATGCTCGAGGTGTTCCTCGACTTCCGCGTCGAGACGATCGAGCGCCGCACCCGCTACTTGCTGCGCAAGGCCGAGGAGCGCGATCACATCCTCTTGGGCTTGCTGATCGCCCTCGACAATCTCGACGCGATCATTGCCCTGATTCGTGCCGCCGCCGATACCGCCACGGCTCGCTCGGAGCTGATGGATCGCTTTGGCCTCAGCGACATCCAGGCCGACGCCATCCTGCAGATGCAGCTGCGCCGGCTCACGGCTCTGGAAGCCGACAAGATCCGGCTCGAGCACGAAGATCTGCTCGCCAAGATCACCGACTACAAAGACATCCTGGCTCGCAAAGAGCGGGTGTTGGCGCTGATCACCGAAGAGCTCGGCGTGTTGCGCTCCCGCTACGACTCCCCGCGCCGCACCGAGATCCTCGATGTGGAAGGCGGCCTCGAAGACATCGATCTGATCGCCAACGAGCGCTCGGTGGTGTTGCTCACCGAAACCGGCTACCTCAAGCGCATGCCGGTGAGCGAATTTGAAGCCACCAGCCGCGGCACCCGCGGCAAGGCCGGCACCCGCAGCCAGGGCGAAGAGGCGGTGCGGCTATTCATCAGCTGCAACGACCACGATTCGCTGTTGCTGTTCTCCGATCGAGGCGTGGTGTACACCGTGCCCGCCTATCGGGTGCCGCAGTGCAGCCGCACCGCCAAAGGCACGCCGATCGTGCAGCTACTGCCGATTCCGCGCGAGGAGCAGATCACCTCGCTGCTGGCCGTGAGTGAATTCGCGGAAGATGCGGTGCTGGTGATGCTCACCAGCGGGGGCTACATCAAGCGCACGCGTCTTTCGGCCTTCGCCAATATCCGATCGAACGGCCTGATCGCTATCTCGCTGGAGGAAGGCGATGCGCTCACCTGGGTTCGCCTTGCTCAACCCGGCGACAGCCTGCTGATCGGCTCCCGCAATGGGATGACCATCCACTTCCGCCTCAGTGATGAGGAGCTCCGGCCCCTGGGCCGCACCGCCCGCGGTGTGCGCGCCATGAATTTGCGCCCGGGCGATCAGCTGGTGAGCATGGATGTGCTGCCGGTGGAGCTGGCGGATCGGCTGGAGAGCATCAGCGCCGAAGCTGAGGAAGACGACACCGAAGAGGTGGCCCCTAGCGAAGGCCCCTGGGTGCTGGTGGCGTCCGCCAGCGGGCTCGGTAAGCGGGTGCCGGTGGATCAGTTCCGCCTGCAGAAGCGCGCCGGCATGGGCCTGCGCTGCATGAAGTTCCGCCGCGACGGTGATGTGCTGGTGGGTCTCAAGGTGCTGGGCGCCGGCGAAGAGCTGCTGCTGGTGAGCGAGAAGGGTGTGATCGTGCGCATGCAGGCCGATGCGGTGTCGCAGCAGTCGCGCGCAGCTACGGGCGTGCGGCTGCAGCGCCTCGATAGCGGTGATCGCCTCTCGGAGGTGGTGCTGGTGCCGCCTGCGGCTGAAGAGGAAACGGTCGATCCAGCGGTGGATGAGGCGGCACCGGTGGACGCGGCTGCTGATGCCTGATCACCGCGGCGATCTCTGGATCGCCAACACGGTGAGCGATCTGATCCAGGGGGATGTGCACGAACACCTCCCCCTCGAGGCCATTCCGCTCGATGGCGATGTGCTCGGTTTGGGTACCAGCACCAGCCTCGACAATGGCGAGCTCACCTTCTTGTCCAACGCCGCGGGCAACACCACCATCTGGAAATACAAGGCCAGTGATGGCGGCATCCGCGCTTTGCAGAGCGGGGACGGCAGCGCTCACTTCCCCAGCGCTCACTTCCCCTATGTGTGCTTCAGCGGTGATGCCGGAGCCCTCAAGGTGCTGGTGGATCCCGCTGAGCTGGGGGATGTGGAAGGCATGCCGCTACAAGAGCTGGTGGGCCAGGCGATTGCGCACATGCAACGCCAAGGCCGCCTGACTGAGGCGCCGATCTATGGGGTGAGGGCCGAGCTCGAGTGGCGTTCACTCGTGATCACCGTGGCCTCCAAGCTCTGCATGGGCCAGCAGCACCCCAACACCGCCATCGCTAGCAGCAGCACCTATCAACTGCTGCAGCACTTCCGTGTAGCCGAACACGACCCTGGCGATCCCGCTGATCCGATTCGCTATCTGCGCTTGCCGTGGCTGGCGGCAGGAGCGAGCGAGCAGTTCAACGTGCTCCTGGACCTGCCGTCAAGCGGTCATCGCATCGAGGTGAGTGCTGATCCCGAGCTGCGAATTCTGGATACCGAGGCGCCTCAGGCCAATAACCGAGCGGTGTTGGAGGTTCAGCTCTGATGGGGCAGTCTGCTTTGATCGACGTTGTGGTGCTGGGTGCTGGACCGGCAGCCCTTTGCATCGCGGCGGCCCTCTGTGAACGAGGCGTGGCCGTGCAGGGTTTGGCGCCCGAGGATCCAGCTGCCCCCTGGCCCAATACCTACGGCATCTGGGGCCCGGAGGTCGACGAGCTTGGCCTCCAGCATCTTTTGGGCCATCGCTGGCACGACACCCGCAGCTACTTCGGTGACCTTCTTGATACTCCCGCCGTGGCCCACGGTATCGACTACGGCCTGTTCGACAAAACCGCGCTGCAACAGCACTGGTGGCAGCCCTGTCAGAGAGCGGGCACGCAATGGACGCGTGGTCGTGCGGTTGCCATCGAGCACGACGCTGAAGGCTCAGTGGTGGTCACTGAGGCGGGTGAGCGCCTGCGGGCGCGGTTGGTGATCGATGCCAGCGGCCATCACTCTCCCTTTGTGCAGCGCCCCGATGAGGGGCCGGTGGCTGGGCAAGCTGCGTACGGCATCGTTGGGCGCTTTTCAGCGCCGCCGGTGGATCAAGGGCAGTTCGTATTGATGGATTACCGCTGCGATCACCTCAGCGAAGCGGAGCGGCGTTGCGGCCCGCCCACCTTTCTCTATGCCATGGATTTCGGCGAGGGGGTGTTCTTTGTTGAGGAGACGTCGCTCGCCTTAGCCCCTGCTGTTCCCTACGACGTCCTTAAGGATCGGTTGCGGCGCCGGCTGGCCCTAAGAGGCATCTCAGTGGAGGAGGTGCTGCACGAGGAGTTATGCCTCTTCCCCATGAACCTGCCCCTGCCCAACCTGCAGCAGCGAGTGGTTGCCTTTGGCGGTTCCGCTGCGATGGTGCACCCGGCCTCGGGCTACATGGTGGGCGCGCTGCTGCGGCGTGCTCCGGCACTGACGGAAGCGATTGCCGACGGGCTGAAGAACGCCCCCGGCCTGGAAGCCGGCCAGCTTTCACGGTGTGCATGGCAAGCGCTTTGGCCCGTTGAGCTGCAGCGAAGGCATGCGCTTTACAGCTTCGGGCTGGAGAAGTTGATGCGTTTTTCGGAGCCGCAGCTACGGGCTCATTTCCGCACCTTTTTCAGCCTCCCGCAGCAGCAGTGGTATGGCTTTCTCACCAACACGCTGAGCCTGCCGCAGCTGGTCCGAGCCATGCTGTGGCTGTTGATGACTGCACCGTGGAGCGTCAAGGTGGGGTTGATGGGGATGCAGGGTCGTGAGCTTCAGCTGGGTCTGCGCTTGCTTTGGCCTGTGGCTGATCACCACGACTGATCACATAAGCTCTCCGCCATTCCCTTGTGAACCTCACCAACGAGTTAGCTCGCCAGCGCAACCGTGATGCCGCTGAGCGCACGCTGATGGCCTGGATCCGCACCTGCCTTGCTCTGATCAGCTTCGGATTTGGTCTCGAAAAAATCGTCACGGCTATCTACAGCACCACGGGAGATGCAGCTCCGCGTCCAGGCGTGAATGCTGTTGCTCTCGCCTTCGTGTTCACGGGAATCCTGGCGATGGTCGCAGCCATCGTTCAGCACAACCGAGAGCTCAAACGACTCAGTCGCATCGACTACATCTATCAGGAAACCCCACGTATTGCAGCCGCCACTGCAACGCTGATAGCGTTGATAGGGATTATGGCGATGGTTATACTGGTGTCGAACTGGCTGGGCAGTTGAAAGTGGATCTTTTGACAACTGAGTTGAGCCGTGTTTGCTAGTTTTTTTGTATAGCATTCTGATGCTCTTGAGAAGTCCTGGCTAATCGGCTAGGGGTGTGCTCTGGTGGGGCATGGAGCCGAGCCGACTTGGGCGATTGGGGTAAAGCCGCAGAGTCGTGCACGTAGAGGTATTCGTTAATTCCTAAATTATTCAGGAGTTTTCTTTTAGAGTTGCTTGTTCATCGCTTTCCACCTAGCGTGAGCTTAGATGGTCTCATATTTGAGATTGTCTTCCCACTCTCTTCATATTTTCCTTCTCTGTCGGCATCGTCTTTCACTGGTTTTTGAGCTCATGCGATCCTCCTTGAGAAAATTTCTCGGCGCCGTTGCGCTGGCCTCTGGCATCACCTTCGGCGTGGCATTGGGATCTGCGGTTCCAGCAACTGCCTCGCCCATGCGGGAAGCTGCCGCTCAAAGGGCTTCGACGCGCATCGAGCTCTTCGCTCAGAAAACCTCGTTTGAAAACACGGCTGACATTCAGCATCGGCTCATCAATTTTGATATACAAAACTCAATAGTTTATGCTCTTGTTGTCTTGGGTTCCTCTTTTGGGGCTGCAGCAATTGGGTTTCGCTTGCAGCGTACGGCTCCTTTTCAGTCGTTCACTGATGAACACCGATCCGCTTCCCGTTCTGCGCTTGGCCTCGCAACACTTTTAACGGCAATTGTGATCGGCATCGTCTCTGATGATGCGATTAGCACCTTCGATCAAGTTAACAATAATGTGCAGGGTCTAGCCATAGATACCCTGACGCTCGACAAGGTTCTTGATAGCTATGGGCCTGAGACCGCCCCGATCCGCTCTGCGTTAAGAGAGGATCTGCGATTTCGCATTAAGCAGATGCAATCAGTAAGTGATTATGCTGCTGCTGATATTCGTGCTGTAGAAGGTTTGCCTCGTATTGAGTCTCTTTTTCGTCAAGTTACTGCTTTGAGTCCCAGGAATGCTTCCCAAAAGGAACTTCGCTCGAGAGCGCTCGCAATGATCGGCGGAACCGCTAGTTTTGGGGTTCGAGGCAACATGGCCCAAAAGCGGTGGTTGCTCACGATTGGTGATGCTAATGCTCCTCGTCCTATTTATTATGTTGTTATCTTTTCACTTGCGCTCGAGTTTCTTTGCTTTGGCTTGCTAACAAAGCCGCATCTTAGTTCTTATGTGTCAACGGCTCTTGCTGCTCTTGTCGTGGCAGGCACGATGCTGGTTGTTGTGGAACTCGATAATCCGATGGATGGCTTCTTTACGGTTTGGGTGGAGCCTCTACAGAAGGCTGAGCTTTTGCTGAATAAGTGATTGAAGTGATGACTACTGTTACTCATGCACTGAATACCGCAATTCTTGGTGGCGGCTTGTTTGCTAGTACGAATATTGACGATATCTTTTTGTTGATGGCGTTCTTCGCGGACCCTCGTTTGCGCGGCAAGGCTGTTGTCTTTGGCCAGTTTATTGGTATTGCTTCATTGATTGGTCTGAGCCTGCTTGGTGCTGCTGGTGCGCTTTTCTTTTCGCACAGAGTGGTGGCTTTGCTTGGATTGGTGCCGCTCATTCTTGGCATTCGCTCGCTTGTCTCAAGGGAGGGGGCGTCATCGGTAGAAGATGAAGAGTTTCCGGTCGATGTGACAGGTACATATTATGCGCAAGTCTTGTCAGTTGCTGGCGTAACGTTTGCAAACGGGGGCGATAATCTCGCCGTCTATATACCTGTTTTCGCTGATGATTTTTCTTTGATTCCAATTTTTATTGTTGTTTTCGCGCTGATGACAGCCCTCTGGTGTGTCTTGGCTCGGTACTTTGTGACGCACCCGCGTCTTGTTGGGCCGATGCGAAAGCTTTCTCCGCGCTTGCTTCCCTACGTCCTCATCGTTCTTGGTGTGTGGATTCTGAGTGGTGTTCTAGGTGGGGCCGCCTAGGGCGCCTTTTGCGATTTGACCTTCCCCGCTTCTTCTGTTGACCAAATTCGATTTCTGGACCCGATCAGATGATGAAAGTCTCCGTGATTTCGGACGATATTGTTTCTAGTCGCAGCCTCGAAGCTGACGTCATATGGCTGGTTGATCGTGAAGTGCATGTCTTGGCAGGGGCCGGGCTGACGGTTGAGAATGGGGCTAAGATTCGTATTCTTAACGGACTTGTTCCGTCGTCAACGAGGCTTCGCCGTGCGGCTTTGATTTTTGATCCAGGGTCAAAGTTGAATGCTCAAAGTTTCTCTGTTTGTGCGGCTCATGCGAATGGACGAGCCGCTCGGGCTGCAGACAATGGAGGTTTGTGGTTTTTGGGGACATCTGACTCCGGAGCAAGCGATGGGATTGAAGTTGTGATGAGCACGGAGAAGACTGCATCTGAATACAGGGCTATTTCGATTGCAGTTGCGTATCTCGGCTGCAAGGATTCTCTTGCAGGCTCTGGGCAAAATCTTGATGACATTGATGCCATCAAGCTCCTGGGCGTTGGTCGGCATGAATGGAGTGTTTCTCAGGTTAGAAGTCTTCACTCTGCTGACGATGGTCTGGACCTGACTAATAGTCAGGTGCGAATGGATCGTGTAGAGATCATTGCTCCTGGTGAAGACTGTATCAATTTGTCTAGTAGCCGTTTGGAGGTTAGGCGCAGCATGCATCTTGATTTGCGAAAGACTGATCATGTTGACCGGGATTTGTTTGATTTCGAGACTGATGATGGCCCCTCGACTGTAGAGCTTCCTGCTGGTTGCTGGATTCGCGTCAAGGGTGTTTTCGGAGATCAGCTCTCTCTGGCTTCTCCGGAGATGCCTCCTCCTGACACGTCTGACGATAATCAAGTTGATTACTCGTTCAGAGGTCGACTAAAGAATGACGCTATCGTTTACTCAGTCTCTCGAGATTGAGGGGCTAGTCACTTTGTGGCGATGGCTCCCGCGCAGGAACTTCCCTGGCCAGCGGTGCAGCCATAGCAGTGGTTGCCCCAGCGAATCGCTCGCATGTGGAGCTGCTCCAGGGTGATCATCTCAATCGTGGTGCTGTGATCCGCAAGCGGTAGCGCCAGCATCTGGTTGAAGTCACAGTCGTAGACCCGTCCATCGGCCGCCACCGAGAGGGTGTCGCGGCACATCAGCCCGTCGAGGGCCTTGGGATTGAAGGCTTCTTGCAGCAGCTTGAGATAGCAGTTCACGTGGTTATCGCGTTGCAGCTGCTCGAGAAAGCGGGCTATTGGCATGTTGTTGAGGCCGATCAGTTGATCGAATTGCACTCCTGCCAGCTCATTCAGTTGTCGTTTCCAGGCAGCCGTGTCGCAGGGGGTGAGCTGCTGGAGCCGTGTGCCCTCTGGGTTGCTCATCAAGGTGAGCTGCCGCTTGGGATCGCCCTGGCCGTAGCCCAGCGCATTTAGCCGCTGCAGCGCTTGGATCGATGCTTTCCAGGTGCCGTCGCCCCGTTGGGCATCGGTGCTCTGCTCATCTGGCTGCGGAAGGCTCGCCACGATCTCCACCTGCTCACGGGCCAGGAATGCCGCTAGATCGTGCAGTGCCGGCAGCAACAGCACCGTGAGGTTGCAGCGATCGATCACATGGCAGCCCTGGCGGCGGGCTGCCAGCACAAGATCACGAAAGCGTGGATGCAGTTCAGGCGCGCCACCGGTGAGATCCACCACGGTTGGCTGCAGGCGCTCCATAGCGGCGATGCACTGCTCCACTACCGCATCCGCCATCTGGGTGTGGCCTTGATGGGGACCCGCATCCACATGGCAGTGGCTGCAGCGCATGTTGCAGAGCTTGCCCAGGTTGAGCTGCAGCACCCGCAACGCATCGCGTTGCGGCAGCGCTAAGCCTGCGCTGGCCAGGTGCTGCGGGAAGCGGAACGATTCAGGCAGGGCCTGATCCAGCAGTTGCCGTTGCTTCGAGGGACCGAGAATCGGCGATGAGGGCATAGCGTGAGGTGGATTCAGCCGCTCGCTGTGGTGGGCATCTGCGCCCAGTCCGCAGCATTGATCAAGGGGAACAGGCCGTCCTCAGCCTGCACCGCCTCGAGCCAACCCTCGGGCAGAGGCGCGCCGCTGTCGATCGCGCCCAACAGTTGCCAGAAGCGGCCGAGATGGCGGTCGATCCGTTCACGCGCCAGTTCGGTGGTGGTGCCGGCCCGCAGGATGAAGCTCCAATCGGAGCTTTGGGCCAACAACAGTTCGCGGCCGGCCTGGTTGAGCAGTTCCCTCGCCTGCTCGCTGCCCACGCCCCGACTCACCCGCGCCACCATCGCCCGTGAGGCGCGGTTCCACTCAGGGATGATCCAGGCGTTGCTGTCGTTAAGCCAGTAGTTGTGATACCCCCCTTGCCCCCAGCTGGAGGGGGAGGGTTGGCAGAGCTGCAGGCTGTCGCCGCGGCTGAGGGTCTCGCGCAGGGTTGCCAGTCCTACGCCGCAGGTCGGCGCCTGCTGGAACAACGCAGCTAGAAAGCGCGGGCCTTCAAACCACCAGTGGCCGAAGAGCTCCGCATCAAAGGGTGCCACCAAAAGCGGCTGACGCTCCATGGTGTGTTGCAGCTGCTGCAGATGGCGGGCGCGGCCTTCCAGGTAGTGGGTGGCGTCGCGGCGTGCGCTGGCGTGGGCGGCGCTGGGCGCGTACGACTCTTTGGCCTCAAGCCCGCAGTCGCGGCTGCTCACTCGGTGCAGTTTCAAGCCCAATGGCCGGCGGCAGCTAATGCCGCGTTGCTCGAGTTCGCCATTGGGCAGATCCCAGCCCAGATCGCGGTGGAATTCGCGATAGTTGGCATCACCTGGATAGCCGTCGCGGGCGCTCCACACCGGCAGCGTGGATTCACTGTCGCGTCCGAAGAAGGCCATCCCCGCCGGCGTGCAGATGGGGGCGTACACCCCGTAGCGGGGCCGAGGTTGGCCATGCAGCAGGCCATGGGCATCGAGGATCGCGTAGCGCAGCCCGCAGCTCACCAGCAGGCGATCGAGCCCTTCGTAGTAGGCGCATTCCGGCAGCCAGATGCCCTGGGGGCGCACCCCCAGCAGCCGCTGGTGCTCGCGCACAGCCGTGAGCAACTGAGCCCGCACGGCTTCCGGGCAATCCCGCAGCAGCGGCAGGTAGCCGTGGGTGGCGGCGCAGGTGAGCAGATCCAGCACCCCGGCCTGCTGCAGTCGCTGGAAGCGGGGCAAGAGGTTGCCGCCGCAGCGCTGCCAGGCGGCAACAGCGCCGCTCAGTTGCTGAGCCAGATCGGCCGCGGCCGCCTCGAAACCGGCGGGTGCCTGCAGCAGCAGCTCCTGCCGCACCGCCAGCCAGGGGCCGAAGCGTTCGCTCAGTTCACGGTTGCTGAGCAGCGACAGCAGCGTGGGCGAGAGGCCCATGCTCAGGCGCGGCCGTTGGCTGGGATCAGCTGCCGCCGCCTCCAGCACATCCAGCAGGGGCAGATAGCACTCCAGCAGCGCCTGGAAATACCAGTCCTCCTCGAGGGAACCCGGCTCGCTGGAGTGCACGTAGGGCAGGTGAGCGTGCAGCACCAGGGCGAGTTCGCCGTGGGTGGTGGTCTCCGTGGCCAGTGCGCCGGTGGCCAAGATCCCAGCTCAGAGTGGGGCGACTTTACGCGCTGCTTTTAGGCTCGAGCCAGTGATTCGGCAGCGATGCAGCTGGCTCTGGCGGTCGACGGCCACAGCATGTTCTACGTGCAGCAGAAGCTGGGCTGGTTCTTCGACCCGCGCCGGCTGCTGGCTTATGCCACAGCCATGGCGGGTGTGGAGATCGGCTCGGCCTTTTGGTACACAGGCCTGAAGGACCCCACCGATCAGCGTCCCTTCCGCGATGCGCTCACCAGCCTGGGGTTCACGGTGCGGGCCAAGCCTCTGCGGGAATTTGGTGGCGACGCGGATCAGCGCCAGTTCGGCCGCGCCAACCTAGATGTGGAGATCGCCATCGATCTGTTAGCCGTAGCCCACCGCATGGATGAGGTGTGGCTGCTCAGCGGCAGCCGCGATCTGGAGCGGTTGGTGGAGGTGTTGCGGATCAAGGGGGTGAAGGTGGTGCTGATCAGCACCGATGGCATGGTGCCCCGTGAACTGCGCAACGCGGTCGACCGTTTCGTGGATCTGGCTGAGCTGAGGCCGCAGCTGGAGAAAAACGAGGCATCGCTGGCCAGCGTGGGTCGCAGCTGAGGCCACACCCCTAGGATGGGGCTAACTCATAACCATTCCGACTTGTAGCCGCCATGGCTCGCGACCCCGGCCGGGTATTGATCTTCGATACCACCTTGCGTGATGGGGAGCAGTCCCCTGGCGCCAGCCTGAATCTTGAGGAGAAGCTGGCGATCGCGCAGCAGCTGGCTCGCTTGGGCGTCGACATCATCGAGGCCGGCTTCCCCTTCGCCAGCCCTGGCGACTTCAATGCCGTGCAGCGCATTGCCGCCTCAGTGGGCACTCCCGATGGTCCGGTGATCTGCGGTTTGGCGCGGGCTGCCAAAGGAGACATCAGGGCATGCGCGGATGCCGTGGGGCCCGCCGCCAATCGCCGTATCCACACCTTCATCGCCACCAGCGACATCCACCTCGAGCACAAGCTGCGCAAGAGCCGCGCCGAGGTGCTGCAGATCGCCGGTGAGATGGTGGCCTACGCCCACTCCCTCGTCGAAGACGTGGAGTTCTCCTGCGAGGACGCCGGCCGCTCCGATCCAGAGTTTATGTATCAGGTGATCGAGGCGGCGATCGCTGCCGGCGCCACCACGATCAATATCCCCGACACGGTGGGTTATGCCACGCCGGCGGAATTCGGGGCGCTGATCGATGGCATCAACCGCCATGTTCCCAACATTGATCAGGCGGTGATTTCGGTGCACGGCCATAACGACCTGGGCCTGGCCGTGGCCAATTTCCTCGAGGCGGTGAAAAACGGTGCCCGCCAGCTTGAGTGCACGATCAACGGAATCGGCGAACGGGCCGGTAACGCCTCGCTCGAAGAGCTGGTGATGGCGCTGCATGTGCGCCGCAGCTACTACAACCCCTTCCTGGGTCGGCCTGCTGAAAGCACCGAACCGCTCACCGGGGTGCGCACCGAGGAGATCTACAAAACCTCTCGCCTGGTGAGCAATCTCACCGGCATGGCCGTGCAGCCCAACAAGGCGATCGTGGGCGCCAATGCCTTTGCCCATGAGAGCGGCATTCATCAAGACGGCGTGCTCAAGAACCGCCTCACCTACGAAATCATCGATGCGCGCACCATCGGCCTGGCCGATAACCGCATCTCCCTGGGCAAGCTGAGCGGCCGCAGCGCCTTCCGCGCCCGCCTCGAAGAGCTCGGCTACCACCTCGAGCGCGACGATCTCGACGACGCCTTCGCCCGCTTCAAGGAGCTGGCCGATCGCAAGCGCGAGATCTCCGATCGCGACCTCGAGGCGATCGTGAGTGAGCAGGTACAGCAGCAGGATGAGGCCCGCTACAGCCTCAAGCTGGTGCAGGTGAGCACCGGCACCAACCTGCAACCCACCGCCACCGTCACCTTGGTGAATGGCGATGGGGCTGAACTCACCGAGGCAGCGATCGGCACCGGCCCTGTGGATGCGGTGTGTCAGGCGCTGAATCAGTTGGCCCGTGTGCCGAATGAGCTCGTGGAGTTCTCTGTGAAATCGGTCACCGAGGGCATTGATGCCATGGGTGAGGTGACCATCCGCCTGCGCGCCGATGGCGTGCTCTATTCCGGCCACGCCGCTGACACCGACATCGTGGTGGCGGCTGCCCAGGCCTTCGTGAACGCGCTGAACCGCCTGGTGGCCGGCAGCCAACGCTCGCCATTGCACCCCCAGAAGGCTCCCTTACCGGTGGGTGAGCTCTCTCAGGCGGAGCGGCCGCGCCTCTGATGGCTCACCCCGCGAGCGGCAGGCCCCGCACGCTGCTCGCCAGCGGTTTGCAGCTGGCTGTGCTGCTGCTGATCGCTGTGGCGATGCTGGTGCCGCTGTTCTGGCTGGTGAGCACCTCGCTCAAGGGCCCCGCCGAGAACATCTTCACCACCCCGCCATCGCTGCTGCCCAGCCAGCCCAGCCTGGAGGCCTATCAGCGGTTGTTCGCTGACAACCCGATGCTGGGTTACATCCGCAACAGCGCCATCGTGAGCGGCCTGGCGGTGCTGGCGAATCTGCTGTTCTGCTCGTTAGCGGCGTATCCGTTGGCCCGCATGCGCTTTGCCGGGCGGGGTCTGGTGCTGGCCCTGGTGGTGGCCACGATCTTGATCCCCTTCCAGGTGGTGATGATCCCGCTCTATCTGCTGATGGTGCAGCTGGGGTTGCGCAACACGCTTTGGGCGCTGATCCTTCCCCAGGCCGCCACCGCCTTCGGGATTTTTCTGCTGCGCCAAAGCTTTGCCGGAGTGCCGGTGGAACTGGAAGAGGCCGCCCGCATCGATGGCTGCACGCCTCTCGGTGAGTGGTGGAACGTGATGATCCCAGCCGCCCGCGCCGATTTGATCACCCTGGCGATGTTCGTCTTCATTGGCTCCTGGAGCGATTTCCTCTGGCCGTTGGTGATCCTCGACGACCCGAATCTCTACACCCTGCCACTCGGTTTGCAGCAACTGGCCAGTAGCTTCTCGCTCGACTGGCGTTTGGTGGCGGCGGGGGCGGTGGTGTCGATCCTGCCGGTGCTGGCCTTGTTCATCGGCCTGCAGCGTTACATCCTCCCCAGCGCCAGCGGGGATGCCGTGAAGGGTTGATCGATGGGCCTTGTGAACGCCTTGCTGGGGCGAGATGTTGTGCACTGGTCGCTGTCCACGGGCGGATATCCACGGATATCCGCCCGTGGACAGCGACCAGTGCACCATCACCTTTCGTTCCGGGCTGCAATCAGCTCCGGGAGTTCGGATCACACGATCACATCCGGCTCAGGCTCCATAGGCCAGCCACCAAGCGCTCCAACCCTTCGCTGAGCTCCGCCGGCCCCAGCATTCCGTAGCTGAGCCGCAGGCAGCAGCCGCTCAGCCCGAAGCTGCTGCCGCTCACCAACGCCACGCGGTGCTGGCGGATCAGTTGCTCCATCGCTTGATCGCTGCTGAGCGTGCTCTCGAGCTGCAGCAGGGCATAAAACGCGCCATCCGGCTCGGCCAGCAGCCGCCAGGGAAGTGCCGGCTGGCTGAGGGCATCCAGCACCTGTTGGCGGCGGGCGGCGAGGCCGTGGATCTGGCCATGGCACCAATCCGCGCCGGCGGCGAGGGCTCCGAGGGCCGCCTGCTGGTTGAGCTGGGGTGGGTGGATCAGGATTGTGTCCTGCACCTTGGCCAGATCAGCCATCAGGTTCTGCGGCACCACTGCCCAGCCAATGCGCCATCCCGCCATGCCGTGGCTTTTGGAGAGCGAGCCCAGCGTGATCGTGTGACTGCCGCTGCCTGCACCGCTGCCCGGGCTCCACACCGCTTCGCCGCCGTAGCTGAACAGCGCATAGGCCTCATCGCTGATGTGAACCAGTCCGCGCTCGGCGCAGAGGCGATTGATCGCCGCCAGCACATCTGGCGGGAAGACGGCACCACTGGGGTTGTTGGGGGAGATGGTCACGATCGCCCGAGTGCGCGGCGTGATTGCCGCCGCCAGGCGCTCCGGATCCGGCACCACGCCAGCCTCCACCGCAACGGGCGATCCGCCCGCCAGGCGGATCGCCATCTCATGGTTGAAGTAGTAGGGGACCGGCAGGATCACCTCATCGCCGGGGTCGCAGAGCACCTGCACCACGGCGTTGAAGGCCATGTTGCTGCCGGCGGTGATCAGTAGCGCGCTCTCACTCAGATCCAGACCCTGTTCGCGCCGCAGCCACAACCCCAGTGCTTCGCGCAGCGCCTCGGAGCCGGCCACCGGGCCGTAGCGATCGAGGCCTGGATCCCCCTGTTGCAGCGCCGCTGCCACGGCGTGATGCACCTGGGGTGGCGGCCCCCAGCTCACCATTCCCTGGCCGAGCGAGAGGGTGCCGGGGGTCTGACGGATCAGCTCCCCCATCACCGGAATAACCGGTTGCTGCACCTGTTCCAGCCGGCGGGCGGCTGCAGGTGGTTTCATTCTTGGCCGCTGGGTAGTGGCGGAAGGGCGGGCAGACGGCCCGGCTTGGGTTTGCTGGTGCGGCCGTTGAGATCCACGCCGTTGTCGAGAGGGAACTGGGGCTCGCGCTCCTGGCTGCGCAGCTGGGCGCGCAGGCTGGCCTGCTCACTCCGCAGGCTCTGCACGGTCTGCTCCAGTCCTTCGAGGTTCTGTAGGCGTTCAGCGGTGGAGCGCACCTGCTCCTCGAGCGCGTTGGTGCGATCGAGATCCTTTTCGTTCTCCAGGGTCTGCAGCTTGTCTTGCAGGGTCTGGATGCGTTCACCCTGTTGCCGCACCTGCAGCACCACCACCACGAACAGCACGGCCACCAGGGCGGTGAGGCTGGCACCGGTGCGCCGCATCCAGGTGGGCAAGGGGGCTTGCGGGCTGCTGGAGCGGGCGCTGGAGCTCATGGGGCGGCTTCGGATTCGTCAAGTTTGGAACGCGCCGCCTCCCTTGGCGAGGCTTTTGACTAGACCGGCTTCAGTTCAGACCTGTCTGTGTCGCTCGAACAGCTCGACGCCTTCCTTGCGCACGCCCGCGAGCAGCCCCATCTGGCGGAGCGTTTGCAGCAGCCGTTGGATCTGGAGGACCTGCTGCAGATCGCCCAGGCCGAAGGCTTCGCCGTGAGCGAGCACGACGTGATCGAGGCGCAGCTGCGGGAAGAGGAGCACCTCAGTGATGCGGAGCTGCAGCGCCGCGCCGGTGAGGAGGCGCGCAGGCTGCGCCATTTCATCCCGGGTTGATCCGATGGCGCTGATGCCCGAACGGGTGGCGGATTACCCGCGCCCGCCAGCTCTGGTGGCGAGTGAGCAGTTGATTGAGGTGCGCGCCCTCGGGGAGCTGCTGGTTCAGACTCGCCGCAGCCTGCGGGTGCTGGAAACCTTTCACCCACCCACCTACTACCTGCCCCCGGAGGCGATGCGGCTTGAGCTGCTGGAGTCGGCGGCCGGCCGCAGTTTCTGCGAATGGAAAGGTGTGGCCAGCTACTTCACCGTGGTGGTGGGCGATCGACGCCTGGAGCGGGCCGTGTGGAGCTACGCCAATCCCACTGCAGCTTTTGCGCCGCTGGCGGGTTGGTATGCGCTCTATCCAGGTTTGATGGATGGATGCTGGGTGGATGGTGAACCTGTGCAGCCGCAGCCCGGTGGGTTTTACGGAGGTTGGATCACCTCAGCGGTGCAGGGGCCCTTCAAGGGCGATCCTGAGCATCCGGAGTTGATCTGAATCGGGCTGGGTTTCAGGCCTGCAGCAGGCGGCAGCCGATCTGGATGGCGCCGTTATCCAGCAGGCGGCCCAGTTTGAGCGCTACCGCTGCTTCAGCCCGGTTGAACTGGGCCTGCATGCTGGTGACCCAGGCGATTTCTTCGTTGGTGATCACGCCGGTGGAGAGGCTCTCCAGAAACACTTCGCCGATGCTCATGTGCAAAGCCGTTGCGCTGCAAGAACGCTAGGGAGGGTGCTTGGGCTGTCTGGTGGCTGTGATGCGTTGTTACCTCACAGCTGCGTCATGCTCGGTTGGCGTAGAGCCCGCCCATCCTGATGACCTTCTATGAACTGATCTGGCAGGGCGAAGGTGTGGGCGATGCCGGCGATCTCGAGGAGGCTCTGCTCAATTTTCAGGAGATCAAGCCCAAGGAGCTGAGCTGGCAGCAGGTGTTTGCCGATGCCAATCAGGCCCCGCCCAGCATCCGCCGTTACCGCTCCTTCGACGCCTTCCTCGACAACGAAGATGAGCTCGAAACGATCCATCCCACCCAGGACATGCTTGAGCGCTTTGCGCCTGATCAGCCCTGATTGGCCCGGCGCCCCTGGCGCTTCAGCAGCGGAGCCGCCACGCTGCGGGAATGGATCCGTTCTTCCCAGATGCTGCACCGAATCCCCAGATCTGGGGAGCGGAGGTGATCCTGATTCAACCCACCAGCCTGGAGGGGGTGCAGGAGGCGGTGATGGCCCTGCGCGATCACGCCACTGTGCTGCTCAATCTCTCCAGCCTGCCGGCCGATCAGATGCAACGGGCCGCTGATTTCATGGCTGGGGGTGCCTTTGCCCTTGATGCGCAGCAGGAGCGCTTGGGAGATCGGGTGTTGATGTTTGCTCCCCATTTCGTGCAGGTGCATCGGGGCTGAGAGGGCAAGCTGGGGTGCTGCGGCAGGGGCAGCTGATGGACGTGCGCGAACTTGATCTGGCGGGTTGCACGCCCGTGAATCACCTCTGGGGAGAGCTGGTGGAAGGGCTCGGCCTGGAGCGCAGCACCCGGGCAGTGCAACAGGCCCTCGATTTGCAGGCGATGCGCGGCAGTGACAGCACCCTGCCGGTGCTGCTCGTGGAAACCTGCGGCATGGCCTTGCTCGAGCGTGGTGGTCTACGCCGCGCGACTGGATTGCCTTGGCCGGAGGGGCCAGGAGCGCTGTTGTTGATCAGCTGCCCCCGCCTCCAGCTGCAGGTGCTGCAGCTGGAGCGTTAATCGAATGTGCAGATGGGCATCAGCCCCGGCACACGGAACTCCATAAACCATAGGTATTCGCGGCTGCGCCAACCCAGATCAAAGGGTTCGGTGGCTTCCCATTCTTCTGGCTTGAGGCCGAAGGCTTCCTCCAGGAAGGTGGGCACCAGGGTCTCCACCTCGTCCTGGCCGGCTTCCCCCTCATCGAAGAGGCGATCGGTGTAGATCACCGCGAAGATCTCGTTGTCCTCATCGCAGATCACTACCTCAAAACCACCGCCGCCGCTGGTGGGCAGGGTGTGGAGTTCGAAGTATTCGTCTCGCTCCAGTGGATCGCTCGGGGCCTGATCCAGCAGCGCGGCCAGGGCCTGCTTGAAGCGATCCAGAGCCATCGGACCAGGGCGGTTGCTGTCAGTGTGGCGGTATCAGGTCGCAACGGCCAATGCAGCGCTGGCGGTGATGACGGATGGGCTGGATCTGGCCTGGATCGTGCACCACAGCCACGATCTGCTGGTGCTCAACAAGCCGAGCGGCTTGCTCTGCCAGCCTGGTTTGGGGCCTGAGCTTGCTGATTCCCTGATCAGCCGCGTGCAGCGCCACTGGCTCTCAGGCCAGCTGGTGCATCGCTTGGATCGCGACACCTCCGGGCTGATCCTGGTGGCTCTCACCCCAGAGCTGCATCGCGTTCTGAGTGGCTTGTTCGCGGAACGCCGGGTGCACAAGCGTTACGTGGCTGATGTGTGTGGGGTGCCCGAACACTCCGAAGGGCTGATTGAGCTGCCGATCGCAAAACGGCAGCACCGCCCGCCGCTCTACGGGCTGGATCCAGTCGGTAAAGCCTGTTCCACGCGTTGGCGGTTGCTCGGCCGGAGTCGTGGTTGCAGCCGGCTGGAGCTCGAGCCGCTCACCGGCCGCTCCCACCAGCTGCGGGTTCACCTGCAGGCCATCGGCCATCCAATCCTGGGTGACCCGTTGTACGGGCCCGATGCCAGTGCTTCGCTAGCAGCACCGATCCAACGGCTGCATCTGCATGCCGGTGGCCTTGGCTTCACCCACCCCACCAGCGGCAAGCCCCTGCAGTTCTCGGCTCCCACACCCTTTGAGCTCCCCAGCCCATGAGCGCCCATCCACCCGCCATCGCCGCCCTGGGCTACGTGGCTGCCAGCCTCACCACGCTCAGCTTCATCCCGCAGGCGATCAAAACCCTGCGCACCGGCGACACCCGCGGCATCTCCTTACGCATGTATGCCCTGTTCACAGCAGGCATTGCCCTGTGGGGCGTGTATGGCCTGCTCACGGGCGATGGACCCTTGATTGTGGCCAATGCGATCACGTTGGTGGCCGCCGGCTTGATCCTGGATCGCAAGTGGCGCGCCTGGTGGGGCGAGCGCTGCGGCGATCAGCGGTTGCGGGGCGGCAGGCCACTGCCGTAGCGCAGCAGCTGCAGCCAGCGCGCCATGCGCAGCCCGGCGGCGGCAAAGCCCACGGCCACAAGCAGTGCAACCACGCCCCAGAGCCCAGGCCCCAGCCAGGCGCTGGCCATGGCGGCGATCGCTGCTGCTGCCCAGCTCAACGGCTGCAGTTGGCGTAGGGCTCGATCGGCGCCTGAGCAGCTGCGGCAGTGAAGCGTATGGGCCTCGTAGCGCTCCATTAAGGCGTGCCGCGTCTGCCGAGGCGGTAGGCGTTCACCAGGGAACGGCTCGGATCCGTAGCGATTCACCCAGTCGTGTAGAGCGCGGATGTAGAGATCGGCGCTGGTGGGTAGGTGAAAGCTGCGCATGGCCTCCTGGCTGCCGCCGCGCTGCTCCAGCACCCGCTCCTGCCAGTGCAGAAAGAGCTGGTCGTCTTCGAGCACTACGTGGTTGCCGAGGTGCTGCAGCCACTGGGGCCGCAAGCCCAGCAGCCGCGCTGGCCAGGGGGAGTTGAACTGGAAGGGGAAGCGCGCGAAGAGGCGGCACTCACCCCGGCGTATCGGGGTGGCGTACACCACGGTGAGGATGCGCGCGAAGCCTTTGGCGGTGAGGTCGTGCCACATCAGGGATGGGGCGGCGTAGGTGGTGAATTGGCTGCCGAGCTTTCCCCGGCGCGGGCCCTCCTGCCAGAGGCCCGTGAAGCCTTCGGGGCCGAAGCTGGTGAGCTTCAGTTCCACCGGCCCGGCGTTCTCACGCCGCCCCACCGTGGCGTGGTGGGTGAAGGGCACATGGCTCACATCCAGCACGTTCTCCAGCAGGGTGAGCGCATCCATGGGGAGATCGCGGAAGGTGTCTTGCACCACCCAGCCCTGCTCCTCGATCAAGGGCACCAGAGGCAAGGGTTGGGATGAGGCCTCCGCAGCATCACCGCTGAACACAAACAGCAGCCCCTGGCCTGTGGCGGTGGCGTAGCTGCGGCAGTGGCTGCGGGCGCCGATGCTGCTGCCGTCTGAGGACTGGGGGATTGCGGTGCAGCGCCCCTCGCCGTTGAACGTCCAGCCGTGATATGGGCACTCGAGCTCACCAGCGGCGTTGAGGCGGCCATCGGAGAGGGGCACCAGCCGGTGCGGGCATACATCGGCCAGGGCTCGCCACTGCCCGCTGTTGCGCTCAAACCAGAGCACCAGGTCGTTCCCCATCAGGGTGAACGATGTTGGCCGGCTGGGATCGAGATCCCTCAGGAAGGCCACCGGATACCAGGCGTGCTGCCAGCGGTTGGTTGGGTGGGAGCTGGCGGGCATCAGGCGCTGTACCCCTTACGGGCCGGGATCGGATAGGGAATCCGACGATGGCGCATACGGCGCCACACCCGCACGAAGGCCCGCACCAGCAGTTCCAGTTCGGCCAGGCTCAGGCCGCTGTCGAGGAGCTGGCCATCGCGCCAGCGGGCTTCCACGATGCGCCGCACCATGGCGCGGGCCTCCTCTTCGCTCGTGTCGGGTGGGAGAGAGCGCAGGGCGGCTTCACAGCCATCGGCCAGCATCAGTACTGCCGTTTCGCGGCTACGGGGGATCGGCCCGCGGTAGCGGAAATCGGCTTCGCAGATGTTGGGGTTGCGCCGCCGGGCTTCGTGCAGGAAGTAGCCCATCTTCAGCGTGCCCTGATGCTCGGGGATGAAGTCCGCCAGGGGGCGGGGCAGGCGATAGCGGCGGGCGAGCTTGAGCCCTTCATCCACGTGGGCCTGGAGGATGCCGGCGCTCAGTTGCGGGTCATCAAGCTTGTCGTGAGGATTGTCGGTGCCCATCTGGTTTTCGATGAACCACTGCGGGCCGTGCAGTTTGCCCACATCGTGATAAAGCGCGCCGGTGCGGATCAGATCGGTGTCGGCCTGGATCGCCCTGCCCCCCTCTTCCGCCAGGCCGCAGATCATCAGCGTGTGCTCAAAGGTGCCGGGTGCCTCGCACGACAACCGGCGCAGCAGTGGCCGTTCCAGATCCGCCAGCTCCAGCAGTCGTGCCCGGGTGAGCAGATCAAAGAAGCTCTCCACCAAGGGACTGATCAGCAATACCCCCAGCAGCAGCCCGCCCAGTAGCACCGCTTCACCGGGGAGATCAGCCCCCACGGGTAGCCGCCCATCCCCCTCGCCGCTGGCCACCGCCAGCTGCAGCAGCAGCCATTCGGCCACCAGTGCGCCCACAGGGATTAATAGAGCCAGTTGCAGCAGCTGGGCGCGGCTGCGCTGCCGCCCGGCAAGTACAGCTGTGGCGGCGGCCACACCCGCGGCCACCAGGATGCGCTGGTCGTTGAAGGGGGCCAGGGGCAGCGGCCAAAGCAGTGAGGCAATCGCCACCCAGGCCAGGCCGGCTGTGGTGCCAAGCCCCTGCGCTAGCAACAACGTGGCTGGCACCAGCAGAGCCAGCGGGCTCGCGGCCGACCCGAGCCAGAGTTTGAAGCCTTGCACGATGAGCAACAGCCCCAGGGCCAGCAGCGCTTGGCGCGGCTCCAGGCTGGCGCGGTTCTGGCGCAGCACCAGCACCAGCACCCCGCAGGCGGCCAGGGCTTCGCAGGCATGCAGCAGCCAAGCGCCGATCAGGGGGCGGCGGTTCACCAGCCCGAAGTAATCGAGCACCGCATACGACTGATTGCTGATCGGCTCGCCCTGGCGGGTGATCAGCTCGCCTTTGCGCACCTTGATCGTGGGGATGCCCTGCTGGGTGAGCAGGTCTTCAATCAGTTGTTGGCTGAGGGTGGCATCGATGCGCAGATTGCCGCGGCCCTGCAGCGAGCTCGCCACCACCCGGCCGCCCACGCTGCGCCCCGGTTCGCTGAGGTTGTCAAGTTGGAGCTTGGCTGCTTGCTCCAGTTGGCGGTGGGCCACGCTGCTCACCAGACCCTGCTGCAGCATCCGCCGCTGGGCCTGGCGCAGATCCTCTTCCCACACCCGCAGCACTGCGGGCGATTGGGCCGCCAGCCAGTCGCGCTCTTCGGGGCTCAGATTGAGGGGGGCTACCTGCTCCTGGTTCGCGCTGGCCAGGCGCTGAATCGCTTGCAGTTGTCGCTCCAGGCGCTGCTCCAGTTCGCGGTTGATGCGCGGATCCACCACCTGCACGTGGGTGCGCGGACCGAGCTGTGAGCGCCGTTGCTCCAGTGCATCGGAATCCACCACCGTGGCGGCTTTGGGGGCTCGGACCGTGAAGGGGGCGGGCACCCCCGGCCGCAGGCTGGGCTCCACCAGCCAAGGCCAGCTGGAGAGCAGGGCCACCAGCAGCGCCATCACCAGTACTGACAGCCCATCGCGGCGGCGCCAGGGCGTGAGCGCCTGCCGCGGCAGCTCCAGCCGCAACAGCCCGCGCCGGAGCCGCTTCAGAGTTCGCCAGGGGCGATGGCCGGGACCCGTGCCGCTCACTGAAGAGGCCTTGAAGTTCACACGCTAGCGATGCCGTTGCATGCTGAAGGCAGTGTCAGGTGCCCTCGGTCCATGGCCACGCGTCTGGATGGCCGCCAGCTGGCGGCAACGATCGAAGAGCGGTTGCAGGCCGTGGTGGCCGAACGCCTCGAGCGCGCCGGGCGGCCTCCGGGGCTGGCGGTGCTGCGGGTGGGCGATGACCCTGCCAGTGGCGTGTACGTGGCCAACAAGGAAAAGGCCTGCAGCCGCATCGGCATCACCAACCTCGGCGCCCACCTGCCGGCAGACACCCCATCCTCCCAGGTGCTGAGCACCATCCAGTGCCTCAACGCCGATCCCGCTGTGGACGGCATCCTGCTGCAGCTGCCCCTTCCGGCGGGGCTGGATGAGCGGCCGCTGCTGGCCGCCATCGATCCTGAAAAAGATGCCGATGGTCTTCACACTCTCAATCTGGGGCGTTTGCTCAAAGCTGAGCCGGGCCCCCGCAGCTGCACCCCCGCCGGGGTGATGGCGCTGCTGGCGGCCGCCGGTGTGGAGCTATCCGGCAAGCGGGCCGTGGTGGTGGGGCGCAGCATCCTGGTGGGTCAGCCGATGGCATTGATGCTGCAGGCGGCCAATGCCACCGTGAGCATCGGCCACTCCCGCACCAAGGATCTGGCGGAGCTCACCCGCCAGGCGGATGTGCTGGTGGTGGCGGCCGGCAAGCCGCGCATGATTGGTGCTGAACACGTGAAGCCCGGTGCGGTGGTGGTGGATGTGGGCATCCACCGCCTTGAAGGTGAGGCCGGAGCCAAGCCGCGTCTTTGCGGGGATGTGCGCTTCGAGGAGGTGGAGCCGATCGCCAGCGCGATCAGCCCGGTGCCCGGCGGCGTTGGCCCGATGACGGTGACTCTCCTGTTGGTGAACACCGTGGCCAGCTGGTGTCAGCGCTGCGGCCTCGATCAGCCGCTGGCGGATCTGTTGCCATAAACGGCCCGGCTCAAGCGCCCTCGGCCCTGGCCTGAGAGAATCCGCGTCAGCGATGGCCCCAGGCCCAGCCCCCATGACCGCGGCCGTCACCAGCACCGGCAACAGTTCTGCCGCCGAGGCCGCCGGCTTCGACTTCGCTGCCTACCTGGAAACGGCGCGGCTACAGGTGGAGGCAGCTCTGGATGGCTCCTTGGGTGCGGAGCGCCCCGAAAGCCTGCGCGAGGCAATGCGCTATTCACTGCTGGCCGGTGGCAAACGGCTGCGGCCGATCCTCTGCCTGGCGGCCTGTGAACTGGCGGGCGGCAACAGCGCTCTGGCAATGCCAACGGCGGTGGCGCTGGAGATGATTCACACCATGTCGCTGATCCATGACGATCTGCCCGCCATGGACAACGACGATCTGCGCCGCGGCCGGCCCACCAATCACAAGGTGTACGGCGAGGCCAACGCGATCCTGGCCGGCGATGCCCTGCTCACCCGCGCCTTTGAGATGGTTGCGCTGCGCAGCCCTGGTGTGCCGCCTGAGCAGCTGTTGAAGGTGGTGGGTGAACTGAGCCTGGCCTCCGGTGCCCCTGGCCTGGTGGGCGGCCAGGTGGTGGATGTGGAGTGCGAGGGCAAAGACGTTGACCTCGAGACGCTCGAGTACATCCATCTCCACAAAACCGGTGCTCTGTTGCGCGCCTGCGTGCTCAGCGGTGCTCTGATCGCCGGCGCACCCGATGCCCTGCTGGAGGCCCTGCGCACCTACGCCCGCGGCATCGGCCTGGCCTTCCAAATCATCGACGACATCCTCGATGTGACCGCCAGCAGTGAGGTGCTCGGCAAAACCGCCGGCAAGGACCTCACGGCAGATAAGACCACCTATCCCAAGCTGCTGGGTCTGGAGGAGTCGCGCAAGCGGGCTGATGCGTTGGTGGCGGAGGCCAAGGCGGCCCTGGAGCCCTGGAGCGCCGGCGGCAAGGCTGCCCCGCTGCTGGCCCTGGCCGACTACATCACGAGCCGCGACCGATGAGTTCGCCCCTGCTCGGGATCCTCGATAACGGTGCGCTCTGGTGGGGCCTGGCGGCCTGCGGCAGCGCCCAGCTCTCCAAGCTGCTGATTGAGTTGGTGGTGCATCGCCGCTGGAACCCCAAGGTGCTGGTGGAAACCGGGGGCATGCCCTCGAGCCACTCCGCCCTGCTCACCGGCACCGCCGCGGCGCTGGGCTGGCAGCAGGGGTTTGATTCCCCCGTGTTCGCCCTGGCGGCCACGATGTGCTTCGTGGTGCTTTACGACGCCGCCGGTGTGCGCCGGGCGGCCGGGATCACCGCCCAGCGCGTGAATGGGTTGCCCGATGGCCTCTGGGAACTGCACCCCGATGAGGCCCCCGAGCTCAAGCCCCTCAAGGAAAACCTCGGCCACACGCGCCTCGAGGTGTTGGTGGGCAGCCTGATCGGGCCGCTGGTGGCCCTGCCCGGCCTGGTGTGGGTGGGATCGCCGCTGTTGCTGGCCCAGCACTGGGGCTGGTTGGCGATTGGCTGAGGCCCTCACGGCTGGCCAGGCTGCGGCGGCCGAGGCCTTTGCTGCCTGGCTGAAGACCCCTTATGACGGCACGCCGTTTGTACTCAGCGGCTATGCCGGCACCGGCAAGACCTACCTCTCGCGCCATCTGCTGCAGCAGGTGGACGATCTGGGGTTGTGTTGGACCGTGGTGGCTCCTACCCACAAGGCGGTGGGGGTGCTGCGGCAACAGCTGGCCTGGGCTGGCCTGCAACCCACCTGGTATCCGAGCACGATCCACAGGCTGCTGCGGCTGAAGCTCAAGCGCCAGGGGGATCTGGAGCGCTGTGAGGAGACCGAGCAAACGGCAGCATCGCTCGAAAACCTTGGTCTGGTGCTGGTGGATGAGGCGTCGATGGTCGACAGCACCCTGCTGGAGATCGCCCTGCGCTGCGCCCATCCCTTCCGCACCCGCCTGGTGTTCGTGGGTGATCCAGCCCAGCTCCCGCCGGTGGGAGAGCCCACCAGCCCCGTGTTTGCCATGGGCCGATCGGTGGCGGCCGAGCTCACCGAGGTGGTGCGCCACCAGGGGCCCGTGCTGCAGCTGGCCACGGGGTTGCGCAACGGCCAACTCCCCTGCCGTCAGCCGCCCGCCCTAGCGCCGCTGCGCGACGACCACGGCCAGGTGGCAGCGCTCGCCCGCGTCGATTGGCTCACCGCTGCCCAAGCGGCTCTGCGCCGCGGCGCAGAGCTCGACAACCCCGACCACGCCCGCATCCTCTGCTACACCAACCGCGCCCTCGAGCAGTTGGTGCCGATCGCTCGCCGTGCGATCCACGGTGAGATGGCCGATCAGCTGCCTGTGCTCCCCGGAGAGGTGCTGATTACGCGCGCCGCGGTGATGGCACCGGCTTGCCGGGCCGGTGAAGAGGCGGCGGAAGAGCCCGACATGCTTCTGGGCTCCAACCGCGAGCTGGTGGTGCGCGATGTGATATCGGAGCGCTGTGATCTGGCGGATTTCGGCATCAGCAGCGCAGATGGCTTCACTGTGCCTGTGATCGACACCCTCAGCGCCGAGGTGGAGGCTGGCGAAGCCCGGCTCACCTTGCGGCTGTTGCCACCTGCCGGCAGCACCGCTCGCGCCGAGCTCGATGCCTTGATGCACCAGTTGCGTCAGCAGGCCCGCGATGCGGGAAAACAGGCGGGCCGTGCCCTCTGGCGCCGCTATTTCCTGGTGCGCGATGCCTTCGCCTCCCTGGGGCCAGCTGCCGTGCTCACCGTGCACCGCAGCCAGGGCAGCACCTTCGGTGAGGTGTTTGTGGCGGGAGATGTGTTCTGGCCCAGCGATGCGGTACTGCGCCGCCAGCTGGTGTACGTGGCTGTAAGCCGCGCCAGCCAGGCGGTGTGGCTCGTGGCGGATGGTCGCCTCGGCAGCAGCGCTGCCGAGGAGCAGCAGCGCTGGCGCGACTGGCTTGAGCAGGAACCTTGAGCTCAGCTCACAACTGCAAGCCCTCGATGCCCTGCCAGCCGAGGTAGCCCGCAAGCACGAGGCTCAGCCCCCCCACCAACAGATCGCCCCGGGCGAACAGCACTTGCTTGCCCTTTTCGAGCAGCGGCACCACCCGATCGCGCCCGACCAGCACCGCACCGAAGGGCAGCAGCAGCGCCAAGCTGGCCGAAAGGGCGAAGCCGGCGGTGTAGAGCACCTCCTGAACACGGCTGAGGCCAGAGGCCAACAGCGCTGAGGCGGCCTTGGCGAACAGAAAAAGATCGTCCGGGCTGATGACCTCGATGGCGCAGCTGGCCCCGAGCAGCAACGGCAGCGGCATCGCACAGAAGCGATCCAGTTGGCGGCTCCAGGCGGGGGGATCCTGCCCCTCCTCCTTGCGCTCCAGCAGTTCCTTGAGGCCCAACGCCAGCAGTGCGCCAGCGGCCAATAGATCCAGCCCCGTGCGGTGGCTGCTGCCTTTTTCCATGGTGAGCAGCAGGCCATGCCCCACGGTGAGCAACAGCACCACCATCAGGGTCACGGTGGCCACCCAACTGAGCACAAACAAGCCGCCGCGGCGCAGCGGCTGGGGGCCCAACAGCAGCAGCAGCAGCAAGCCGATATGGATCGGACTGATGGCGATGCCACTGCCGTAGGCCAGCAGTTCGGCCCACAGGGTCCCGTTTGTCATCGCGGCTGGTTCAGCGTCGAACTTCGAACCAGTCTTCCCTGCTTGGTGCCAGTTGGCTATGGCTCACGCTGTGCACGCCGGCACCCTGGGGCCCCCGTTCGCACCAGAGGCGCAGTTCGGTGAGCTGGTGCAACGCTCCCTCCGCCTGCACCTCCACCGAGCCATCGGGCCGGTTGCGCACCCAGCCGTTCACATCGAGCTCGCGGGCTTTCTGGCAGCAGGCTGCGCGGTAGCCCACGCCCTGCACCCGGCCGCGCACGATCAGCTGCCAGCGCTCCAGCCGCTGCTGCGCAGATGGATCGGGCCGTTCCACCTCCAGCCATTCGCGCTGGCGCACGCTGCGGCCACTGCGTCCTGGCGTGTAGGCATCCGCGATCAGCCAGCCCGGTGCCCGCGATTCAACCTGGCGAGGGGTGGTGCGCTTAGTCCCCGAGTCTTTGTGTTTGCCCACTGCTGCTAGCTCTCTTCCGCATGTTCACAAGCTGGCACGGCAATGGCCCTTCGGCTACGGGTGCGGAACCGGCGCGTTCCAACGCAGCAGGGCTCGTTGCTCGCGCTCGCTGCCCAGCACGCAGAAGCTGCCGGTGCCCAGCACCAACAGGGCACCACCGGCTACCCCAAGCCCCAGCCAGCAACCCGCCAGGCTGCGCAGGATGTGGCCATGGGCGAACAGCGCCACGCGCCCGCCTGGGTGCTGCTGCACCAGGCGGGCGATCAAGGCTTCACAGCGCTCCTGCACCTGCGGCAGGCTCTCGCCGTCTGGGCAGGGATGGCTGAACACCGTCCAGCCGGGAACGCTCTGGCGGATCTCGGCGGTGGTGATGCCTTCGTAGCGTCCGTAGTCCCACTCACGCAGATCGGGTTCGAGCTGGGCCTGGCTGCCCAGGCCCGCCAGCTCACAGGTGCGCCGGGCCCGTTGCAAAGGGCTGCAGTACACCGCATCAAACGTGTGCTGCGCCAGTAGGGGGGCGAGAGCGCGTGCTTCCGCCTCGCCTTGAGGCACCAGGGGGATGTCGGTGCTGCCGGTGTGGCGGCCGTTGAGGGCCCACTCGGTGGCGCCATGCCGCAGCAGCCAGAGTTCGGGGTTGGCCATCAGGAGTGCGCTCAACAGGGCAGCAGGGGAGGCGTGCGCCGGGCTGCTGCGGCCAGCCGCTGCGGGATGAAGCCGCAGCCGCCCCAGTGCAGGTGCAACCAACTGGCATGGAGGGTGGCGGTGCTCCAGCCCTCGGGGCGTGGCGGGCAGCCCCATCCCTCAAGCTGCCACAGCTCATCGGCTTTGTCAGGGCTGGTGTTCAGCTGCCAGCGGTGAAATTCATGGCCGTTCACCTGTTCGCCTTGTTGCAGCACCAGGCCGCTGCGCAAGGCGGTGGCGCTGCGGTAGCCGAGGCTGAGTTGGCCCCGCTCAGCGCGGAACGGCAGTAGGCCAGCCATGGCGTGGCTGTTGCCCTGCTGGTCGGTGAGCGCCTGGCCGAGCAGCAGCAGCCCGCCGCATTCGGCGTAGATCGGTAGGCCCTGCCGCTGGGCCCGCCGCAACTCCTCCAGGCTGCGCTGGCTGGCGGCGAGCTGAGCTGCATGCAATTCCGGGTAGCCACCCGGCAGTACGAGCGCCTGGCAGCCTTCGGGCAGCGGCTGATCCGCCAGGGGCGACCAGTGCTCCACCTCCACCCCTTGCTCCACCAGCAGTTCACTCGCTTCGGGATAGCGAAAGTGGAAGGCCGCATCGCTGGCGATCGCGATGCGCACCGGCTCGTGGGCCGTGCTGGCCGGCTCGGCGTTGCTGGGTTTGGAGACTTGCCTTTGGTTGGGCGCCTGCAGCATCGGCCAGAGCTGCTCGAGCTGTAGGTGTCGCTCAGCCAGATCCGCCCAGGCTCCGAGGCGTTGTTCCAGATCGGCCAGCTCGTGGGCAGGCAGCAGGCCCAGGTGCCGCGAGGGCAGCTCCAGGCTGTCGTGGCGGGGCAGGGCCCCAAGCAGCGGCATGGCGATGGAGCTCAGCGCTTCAGCCAGCAGCGCGTGGTGGCGCTCGCTGCCCACACCATTGAGTACCACTCCGACCAGCTGCAGGCTTGGCTGGTGGTCGCGAAAGCCACGCACCAAGGCCGCCACTGATCCCGCCTGGCGGCTGGCTTCCACCACCAGCACCACCGGCAGCTCGAGCAGTTGGGCTATATGGGCTGAACTGCCTTCGCTGCTCGCCCCGCGGCCATCAAACAGGCCCATCACCCCTTCCACCAGGCTCAGCTCAGCGGCGCTGCTGTGCCGCTGGAAGCTGGCCTCCACCCAGGCCTCGCCGCAGAGCAGCGGATCCAGATTGCGGCAGGGTCGGCCACTGGTGGCGCTGAGTAGCTGGGGGTCGAGGTAGTCGGGCCCCACCTTGAAGGTTTGGATGCTGAGCCCGCGGCGCCGGGCCAGGGCTGTGAGGGCCAGGCTCACCAGGGTTTTGCCGCTGCCGCTAGCCGGGGCGGCGATCAGGCAGGGCATGGGCTGGGGCGATCGGCCGGTGGCCGCAG
>VFQS010000629.1_pt1 | contig 37548 bp, 36 predicted proteins | sample 3512361 | NCBI WGS metagenome assembly VFQS01 (sample SAMN10412375, study PRJNA504923) | tailings metagenome | isolation source: Relicate 1 Philex TSF3 active mining | place: Philippines
ATATAAATCATAAATAGATAGAAAACAATAGTAAATTGATAACTGTTAATAACCCTGATAAATAATTACAATGATTTAAAAATATATCAATATCTTTATTTTCGATTACATTTAATGTTCTTGGTATATTATTATATAGATTATATATAGTATCATTAGATTGGCCATCTGAAGGTAAAAAATCTATTTTTGTATATCTACGAATTGATGAATCAACTTTCCATTTTTTAATAAAATTATTACTTAAACAACTATATATATTTAATATTTGAGTATAAGTATAATGATATAAATTATCTTCATTAATTTTTATAATTCGAGGTGGTTCTGAAATTATAAAATGATATTTTTCAAAATATTCCTTTTGTTTTAAATATAATAATTCATTATTATAAAATAAGTTATATTTTTTAAATAAATTATCAATATAATTAAAAGTATTAAAATCAAATGAAATAGATAAATTAAATAATTCTTTTAATTGATTATCTAAATTATGTATATTTAATTCTAAATTATTATTTTGTATATCAATAATTTTATCATTTATATCTATTGAATTTAAATTATACTTATAATCATTATTATTTATTGTAGGTTTATGATTAATATTACATAATTTTATTAAATTTGCAATATCAAATTTATGTTCAACTATATATTCAGAACATTTTTTTAAAACGGATTCTAAAATTATATTATAATCTCCTTCAAAATATTCTTTACCTAAATCTAAACGTCGAATCACCTTATTATTCTTTTTTAAATTTGCAATAATATTACGTTCAACATATGAAACTTGAATAACTGGAAAATAATTTAAGATATATGTTCCTGGAAAATCATATTCATTATATCTTGTAAATAAAGAACGCTCGGTTTTTCCAATTTTAAATACATTTGTATTAAGTAAGTCTCCTCTTTTTAAAATATAAATACCAAATTTTAATAATTTATTATTATTAATTAATTTAAATTTTTCTAATGTGCTTAAACTATCACTTAATTCCATTTATTAAAATAATATTTATTATAATAAATCATTATAGCTTTAAATATAAATTTAAATTATTTATATTATACATAATTAGGTAATAAAAACTAAATTAATTAATAATATCAGTAATATTTTAATATAAAACTCCTTATTTTGCGATAATATTTATAATGTAAAAATAACTATATATATTATAAGTATTAATTATAATGGGTGGTGGTTTAATGCAATTAGTAGCCTATGGGGCTCAAGATGTAATTATTACAGGTAATCCACAAATTACTTTCTTTAAAATAGTATATAGAAGACATACAAATTTTGCAATAGAATCTATCGAGAATACATTCATGGGTGAAGCTGATTTTGGTAAAAAAATAACATTTACAATTGCAAGAAATGGTGATTTACTCGGACCAATGCATTTAGAGGTAGAATTGGCTGTATCATCTAGTAGTTTATATAATAATAGTGATTTAGTTGGTGATTATAAATTTTCAACAAAATGCGAGGATTTTAATGGTTGGTTATTATGTGATGGACGTCCTCTAAACAAATTTGATTATTGGAATTTATTCGAAAAAATTGGTTATTCTTTTGGCGGCAGTGATAGTTTTTTTAATTTACCAGACCTTCGAGGTAAAGTATTAGGTAATATAGGTAGTGGTAAAATAGAAGAAAAATTTAATCCATCTGATATAAATATAGGACAAGGAACAATAACATTAGATACTAATAAAGATAAATGGAATAGTTGTATGCCAGTTCAATTTGAAACTACAGGAACATTACCAAGTCCATTAGTTTTAGGACAAACATATTATTTAATTCGTAAAACAGACACATTATATAGGGTTTGTTTAACTATTGAAGATGCAATTAATGACCCATCAAGTTGTAATGACGATGATGAAGATGATTTAGAATTTCATTACATAGGTCTATCTGATTCAGGAACAGGCGTGCATAAAATAATTTCATATTTATCACAAAGAAATCTTGGAGATAATGCTGGTGATGAGACTAGAAATATTACAATTGCAGAAATACCATCACATACACATTCAAGTAATGCAAATGGTCCTGTATCATCGGGTATTGGATATGGTTTAATTTCACAAACGAATCCTCCATCTGGAACAATTATAATTAGCGATAATTTAGGTTCTGAACCAAAGTTAGATGCAAATATAACAGCATTAACAATTAATGAGGTAGGTTGTAGTATTCCTCATACAAATTTACAACCAACATTATTTGGTGGTAATGTGTTTATTTATTCGGGTAATAATAATGATATTTTTAAACATAATCAATATATTAAAGACCACTTAATTCGTTGGGGATTTCAATTGATAGATTTTATTGAAGTTGAAATTGGAGGTCAACTCATAGATAGACATTATGGTGATTGGCTAGATATTTGGACACAATTAACTTATACCAAAGAGAAATACGAACAATTATTATCGATGTTAAATACATCAATATTTTCATCATCACCAAATACGGAATATGAACGTAAAGCAAAAGTATATATTCCATTCCAATTTTGGTTTAATCGTAATCCAGGGCTTTATTTACCTTTAATTGCATTACAATATAGTGAAGTAAAAATAAATATTCAATTAAATACAAAAGATGTCGTAAATACAGCAACTAAAGAAACATCTAATTTTGTAAAAATAACAAATTTTAATTATGATGATGGTTTATATCAAAAGACATATTATATTCAAGAAATCTTAGATTTTAAAGTATTTGGTGATTATATATTTTTAGATACAGATGAAAGAAAGAGATTTGCAGAATCAGAACATGAATATTTAATAGAACAAGTGCAGAGCTCAAGTTTATTTAATACAAATCATAAGTTAGTTGAAATACCATTATATTTTAATCATCCATGTAAATATATTATTTGGAGAGGTCAAAAGTTAAATTATATATTCCAAGATGGTTCATTACCAACGGAATTTAATAATAAATATTTCTTATCTCAATTATATGATTTTACAGCATTAGGTGGTAATTCATCCGAATCAAATATTGAAACACAATTATATTCGGATATTGTTAATACAGCTAAATTACGTATAAATGGTAGTGATAGATTTAAAGAAAGGGATGGTTCATATTTTAGATTAATGCAACCAAATCAATATACTTCAGTAGGTGCATCATCGATATCTTTTTATAACAATTCATTAAAGAGATATGGTGGAGGTTTTTATATGTATAATTTTGGATTAAAAACGGATGAACATCAACCAAGTGGCACATGTAATTTTTCACGTATTGATAATGCAGTATTATGTATACGAGTAAATCCATATGCATCAACATTACAATGTGCAGAAAAATGCTATCATTATTCATTTAGAACATACGCGGTTAATTACAATGTTCTTCGTATAATGAGTGGTATGGGTGGATTAGCTTATTCCAATTAAGACAACATACTAAAAAAGTGCATTGTTTATTTGTAATATAAAATACACTTTATTTCAAAAAAATTATAATGAATTAATAAATAATTAAATTTGATAACAATTCAAAAATATATAATAATAAGAAATATAAATTAATATTATATATTTTAAAAATGAGTATGTTAAAATTTAATACATATGCAATTTATAATAAAAAAGATACCTATCATTCTAAGATAGCTTCATTTGATTTAGATAGCACACTAATTACTACTAAATCGGGGCGTAAATTCCCTAAGGATGAAACCGACTGGTTATTTATCAATGGATACGTTAAATTAAAACTTACTGATTTAGTTGAAAATAATTATGATTTAGTTGTATTTACAAATCAAAAGGGTATTAAGACCGATGAAGAATTGGAATTATTTAAAAAGAAATTAGCGGATATATGTCGCTGTTTAAATTTACATATAACCTTCTTTATTAGTTTAAAAGATGATATTTATCGAAAGCCTTATCCAGGTATGTTTGAAAAACTTCAGGAATTAGTCAAAGTTGATATTGAAAATAGTTTTTATGTAGGTGATGCTTATAGTAAAACTGAAGCTTTTAGCGATTCAGACTTCAATTTTGCAAAAAATACTGGTCTCAAGTTTTATATTGCGGATATGTATTTCAGTAATAAAGAATTAAAAGAGTATAAGCCAAACATTAAGCCACATCAAATACTCTCTAATTATTATGGTAAATATAAAAAACCATTAATTGCTGATATTAAAAAGCATAAATATGTAATTATGGTTGGTCCTCCTGCAACTGGTAAATCAACTTTTTGCAAAACAGTATTATCAGATTATGAACATATTACAAAAGATAATTATAAATTTATAAAAGATTATAAAAAATCTATATCTGATTCAATCAAAAATGATAAAAAAATTGTATTAGATAATACTCATGGAACAAAGGTATCTATAGATGAATCTATAGCATTATTACCTAAAAATGCAGATTATATAATTGTTTTAAGGTATGCAGATAAAGATATATCCTTTTACTTGAACGATTATCGTTATTATATAACACGTAATTTAGATAGATATTTACCAGATGTTGCTATACATACTTGGTATAAGAGATATGAAAATCCATTAGATTGTAAATTACCGGATGGAACAAAATGTTTTGAAAATAAAGTAATAGAAGTGCCATTTTTAATAGAAGATGAATCCTTGATAAAACCAGTTTATTTATAAAAAAAAATAAATATGATTTTTTATTTTATTAATTTAAATCAGGACCATTATATTCTAAATTTTTAATTGCAATATCAAGTAATTGATATTTATTATCAATAGTAAAACCACGTTTCATATATTTATCAATACGTTCAATAGTTTTAGCAATACGATATCTAGAAGTTTTAGTTTCTAAATTCCAACAAGAATCTAAATATTTATCACATATAGAACCTGTTAAATTGGTAATTTTATCGAAATGTTCAGATTTAAATGTATCACCATCAAATGATACTTTACAGAAATCAAAATCAAAGTTATTATTAATAAAATGATATGGGTCTTCTTCGATAAATATTAATTGTAATTTAATACAACCACAACAATTATTATCAAAATCATTATATGTAATTGTTAAATTTACAATTTTATTAACAGGATTTGTTGAATATGGCGTATGAGATGAAATAGATTCGATTCTTACATTATATTTGCCTTTAATTTTAATATATCTATATTTATTGCTGATTTTAGGTCCTAAATTTGTAAAGAATTGTAAAATAGGATGTTCTTTATCATATTTACCTTGAATATATATATCGATATCATTTGATTTAAACTTATTATCTAAAACAGCGGATAATACAAATGAACCAGATATAATTGCATTTTCTCTTTTAATGATTGTAAATAATTGTTCATAATCAATTTGTAAGTTTTTAAAATAATTTACAAGATGATTATATGATTTATTTAAATCAATTTGAACAGTTTTTGGTTCGCTAGTTAAATTATTACTTTCTAATTCTGAAATACAGAATGGAAAATATTCTTCTTTCATAAATTCAAAGAATGAATTATTTTTATAAGTAATAAATGAATTAGCAATATTAGAAATACTAATTTGGTCTAAAATTTTTGAATAATCTTTTAAATTATATTCATTATATAACATCAATGTAGTGTTATTTTTAAAAGATTTATTATCATGATTATCTTCAGAATAAGTATTATATAATAAAGCACGGCATAATGGTTTTTGTTTGGAATTATCTAAAAATGATTTTATATATAAAAATATACTATGTTTAGTTAAAACTTGTGCTTTAGCATTTTTAACCATTTGGTCATCATCAAGATTACATTTAATATTATTTGTATAATATTGTAAATTATCTAAATTATGAGATGATTTTAACAACATTAAATTATTATAATAATTAGTGTTAAATAACCAATCCATATATTTAGAAGTTCCTTTTGTAGCATAATCAACTAAATATAATGCAGGTGATTTAGCTTTATAACATTCATTTATCCAATTACTAGTTTCTGTAGGTATTATATGGAAAATAGGTAATTGTTTAGGAACAATAACCTTCCATAAATTTTCTCCATAATTATCAAAATAATGTATATTTTTTAAATCAGTGAAGTATAACCCCCCTTTCGCACAATTATCTGTCGAGTTAAATTCATTAGTATCTATATTTAATCCTTCTTTATAAGTAAATTTTTTCATAATATTAGATTTACAAATATATTTGTAATAAATCTGTGAGTTATCACTAATTTCAATGTTAGATTTATTTGAAAAATCTATATTTTTAAAAGATTCAACTAATTCACAATAATTAGAATTGTTTTTATAATTATTGTAAATTTCAATAAGATATTCATTATCAATTTGAGAATTAACTGCAGACATTTTAAAAAAATAGATTTTTAAGTTTTTTTATAAATAAAAATAAAAATGTTTTAATAAATCAAATTTTTTATTTTAATAATATTAGTTCTTCACCAATAATAATTACTTATTTCTCTCCAAGAATTATCTTTATCATAATATACTGAAACTCTATCACAAAATATTAGGTAGTTAGTAGATTAAACAGACAATAATTCTCTATCATATATAAGATTTTGTTTTGGTAATAAATATCTTACTCCTAAATATATGAGTTAATGGTATTGTTAATAATAATGTATGTAAATTATGCATTATGTAATTAATTTGGTTTATACAATACAAAAATAAAAATGTTGATATTAATAAAATTTTAAGAACTATTTTTTAATTTCTTTTTAAGATATTCAATATGATGTTTATATTTATTTTTTTCAAATGGAATTTCTTCATTCCATCTATTTTTATTATCTCTAAATTTAATTAATAAATCAAGATTACCTGATTTATAAGCTAAATAACCATGTTCGTGCAACATTTTAAATTATTTATTTTATAAAATAACTTAAAATAAAAATTATTTATTAAATTTTTTTGTAAGTTTCGCCCCTGCATCCAATGCGCCTTAGCTCATTATCCATATGGGTTGTATAACCCACGGAAGGATGAAAAGGAAACCTTGGTTTCCTATAATACATAAACTATTCTAGGTATTAATACAGGTAATCCATATTCATCAAACATTGAAATATTTAATTCAATCTTTCCGGAAGGTTTAATACCGGCTTTTTTAGCGATAAATTCATCGAGAAATATTTTTTTCATATTTTCAGGAGGATTAGCTGAATCATAAATAATAGAGGTTTCGACAGTAATTGATGTTGGAATAATATTATTATCGTTTAATATACATAAAAGAGAGTCTAGAGTATGACAATCATCATCTATTTTATTAATTTCTATTTTATTCCATGTATTAAACGTATCTGGAATTGTTTTGACTTTAATACCGTAAGCTGGATGTAATAATCCATCATAAGTTTCTTTAGGTTTATTTGAGTCAAAAACTAGACATTGATTAGTAGCGAGATTAATATTTGTATCTGTATATTTTTTGTCTAATAAATATTTAATAATATCCAACATAACAAAACCAGAAATAACTGTTGTTGTAGAACTTAATGCCGGAATAATTTTACCAGAAATAAGTTGGGTTTGAATAATATCACTGACATCGATAGTATATAACTTAGCACGAATAGTTGAAAATTCATGAAATAATTTTAACATGGTATTATCATCTTTATCATATTTAATAGATTGTAATTTATCTAAATCTAAATAATGTAATTCTAAATTGGTTGTATATAAATTGATATTTGTTTCAATTTGTTTTTTTATATTTTCGATAGAATCATTATTAACTTCATATGATATTTGTTGTTTTTTAGTATCAATAATAATTTTGCGATTAATATTTTCAGTATATTCTGTGAATTTATAGTCGACAATCATCGATGAATTAAAATTAGCGAGTTTTACGCCTAATCCATCAGTTATAAATCCGTATAATTCAGTGAAGAATTGATTTTTAAATTCATATTCATCTAATCCGATTAATTTAGGTTTTAAACGCTTACCTGACCAAAATTTATTATTAAATTCATCAGTTAAATCATCTGGAAAACTTTCAAGAATAACTTTAACAGGTTTATAATAATATATTGAATAAATGTTATTAACAAATTCGATAAATTGTGTGTTAGTAGGAGTAGTAATTAATTTTAAATATTGATTTACAAGGATTAATCGGTCTAATTCAATCACAGTATTATTTATAGTTTGTATATGATTATAAAAATCATTCTTAGACTGTAATACAATACTTAAATCCGATAAACCAGTAGTAAAAACTTTATCAAATAAATCTAGACACCATTCAATACAATGTTCTATTTTATTTGGAAAATTGTGAATAGTGCAAACCGGAATAGCTTTTTCAGCAGGGTCATTAATTTCACTATAAGTAGCAGTTTTAAAAGGTATAATTGATTGAGAACTACATTTAGAACCAAGGGTTCCACTATCAAATAATGGTTTGCCATATAAAACAGCTTTATTATCTACATATTTACGAGCCTCTACATTATCAAGTGCATTTACAATAAAATCAAGATTGTTCCAGAATTTATTACCAAAAATAGTATCGGAATGTTTTTTTAATTCAACATTAAAATACTTGATATGTGTTCTTTTAAAATATGCCTGAATTTTATCATTTACAACAGAAGATTTAGATTTACCAACATCATCATAGCCAAATAAGAACTGACGACTTAAATTAGAATATGAAACATTATCCATATCAGTAATATACATCGGAGTTTTTGATGATTGAGAGAATCCCATAATTGCTAAATTTTTAGATAATTCACAGCCTAATGCACCAGCACCGACAATGAATACACTTTTATTTTTAATTAAATTAACAAAGTCCTTATCAATACATGCAATTAAGTCGTATGTAGCACCATTTTTTGTATTTTTAACAAATGTAGATGGTTTTAATTCTTCATAATTAAATAATATATCTTGATTAATAGGAATATACTTTCCAGTTAATTTAATAACTTCATGTGCTAACATACCTCCAATAATACATCCTAATGGATAAAAACGTGAATCCATAGTAATTCTATCAAATTGTTTAGATAGGATTTTAGATGGTTCAATTAAATATTGGATATATTCCGTATATAATTCATCATTTGTTGCAAAACTAGTTTTACAATTTAAATAAGTATATTGTAATTTTGAAATATGTTCTTTTAATTCATTGTGAATAATATTTGTAATTGGTTTATTATCAATTATACGTAAAGAAGAATTATTATTTTTATTTTTTAATAATTGAACTAATTCATCTGTCATTTTAACAGTGATTTTATTATCCGGATTAAATTTATAATTAATACAATCAACCTCAAACTTTAAATCGGATTTTCCAATAATAGTAATATTTTTACAATATTTAAATTCAATACCTTTTTCAATATATAAATCGATTGAATTATCAGTATGATTAATTTCAAATCTTTCAATAAAGGAATATTCGATAATTTCACCATCAGGGTCATATGAGATATGATTATTAAAATCAACAAATAAATAGCCTAATAGACCGTTATTAAATCCAGACAAAAGCTTGATATTTAAATGTCTAGTTAAAGCTTGCACACTTAAAAAAGGCATTAATAATTCATTTGTATAAATAATACAATCAGGTATGCCAAAATTTTCAAAGTTTTTTTCTACTTCAGCAATACTAATACGAGAAGTTTGTAATTGTTCAGGTATTTTATAACGGATTAAAAAATCGACAGTTGCATTCGAATTTAAATTTTTAATAAAAGCAGCAGCATATTCTGATAAATTAGTTCCACTAAAAGCAGTGTAATTAATTAATCTAGCCGAATATTTAAGACTAATATTAGTTGGGTCATATATAATAAATTTATTAACACCCATTAAACAAAGACATTTCATACATTCTATAGCAATTGTATCACAACCTATAAAACATATTTTAAGATTTAAAAGTTTTTTAGTAGAATCAGTGCCGATAGCACCAATTTGTCTAGAAAAAAGATTAGTATCAATATTCATTATATTTTTTTAAAATCAAAGATATTTTTAATATAATTTATATAAATAATATGAAAGATATCAATTTTTTATAATTCTGATTGTTTGATAAAATAATGAATAACTTTAGTTTGTGCAGTTTGTTTTTTAAGAATATGATTTACTAATTTTAAAACACTTTCATCGTGATTATTATCAACATCTGAATTAGATTCATTTTTAACCTTATCTAATAATTTTTTTGATAAATAAATATTATTAGAATTATTAATCATAATTTGTTTAAGATAATCGTAATCATTTGTTAGAGCACCTCTACGATAAAAATACCATGAAAAAATAGATAAAACCCCAAATGATACTAAAATTGATACAGAAAATGTAGAACTAAATATATCATATAAAATAGTAATAATAAGAGAATAAAAAGAAGCAATAAAAAGAGTTAAGTAGAAACGAAATTTATTATCTTTAACATGTTTAGGCGAATAAGTAGTAAGTGAATTTAAAAGATAATAATGAATAAAAATAGAAGAAATAAAAATAATTAAAATAGATATAAGCAAGTCCATTTTAATTATAGTGAGAAATTTACTTTAAAATAGAATTTATTTTATTACCTAATTTTTCAAATGTATAATTATTATCCCAATATTCAATATTAGTATTATTAAAAGGTTGTCTATTTATAAATTCTAAATATTTATTATCATCATTATCTAATTCAATAACTTTATTAATAACATTTTGAAATGAATTATCATCATCTTCATTTTCTAAAAATAATAATGAGTCCATATTAAATAAATTTGAAATTGAGTTTGATGACCAATAAATCGGAATAATATTTGCTAAATATGCATTTACAATTTTTTCAGTAGAATAATTAAGCATTTTTGTATTTTCAAAACAAATCATAAATTTATATTGACTAATAAATTCTAGATATTCTTTTGACCACCAATTCATATAAACTACATTACTATTACAATTATTTGCAAATTTACCACATGAATCTACCTTTTTATAATTATTTAATAATTCAAACATTTTATTACGAGTTAAACATTTTGGATTACTAACTATAAAACAACAAAATTTATCAGGTATTTTTGTTATATTACGTGTCTGATTTAGAATATTATATAAATTATTACCAAGAATATACATTACACTTACAGGTAAATCTACGACATTATAAATATTATTAGCACCAGTTAATACTAAATCATAATTTTTATAATTTGATGTTTGTGGCTCACCAATAAAATTAATTCTATATTTCCATTTATCATTAAATATTAAATTATCATTAGTAGAAAGATTTTCAATTATAACATTTGCATCAGAAGGGTTATAAACGATTACGAAATTAGATAATTTAGTATAAGATAATAATTTAATAAAAAAATTAATATTATTTGCATCATAATTATAAAATCCATTCCACCAATTATGAAAATAAATATAATATTGAATCATAATAATAAATTAAATAAATAATTTATCTTTAAATAAATCTATTATTCAGTTCTAATTGTATTTGCTATATATGATGGTCCATTATTTTGACGAAAAAATTTAAAATAATTTATAAAACCATATACATTTAAATTATATTCTTTTATAGCACTATAAAAATGTCCATCTGCTGGATGTAAATATCCTTTTAATTGTTCTTGTTCATAAAATTCTATTAATTTACTAGCCATATATTTAGAAATTAGTAAAGCATGAGTTCCATCAAATTGATTTACTTTACAAATAGATGAGTTAATATATATAGATGAATTTCTATATCCTAATGCGCCTAACAAAAATCCATCACATTTTAATAAATCGTCTTTAATATTATCTAAATCTATTTTAAGATTTTCTAATGAATTAATAAAACAACAATCATCTTCATAAATAAGTCCATAATCAATATTATCATCAACAATACGTTTCCAAATATTAAGATGTGATAATAAGCAACCAATTTCTCCATTATTACGATAATGATTATTATTATATTTTACACAAAGATAACAATTATTTACATATGGACATTTATGTGGAACATGGGTATATAAATTACCATCTATTGCGGGAATAATTTCAATATTTGTATTAGTATTATTAATTAAATTATTAATTAATATATTTCTATCATATGATTTTTCTAAATGTATTATGAATGATTTAACTTTTTTATTAAATATATCTTCTAATATACTTTCAACTGACGTCATTTTATATATAATATTAATTAATTATCTTTAATAATATTTATAATAAAATAATTTATATTTTTTGATTAATATAAATATTATCATATAAATGTTTAAATTTATTATTAATAAATGTAGGGTCTTGAGTATTGTGATGATTTATTTTAGTAAAACCTTGTTCATTTAAATATTTTACCATATTCTCAACTGTATTATCTACACAATTATTATAAATTGTATTTTCTGGCTCAGCAGTTAAAAATACTACTCGCTCACTTAAATATTTACCAGCGGATTTAATAATATCTAAATCGGCTCCTTGTGCATCAATTTTAATATATTCAATATATTGAAATCTATCCCATGGAAATAAATCAAAGAAATTCTTTAATGAAAAAACTGATACTTTATTTATTGATTTAATTGGACCTAAAATAGTATCATCTGGTTTATATAAGCTTGAAGTTCCACCATCTCTAGACATTGAATAAAAATCCAATATAGTTTCATTTTCAACATTAGATAATGCCACTGGAATTATTAAATATCTATTATTATTTTTATTAATTATATCAATTAATTGATTTGTATAATTAAATGAGCTATTAATACTATCTATATTTGGGTCAAACATGAATACAAATAAATTAGATTCATTTTTTAACCAATTTTGTGAATAAATATTACATAATCCTAAACCAATATCTATTTTAATATGTTTTATATTTGCAGGTATATTTATATTTTCAAAAAATTTATCCATTATATATAATTATAATATTAATTATATTCTTATTTTTATATCATAAATATAAATTATAATTCTTGAAATTTATCAATAAATTTTTTAACTGTATGAATATATAATCCATTATCTTTTACCCATTCATATCCTTTTTTTTGTAAATCTAAACGTAAATTATCATCTGATAATATCTTATTATATATTTCTAAAAATTCTTGTTTATTAGTAGCTACTTGAACAATATCATTTGTAATTAATCCTGCTGCAGGTGAATCACTAATTACTACACAACCATATGCCATACCTTCAAACACTCTTTCTACTACAACATTATTCAATACATTATCATTATGATGAAATCCAAATGCAATTTTTGATGATAAAAATAATTTAATTCTATCTTCTTCCTTAATTTCTCTACCATGATTAATACCTGTTAAAAATACTGTTTTAGGTAATCCATATACCCAATCATGTTTATAAGCTGTACCCATAAAACAACCGTTTAAAATATCATTTCTTTCAAATTTTCCAATTTGTTCAGGTAATAAAGGAGATGCAAATGTTAATGGCACATAATTATTAATTTTTTGTTCAATATCCCATCTTTTAATATGGGTTTCTAATCGTGGTTTAAAATGAAAATGTTCTCCTGTAATAATAAATCTTTTAAACGGTATAATATCATAATATGCATGATAGAACCAACATATATAAATACAATTTGGATACTTATTCGATAGATAATTAAGTGCTTTTAACCCAACTTCTTTACTTATAGTTGGATGGTCTAATCCATGATTACTTAATAATACAACACTACCGTCTTCAATGTCATCTAATTTAGATGCATTAATCTTTTCATAACCATAATATGTAAAACCAGATAAAAATTTATTTGTTGTAAATAAATGTGTTCCAGGAGTAGGTAATTCGATAGAATTCATTAAATATATTTTTTTAAGATTCATTTTTAATATACTATAAATTATATTTAATATTACAATTTTTATATAAAAATAATAAATTATAAATAATTATAATGAATTGTTTAATAACAGGTGGATGCGGATTTATCGGTCGTCATTTTACTAAAAAAATGTGTGATTTAGGTTATAAAGTAGATATTGTTGATAATATGATATCAAAAAGTGCATTATATCCTGATAAATGGATGGATAGATTAAAATGTAATCCAGATTCATATGTCTTTTATGAAGAAGATATGTTAGATTATTTACGTAAAACTTCTAAATCATATGATATAATTATACATGCAGGCGCAATAGTTGGTGGTCGCGAAACAATTGAAAATGACCCATTATTAGTATCATATAATATTACGACAGATAATGAATTATTTAGATGGATTGAAAAAAATCCCACTAAATATTTAGTATATTTTAGTTCATCAGCTGCATATCCAATTAAATTACAAACACATGAAAGTCATCGTAAATTAAAATTAGAAGATATAGATATAAATAATAATAATATTTGTGTTCCAGATTTAACATATGGTTGGTCAAAATTAACAGGTGAATTTGCATTAGGAATTTTATCTAAACGTGTGGACACGAATATAAGTATATATAGACCATTTTCCGGATATGGCGAAGACCAACATGATAGTTATCCTTTTCCTTCAATCCTGAAACGGGTTATATCAAAATGTAAAGAAGATGGAAATAATAAAACAACTATAGATATATGGTCAGATGCTGTACGTGATTTTGTTTATATAGATGATATTGTTGAATATGTATTAGGAACATGTTTTCATAATAATAAATTAACAGTTCAAAACATTGGTTCAGGAATAGCTACATCAATGAGTGAATTAGCAAAAAAAGTAGCAAAAATTAAATATGATAAAGAAATTGAAATAAATATTTTAGATAATATGCCAAAAGGAGTATATTATAGAGTATCAGATGATAAAATAGATTACCCAATAACATCATTAGATGATGGTATTATAAAATCATTAGATTCAGGTTTATATAATTTATAAATTAAAAAATAAGTTCTTTCCATTTATTTAAAGTATTATTTAAATGTATTCGAATCTTTATTATCAATTTACTTAATATTTTATAAACTATTATAAATTGTAAAATTTGATTACTTAAATATAAAAATAAAAATCTTTAAAAATATAAATTAAGTATTTATATGTTATCTAAAGTTAATAATCATCCATCTATTAAATATGAAGCAGGTATAGATGAAGCAGGCAGAGGTTGTTTAAGCGGGCGTGTATATACCGCATGTGTAATCTTGCCTGATACTTTTCCAGATAATACTTATCTTTTAATTAAAGATTCTAAGAAATTAACTGCAAAGGTTCGTAATAAATTACGTTCATATATTGAACAACATGCAATATCATATAATGTATCCTATGCAGATGTAGATGAAATTGCAGAAAAAAATATATTACATGCAACTATTGCATCTATGCACCGAGCAGTAAGTGGTATGAGTGTTAAACCGGATGCATTGGCTATTGATGGGAATACATGGAAAGTTTATTACGACGAAGAAGATGAATTAATTCCACATCAATTAGTCACTGGAGGAGATAATCTATATTTACATATTGCGGCTGCATCTATTCTTGCGAAAACATATCATGATGAATACGTAAATAAATTATGCGATGATAATCCAGATTTAGAAAAATATGGTTGGCGTAAGAATATGTGTTATGGGACTAAGGTTCATATTGATGCAATTAAACAATTTGGAATTACCGAACATCATCGTAAAGATTTCGGTATTTGTAAGCAATTCGTGTAATAAACACAATTTACTTAGTGTAAGCAATTTTCATAATCAATCAATACAACTTATTATAATAGGAAGAGTTAAAGAGAAATCGTGGTTTTTTTAAGCAATTTGCATAATTAACATAGTTTATTTTAATGTAATAAATTTTTATTATAATCAAATATATTAAAAATAAAAATTTATAAAATATTTATCTAATAAATCTTTTTTTATTATTGTTATTATTTTTATAATAATTAGTTTTTTGTTTATTTCTATTTATTAAAAAACGTATTGTTTTTACACGATGACAGCATAAGCATAATGCCTGACAATTTTCTAATTCATCACTACCACCTACGGAAAATTCAATTATGTGGTCAATTTCATATCCGGATTCATCAAAAATTCCATCACGAGATTTCCAAATAGGACATTCATAATCTTTAATACAATTACTACCTGGTTTATTAGCACATTTATATGATTGTCTAGAAACAACATTTTTTTTCTGTGTTCCAGTAAGTGTTCTTTTTCTTCTAGGAGATACCTTTGATTGAGTTTCTTCAATTTCATATACCATATCTTCTTCGTTATCAGATATCTCACCTTCTTCTTTTAAATCCTTTTCAGTATTATTTTTAACTACACTTGCATAACTACGAGTATTAATAGAATTAGTTCTATTTTTTTTAGGAATAAATGAATTCTTATTAATAGAAATATTATCAACAGAAAATGTATTTAAATTATTATCATATCTCATTCTTTTAACAGGAATAAACCCTTCATTATCATAATTATTATCAACTTCAATATTACTTCTTTTTTTAGATTGATTAATTGTAGGTATTAACTTTAATTTTGGAATAATTGATTTATTAGAATAAGTTTTACTATCTAATAAATTAATTTTATTTAATAATAAACTATTTTCTTCTAATAAATGTTTTGAAAAAATTATTTGATTAAATCTACCACTATTATTAATTAAATTATTACCATAAATTTTAAATAATATATCACAAGTATCATTACCTAAATCTAATCTAATTCTAGATAAAAACTTATCAGGCTGATTATAATATATATTTAATGATTCTAAATAAGTTGTATATTTATTAAATTTATGATATAATATAAATGATATAAACCAATTATAATTCAAAAATATATTATCATATTTTTTATTATTTTCATTACATGCATCATATATAAATTCAAAGAACTGAATATTATGTAATAAATCAATATTTTGAAATAAATCTAATAAATAAGATTTTTTATCAAACTGACAATTATTTATGATTGATTGAAGTTGATTACTTGATTCAAAATGTTTTAAAGATTTGCAATAAATATCATAACTTTTAAATAATTGAAATAATTGTTTTGCAAAAATTTCATTTATTAAATTATCATCAACAAATTTTTTTATATTATTAATAACTTCATTTGTATAATTTGAATCAGAACAAACATTCTCTTGTGGATTTTTAAATCCATTAAAGATTGAGTTTGAAATTTTATTTTTAATCATTGATAACAAATTTTTCATAAAATTTATTACAACAAAAGAGTTTTAATATTACTTAAATTTTTATTATTTAAATCAAATTTTTTATTAAAGCTTATTTCGATAAAATTAATATATAAATACAACAAAATGATTATAATTAAATTTTTTTCATCCTTTTGTTCTTCTGAAAATTGTAAAGATGTAATTGAAAGATTAAATCAAGTAAACCTAATTAAAGAATATGGTGATTTATCCGATTGTCGTATAGTAATAACTAATGGAAATATTTATACACATGCAATCATATTAAATAATGCCATGCCAACATTGAATATTCCAAAAGAAAATGTATTAGGGTTAGCAGCTGAGCCTAGACCTTTTTTAAATATAACCCCAGATTTTATAGAATATGCAACAAAATACATTGGTAAGTATTATATAGGTAATAATATTGGCTTACCTAGTCCATTTATAAATCATTATGGATTTATGTGGCATACATCAATACCTAAAGAATTGAAACCTAATCAACAATTAATGTCAATTATATTTTCAACTAAAAATATGTTATTTGGGCATAAATATAGACATACATTAGTTCGTGAAATAATAAATCATAATTTACCTATAGATATATATGGTAATGGTTGTAAATTAATTCAATTTAATGATTCACGTATAAAAGGTGAATTTAATGATGCAGAACCATATGAAAGTTATAAATTTTCGATTGCAATAGAGAATATTCAAGAACCGGACTATATAAGCGAAAAATTTACAAATTGTTTAATTCATAAGGTAACTCCATTATATTATGGAGCAATAAATGTAGATAAATATTTTCCAAAATCATTTATAAGACTAACCGGTGAAATTGAAAATGATTTAAAACGTATTAAACTTGTATTATCTAAACCTGAATTATTTTATATAAAATCTGATTATAATAAAAATTTAGAACAAATAAATTTAATAAAACATTTATTAAATATTTTTTAAAAATAATTATTATTTAACATTATATTAATATATTATTAAATAATAATGGTGACTTTTGTAACTTGTTTTTATGCTGTTCGTTCAAAATTTGACCAAAATGTATATAAACAATGGATTAAAAATATGTTATCTATAGTTAATAATTTTAATTTAGTTATTTATACAGATAATATTTCATATAATATTTTTAAGGACTTTGAATCAATGATTAAAAATAATGATAAAATTAAAATTGTATATAAAAATTTAATTGATTTTCATAATTTTCAATACAAAGATTTTTGGATTAATAACCAAAAGAGAAATAAACTTCTTAGTTATGTTGATTGGCAACTACTAATGTTATGGGCTGAAAAAATATTCTTTGTTAATGATGCTAAAACTAATAAATATTTTGAATCAGAATGGTATATATGGTGTGATATAGGTTATTTTAGAAATAGACCAAATGATACACCAATAACAGAACTTTTAAATTTTCCTAATCAAAATCGTATAAATTCATTAAAAGAAAATAAAATTTATTATGCAAGAATAAATAATGATTCTACTTATTTTTGGAGATTAATTCGTTTTATTAAACAAGGTAATATAATTCCTGAAAACCAACAATCTGTAGCAGGTGGATTCTTTATTATTCATAAAGATAAAATAGATTGGTGGAAGGATACGTTTGACGCAAAATTACAATCATATTTTACGCAAGGTAGATTGGTAAAAGATGACCAAATCATAATATTACATTGTTTAACAGATTGTTATGATAATTTTGAATTAATTCAGGAACATAATCAACCATATGATAATTGGTTTCTATTTCAACGTTGGTTAAACCAAGAACCAACAAATTAATAATATAAAATTATTTATTTTTAATAATTATTTGAAAATAAATAATGCAATATAATAATAAATTTTATAACTTTATTATATAATGGAAAAGTCTGTAGAATTATCCAACATTAATTAAATTTAAAGATGAAATTCAACAAATTTTTAATCCAGAATATAGAAAAAAAATATTAAATGATTTAAAATTAGATAGTTATAAACTTAAATCTGAAGAAGCATTATCTGTTTTAGAATCTATATCTAATTATATTAAAGAATATTATCAAGTTTCGATAATAAAAGGAGGTAATATTAATAAAATAAAACGTAAGTCTCCAATGAAAAAACGTAGTAAATCTCCTGTAAATAAACAACGTAAATCTCCAAAAAATAAACAAAAATCACCATCAAAAAAAAGTAAATAAGTATATTTACAGAACACATCCATGAAATTAATATAAAATATTGTCAAATAATATACTATTTTTTCAAATGAATTATTAAAAAAATTTTGATTAATATTATTATTATTTTTGTAAAATAATTAAATAAAAATGAATCATGTAAATGGAAAATATAATATATTATTGATTGGTCCTAAAAAATTTATTAAAAATAATGATAATCTTATAAAATCTGATATTATTAAAACTGAATTATGGATAGATAATGTTATTGAACCAATAATTATTGAAAAAAATAATATTGAATTTTCTAATCTATCGAATCATGCTGAGCATAATCCAAATAATCTATTTTATATTAATTATAAATTTGAATCATTATCGAATGATATTTCATCAGACCAAAATATTAAAGGTGCAATCTTTATTAAAGATATTCCAAATATTTCAGTTAATAATTATATTATTGAAATTATTTTAGATAATCCTGTATTTGCACAAACATATAGTCATATACATAGAAATGCTTATTATAATCATACAAAACAAAATATATATTTAGATAAATGTTTTTACGCAGACCTAATTAATTTACCAACTTATCAAAAATTAATATTTAAAATTCATTTAACTGAAAATGGTTTTACTAGATTTCAAAATTATATTAATAAAACTTATTAATAATACTAATAATAAGTTATATTTATTTTTTATAATTAAATTAAACAAATACATCGATGAATATATTTAATAAATCGATTGAATAATAATAAATTGGTGTAATCATACACTATCCTACATATAATAACATGGTATTAATGTCAAATAATGTTATTATTGTGTTAATTACACTAATGCATCGATAATTATAACCGATAATTAAATTGCAATATAATTTTTATTGTTTTGATTACCCTGTATTGTCATAGTGTAGTATATTAATGGTATATCTATATAATAACAGTCTGTATTATGCAATGCACGTTTCCAATACTCCCAATCCTCATATTTAACAGCTTTAAATTCACCAGTCTTTTCTACAATACTTTTATGCATAACTACAGATGAGTTGTTTATAAAATTATTTTTTTCAATAATATCAAGAGTTAATACTTTTGGAATATACCCCTTATTAAAATACTGACGTATTACATTGAAATCTAATTTATCAATCGATATTGAATTATGATTGATAATAAACATATTAGTAGATGAAAATAATATATTCTTTTTTTTCATATAATCAATTTGGATAGATAATTTATTTGGTAAATAAAAATCATCATCATCTAAAAAAGCTACCCATTCCCCCTTTGCAATCTTTATACCTTCTTGTCTTGTTAAACCTTGAGCTGAATTAGCATTATGTTTAATACGCATATTAATAGGTAAATGAATTATTTTAGTTTTATCAAGCTTTTCTAATTCACCAGAATAATAGCGTTGGTCAGTTGAACAATCATTAATTACGATTATTTCAATGTTTTTATAAGTCTGATTTATACAAGATTGTATAGAATGTAGTAATAATTCATACCTATTATAAGTAGGTATAATAATAGAAACAAGGTCTAATTTATTCATTAATAATATTAATAATAAATTTATTTTTAATATTATTATTTTATTTTTGATAAATATATTATTTAGTTATATATTTGTTTAATAAAATAAAAAGAGACATTAAAATATTCCATGAACCACAACCAAAATAACGAGTATAAATCATATTATCAGGTTCTACAGCTTTAAAAACTGCACCAATATAATCATGCAACATACTGGTTTCAGATGCCCTTCTATATTTACTATAATAAATTTCTTGATGTGAAACATGTATAAACATACCAATTAATAATAATGATAAAAAACCTAATCCAAAATATTTAAAATAATCTGGTATATTATCATTATTATAAATTACAATAAATAAACCAATAATAATTAAATAATCTGTTAGATGGTCATACCAATCTCCAAATATAGTAACCATATCATATTTTCTAGCAAAACTACCATCTACACAATCAAAATAATATGAACAGAAAAATAAAATTGAAGAATGAATAAATTTTTTTTGAGTAAAATAATAAATACTTAATAAACCAAATATAAATGATATAGTAGTAATCATATTTGGAGAAAAACCATTTTTATATAAAATTGGATTCAATTTACCAATTGTTTTATAAATATAAACATCAAATGGATTTTCAAAATGTTCTGGTAATTTATTAGTCATTTATATAATATAATTAATATAATTATATTTATTTTGATATCTCAAAATATATTAAATAACACATATACATTACAACCCATGTTCCACATCCGAAATAACATGTATAACGCATATTATCATGATTATTTATATTGAATAGCTTACTTAATACTGTATGCATTATACTATAATTTTCTTTATCTTTATTTTTAATTTTATTATAATAATCTTCTTGATGAGATGTATGAACAACTAATAATGAAGTAAAAACTATAAAAAGAATAAAACCAAATAATTTATAATTTTTAGACATTTCTGTATTTGTTATTAAAATCCATAATATTGCAACTATTACAATTGTATCAGTTAAATGGTCATATAAATCACCAAATTTAGAAATCATCTTATATTGTCTGGCTAAACTTCCATCCATACAATCATAATAATACGAAATTGCATATACTAACGCACTTAGTATATATTTTTGTTTATATAATAAATATGCACTTATTAATCCAAAAATAAATGATACTGTTGTAATCATATTTGGAGTAAAACCTAATCTATAATAAATAGGATTTGTATAATGAAGGCTTTTATATATTAAAACATCAAATGGACTTTCATATTCATATGGTAGCTTATTACTCATTATATAATATATTATAAAATTATATAAAAAATCATAATAAACTTATAATAATTATAATATATGTTATATGTAAAAAAACACTAAATGATGTTGGTTGATAAGTGAACATATCCCAAAAATCCTTTTTAATATTTTTATGATTATTTTTAAGTATCAATATAGTCGCAATTATCATAAAAATTAATAATACTAAATATAAATAATATGTATTCTTATTATTTAATATTATAAGCATTAATCCAATAATAATTTCAAATAAAATAATTAAATTATCAAAATAAGATGGTAAATTCATATCTTTTAATTCTTTTTGTTTTTGTTGTTTAGTTAAAAATATTCGAACAATTCCAACAACTAACATTAATATTCCAATAAATGTCTTTAATATCATGAATAATATATTATAATTAAAATATATAATTTTTATTTAAATCTAAATTAGTATTAAAGAAATAACCATGGTTTATCTAAGTCTTTCATTAAATAGCTATAGGATACAGTTCGTTCTTCAATATCACTATAATCATTATCTAATTGAGTAACTGTAACTGGGATAATCATATACCATATATCTTTTTTTTGTAATTGTTTCCAATACATATCAAGAGCATACATTCTTTTATTAGTTGGGTCTTTTAATAAATTAGATACACTTTCACGAAAATTAGTTAATAGTGTATCATAATAACTTTTTTTAACAATATAGCCAGTTGTTGTTTGACATGATGATACTTGAATACAATAATCGGATAATCTATTATAAGGTGGACAATTATTACCACCAACTATTAATACTTTCCAATCTGAATTAAATAATTTAGAATCATTATAAAATTGATTTAAACTATTCAAAAATATTTTTGGTTTTGTAAAATTGATATCATCTTCACAAATAAATACATAGTCCCAATTATTTTTTTTTGCAATTTCAATACATTTAATATGACTCATAGTGCATCCAATTGCACCATCTTTCATTTTAATAGCATTAAAACGTTGTCCGGATATATCTATTAATTTTAATTGTTTTTCAATATTTTCTAATCTATCTTTACGATGTTCTAAATTTATAAATAAGCAATTTTTTAATAATTCCATTATATTTTATAATCAAATCAAAATATATCTTTAAATTAATAAAAATATATTTAACTTAAAAATTATTTAAAGATTTTTTAATAATATTAAAAATATAAATAAAATGGCTACTACAAATTATGCAATTGGTATTGATTTAGGAACTACATATTCATGTGTTGGTGTTATGAGAAATAGTAAAGTTGAAATTATTGCTAACGACCAAGGTAATAGAACAACTCCATCATTTGTTGCATTTACTGATTCTGAACGTTTAATTGGTGATGCTGCAAAGAATCAAGCTGCTTCAAATTCTAAAAATACAGTTTTTGATGCAAAAAGATTAATTGGTAGAAACTTCAATGACCAGTCTGTTCAAGATGATATTAAACATTTTTCATTTAATGTAGTTAATGATAATGGCAAACCTTCTATAGAAGTTCAATATTTAGGTGAAACTAAACGATTTAAACCAGAAGAAATTTCAGCAATGGTTTTAACAAAAATGAAACAAACAGCTGAAGATTATTTAGGTTCTACTGTTAAAGATGCGGTTATTACAGTCCCTGCTTATTTTAATGATTCTCAACGTCAATCTACAAAGGATGCAGGAGCAATTTCTGGTTTAAATGTTCTTAGAATTATTAATGAACCAACTGCGGCTGCTATTGCATATGGTTTAGATAATAAATCTGAAAAAGAAAAAAATATTTTAATTTTTGACCTTGGTGGTAAACTTATCAAATGTTAACTGCCTCCAAGTATAAAAAACACCTATCTAATTGCTGGAAACTCCTTAGAGCTCATATACCACAACGCGGCTAGTGATGGCGAACGTGATGGTTTGAAAAGTTATGAGATTGGACAATCAGCAGCCAAGAATGTCGGAGACGACATTAAGGTTCAACGACTAGATAAAGTAATCTCTGATTATTAAAATAGAGATGAAATATCCACGAACGGTAGGATTTAGTATTAGAAATACTAAATAAGATATAGTCTGAACTTATTCGAAAGAATAAGAAGTTAGGATAAAGAGCCTAACGATAACAAACAAGAAAACCTATTTTTCTTATATCTATATATATTAAGTATTATTGCTTAGAGGAAAGGTGTAAGGAAAACCTAAGGTTTTCTTTTGGGTACATTTGATGTTTCTATTTTATCCCTAGAAAACGGTGTCTTCGAAGTTAAATCTACTGCGGGCGATACTCATTTAGGAGGAGAAGATTTTGATAATAAGTTAGTTGAACATTTTGCAGCAGAATTTCAAAGAAAACATAGAAAAGATTTAAGAGGTAATGATAGAGCATTACGTCGTTTAAGAACTGCTAGCGAACGTGCAAAACGCACATTATCTTCATCTGCTTCTGCACAAATTGAAATAGATTCTTTATATGAAGGTATTGATTTTAATTCATCTATTACTAGAGCTAGATTTGAAGATTTATGTATGGATTATTTCCGTAATTGTTTAAATCCAGTTGAAAAAGCATTAACCGACGCCAAAATGTCTAAGAGTGATATTGATGATGTTGTTTTAGTAGGTGGTTCTACACGTATTCCTAAAGTCCAAGAATTATTAAAGAATTTCTTTAATGGTAAAGAACTTAATAAATCTATTAATCCAGATGAAGCAGTTGCATATGGTGCAGCGGTTCAAGCAGCTATTTTAAAGGGTCATGGTAGTGAAGAAACTAAAGATTTATTATTAATTGATGTCACACCACTTTCACTTGGTATTGAAACTGCTGGAGAAATGATGACTAAAATTATTGAACGTAATACTACTATTCCATGCAAAAAATCTCAAATCTTCTCTACATTCGCAGATAATCAAACTGCTGTCACTATTTCTATTTTTGAAGGTGAAAGAGCTCGCACTAAAGATAATAATTTATTAGGTAGATTTAATCTTACCGGTATTCCTCCTGCACCTAGAGGAGTTCCACAAATTGAGGTATCTTTTGATTTGGATGCAAATGGTATTTTAAATGTTAATGCTGTTGAAAAAGGTTCTGGTAAAAAAGAAAAAATCACTATTACAAATGATGCAGGTCGTTTATCGAAAGAACAAATTGAAAAAATGGTTAAAGATGCCGAACAATATGCAGAGGAAGATAAAAAGGTTCAAGAAAGAGTTGCTGCAAAAAATAAATTAGAAAATTATGCATTCTCTTTACGTAATACTATTAATGAAGAACAAACTAAAAATAAATTATCAGATGATGACCGTAAATTAATCGAAGATTCAATTGATGAAATTCAAAAATGGATTGATTCCAATTCTGCAGCAGAAGTAGAAGAATTCGAAGCTAAGCAAAAAGAATTAGAAAAGACATGTATGCCACTTATGTCTAAATTATATTCACAAGAACAATCATCTGGACCAACACCAAGTTCATCTTCTGGATTTTCAACAGGTCCTAAAGTTGAAGAAGTTGATTAATATATTTAAAAATTAGTGTAATTTAAAAATTAGTGTAATAAAATAAAATTTGTTTTATTAAATTAATTTAATGTTTAAATTAATTACAGTTATCATCATCTGAATCAAAATTACATTCACATGATAATAATTTATTAATTTTATATTTTGAAATTTCTTTTATTTCAATTAATATATTGTCATTGGATTTTTCAATTTTATTTAACAATTGTATCTTTGCTTCATTAGCAAGAATATATGATGTAAAAACACGAAATATATCACAATGGTCTCCTGTATAATGAGAACGTGTTATAATGTATAAATCTGAATTCATATTAATTATTATATTATAAATTTTTTTAGATTTTTATATTTTATTAAATTATTAATATATATTAAGTATTATGGAAAAACTAAAAAGTATTTCTATTTTTATAATATTAATTATTATTACATCATTGTTAGGTTATTATTATAAAAAACGAGATGAATGGGATTTTGATATAGATGAACATTTCGATGATTTTACTGAAGCACAATTCCGTGATAATATTACAAAAATTTATGATAAATTTTATTCTAATGTTTGGGAACAATTATTCGGCAATGATATGAAAAATGAATTTGAATTATATAACATAACCAATTATACAATTAAAGATAAAAAATTAGCAGTATTTCAAACCAAAGATATTAAATTTTTAGATTTAGGATGTGGTGTCGGCAAACATTTAAAAATATTAGAAAGAGATAAATATAATGCAGTTGGCTTAGATAAATCTATGGAAATGTTAGAAAAAGCTAGATTAAATACACCAAATACAGCATTAGTTAAGGGTGATTTTATGAACAAATCGATATTCAAAAATAGAGAGTTTTCACATATTTTATGTTTATTTTTTACTATTTATTATGCTGAAAACCCGGATACATTATTTAAAAATGTAAATTATTGGCTTAAACCAAATGGTTATTTTTGCTTACATATGGTTAATCCAAAGAAATTTGACCCTGTATTAGAAAAATCTTCTAAATTAATTCCATTATATAATCCACAAAAACATTCCGAATCAAAGGAACGTAAAACACAAACTAAATTAAGATTTAATAAATTCAATTATACAGCTGATTGGAAATTTAGAGATAATAATGAAGTCCAATTTATTGAGAACTTTATGTTTCATGATAATAGCAAACATAGACAACATATACATAAATTAAAAATGTATTCAATTAAATATTATAATGATTTAGCTAAAAAAAATGGTTTCAAATTAATTAAAATTATTGATTTATTACCTGTAAATCATGATAATAGTTATGTTTATATATTCCAAAAAACTTATGGTTTATAAGAAATAATATATTTTAGCCACTTATATATAACGAATTATATCAAAAATTTTAAAATTTGATTAATCTTTTTAATATTTATGTTTAAATAAACCAGGAAATATATATTATCAACACCACTATGTTCGGCAATTTATTTTCCAAAAACTGTTTAGTTTTATTTAAAAAAGCATATAAATTTCGTTATCATAAATTTATATTTATTAATGATATATCGATATTAATAGATATAAAATTTTTAGCACAAAATAAAGAAAATTGTTTTCCATTATTTTTAAATTGTTTAGCATCATATTTTAACTTAAATAAAAAAGATTTTAATCAAAATTTATTAAATGAATTAATTAATGAAATTGTAAATCATAGAGAATTTATTCAATTTTTAATATCTGAATCTTTTGATAATCCTATACTAATTGAAAATGATAATATTTCTGATGGAACTGTTGTTAATATTACAAAACAATCTATTTATCATGTTAAATAATTTATTTCTTTTTATTATTGTTTTATCCATTTATACAAATAAACTAAAATATACAATATAAAATTTGATATTTTAATCAATATTATATATAATTATTATACTCAATTTAAAATGACTCCAACTTTATATACTTATAATAAGTCAATATTAATTAATAACAAAATTATTAAAATTAGTGCTGGTATTTCAGTAATTAATTTTAACAATTCTTATATAGTATTTATAAATGAATTAATCAATATAATTAATAAATATAAAAATATTTTAACAAATGATGAATCTATTGAGATTTTAGATTTATTAGCAGACCAACATGATTTTATTAAACAAATTAATAAATATAATATAATAAAATTAGATAATTTAGACAATAATGTATGGTATGATAATTGTAATTTAAGATTAATTTATAAAAGTGATTATGATTATATACTATTCTAATTTAATTCAAATATAAATATTTTATTTTTATATAAAATTAATTTACATTCTATATTAATAGAATTAAAAAATGACTATTAATTTACCGGTATTTGACGATAGAGTTTTTAAAGAAATTAATTCATTACATTCTACTGTTTTTAATATTAAGTCTGAATTTAGTGAAACATTATCAAAAATGCAGTATCAGATTGATTCATTAGAACAACAACTTAATAAAAAAACTTCTGAAATTACTGAATTAAATAATCAAAATAATACTTTAAATAAAAAAATTTTATTTATTGAAAATTTAGTTAATTGTTTAATTGATAAAGTTAATAATTTAATGTTATATCAAAATCATCTTCAAAGTCAAATTAATATTGGCAATGATTATATTAATAAAGTTGATTTTCTAAAAGAAACTAATAATATTTATAAATTAATTTCGACTATAAATCAACCGTCTCCATCTACTAATTTATCTAATCAATCAACTATTTCGACTGTTAATACTTATCCATCTGATATTAATATTGATATAATCAAAACTGAAATATATAATGATATTATTAAATCTATTAGTGATGAAAAAACTATATTAAATGAATTATCTGTATCTAAACCAATTACTATAAATACACAAAATTCGGATGAATCATTAAATATTTTAGATTTACAACGTAATTCTAATGCAGGATGGACTGTTGTAAAAAATAAAAAGAAATCTAAAAATAATTATTATAAATAACTTATATTTTTTTAAATATATGAGTATAAGTTTTATTTACATTATATTTTTGATTTTTGAAAGGTAGTATTACATCTACTTTTTGAAAACCATATTTATTAAATAAATCAATCCATTCTTCTGCTGATTTATAATATGCTTCATATCCTATTTCCTTTTTTATATTATTTCCAGTATAATATTGTATATCATTGTCTATATTACATTTTTTTATTTTTCCATCTATTACCATATCATATATACGATGCTCTATATCTATTAATATTTTCTCATTTATATTTTCAGCATTATGCTCCCTCAATACTATATATCCACCTGGAACAAGTATTCTATTTAATTCTTTCATTTCATTATCAATATCTTTTATATGATGTAGAACCATAAAAATAGATATTATAAAAAACTCATTCTTTTTAAATGGTAATTTATTTGAATTTGGGTCTAGGGTTATATAAGTTATTTCTTCTTTATTACGATGTTCATTTACACTAAAAGTATTCGGAACATCCGCTGATACTATATTCTTTTTTTCTAATCCTAGTTCTAACCCAAATGCTTTTGATATACTTCCATCTCCACCTCCTAAATCCAAATATTTTTTATTTTTATTATTTACTGTTTTGATATCTGAAAAATCTAATTTAAAAAAATTTCCTATTTCTTTTATTCGTCTTGATGCTCTTTCATCTGTTAAAATATCTATTTTTTCTGAACTATATAATTTACATAAATCTTTGAATATTTCAATATCAATCGTATTTTTTAATACATAATTTTGAAATAATTTTATAAAATCAATATTATTTCCAAAAAAACGTTTCATCATTATCATAAATTGCAAATGATGATATACATATAAATATACCATTGCGTTTTCTTTAAAAATTAAAAAACGTCTATTTCCTAAATTATCTGTCATCCAATAACTTATATTTTCCGGTGCTGAATTTGCTATTTTATCATTTTCAATATATTCATCTATATTATATTGCAGTTTTTGAATAAATTTATTTGTAAATTGAAATGAATAATCTATTTCATCCGTGTTTGATTTATAAATATTGCCATTTATATCACTTAAATAATCATAAAATGCATATAATAAATGATATACACCTATTTTATCACTTATATTTATTGATTTTGAACGTTTCGTATAATATTTTTTATTATGAACTGTTATACTCGTTATTTGAGGTAATTTAATATTATATAATTTACAAAGTAAAGATAATAAATATTTCGATTCTTTATTTGTTAATTTTATATTCGAATCTTGTTTCGTATTTGTTGGTGATTTCCAATCTATATTTAGAAAAAAATAAATTATATCATTTGATAATCTTATATCCCATTTATTATTTTTTTTCATTTTATTATAATAGAATTTTATATTTTATATTTTTTATTCTAAATCCGAATTTTGTAATAAATATGACTTATTTATTTTCGATTCATATAATTGTGTCGCTTCTTCTAATGCTAAACCTTTTAAATCTTCCTTCGTATATTTTCCAAATGTTCCATCTGGATGTCTAAAATCACTTAACATACGCACATAAATCATCCATTTTAACATATTTATCACTTCTTCCGGTGGATATATTTCAGGATATGAATAATCATAACCTATCGAATCAACTATTTCATGCATTGTATCGGATATAACATCTGAAAACATTTTATAGTTTTTTTTACTATAAAATATTTTTGTAATTCAATTTTATCAAATTTTTAATTTTTTTTAAATGCGTATTAATCTACCTTTATTCGCTAATTTTAACTGAGTTAATCCATTATTAATTTTATGACTAAAATTAACTAGTTTATATAATTCAAATGACTTTAAAACATGTAATTCTTTTACTTCTTTTGATTTTTTAAATGAATCTATCATACATTTATCTACTTCTACTAATATTAAAAAATATTTCGTTATTTGACTATTAAATTCACGACACAATATTGTTAATGGTTTTGACTTAGACACTTGATTTTCAGAAATATCAATATTATTAGACAAATCTACTACTAAATCATTCGATTCTATCTTATCTATAAGATATTTTGACCAAACTGGACATTCCTCATTTAATTCCCTTTTTAAACCATCGAAATATGGATGTTCTTTTTTTGAAATACCACCTCCAAAATCGCTATATAATCCTTTGTTTGAAACATTGATAATATAATTTTTGACATTATCTTCGATATAATACGGTATTACCCCAATACGACCATGGACAATAGAACCAGGTGAATAATTTTTTAAATCATTTAATGAAATAAAAAATATTGATGATGATTTTATTTTAATCATTATGAATAATTATTAATTTTATTTTTTAAATTGTTATTTCATAATAAATAGTTAAAATGCATAAATAATAGAGATAAACCATATTTTTTTATTTTATATTTAGTTTTAGTATTTTTATTACCTAATTATCGTAAATTATATTAATAATAATTAATAATATAATTTAGGGATCACATGGTCACATCATTTCTTAAACTTTTAATTTTTCAAAGTTTTTTATAATTTTTCATCATCGCTTTCAATTATATCTAATTCTGTATTTATTAGTTTTTTATTATTTAATACATATTGGGCTTTATTATTAATTTTTAAACGTTTATCACTAAAATTAGTTGTAAATATACTTTTAATTTTATCTGTAAATGCTTTAGGAGACATATTATTTAAATTATAATTTGAATTTTTATATATATCATATAAATCTGAAACACCTACACGACTATTTTCACTATCTTCTAAATTATCTATACAAAAACTTGCAACTGTATTTATTTCTAATAATAATTTTTTTTGATATTCATTAACTGATATTGGTTTATCTATTTTATTATTAAAATAATAATCTAGTAATATATGTAAAAAAACATCTATATTAATTAATAACTCATTAAATAAATTATTATTTCGTAATTTATGATTAGGATTATTTAAGTCATATTTACCATCGCCTAATGTTCCAAAATAAAATGGAAAGTTAATTATTGATAATCTTGCAATAACCGCATCATCTAATTTAGTAAATGTTGGGGATGAATTAGTTAATATAAATGGTGTAAATTGAGGTTTAAAATACTCATATTGTGTTGCTTTAGAATGTAAATCTCTAGCAGCAATAGTATCATTACCAGTTAATGATTTAAATTTTATAGTGTTTAATGCGGATGTATTATCTGCTTCATTTATAACTACTAATCTACAACCTTTTAATTTTAATAATTCAGCATTAGGAGCATTTGAATTTTTATCATATGTTGTCATATATGAAATAGTTAATACATTAAAATAAGTTCCAAATACAGTTGATACTAAATCTGATAATATACCTTTGCCATTACGACCTTCACCAATCCAAAAAACTGCTTCTTGTAATTGATTACCACCATAAAAACAATATGATATACGCCATAATAAATAATTTAATTCTTCTCTCGATGGAAATATTGAACTTATTTTATTTATAAATTCTTCTTTATCATTGAGAGTATATTTACTTGGATTATAATCATATGGAATAATTTTAGTTATATAATCGAATGGATTATGTTTATAAAACTCTTTTGTATTTAAATTTAAAGTTCCATTATTGAAATTTAATAAATGTTTATGTTCGTCAAAAACTATATTATCATGCGATGATGCTATATAAATTTCTTTTATAATTGCTTCTTTTGAACCACTTGTTTGTAATTTATAACAAATCTTGTTTAAATTATTTACTTGTATTTTTAATTCTTTTAATCGATTCTTATCATCTTCTAATTCACTATTTTTTATTTTACTACTTTCAATAATTCTTTTATTTAATAGTTTATTAAAAACATCATAAAAATCAGTAGCTAATATTTTTTTTATAGAATAATTATTATCATCTATAAATTTCCAAAATCCTTTTTTATAATAATAGGTATTACCTTTATAAACAAGTATATTATTAGGATATTTAAAACAATAATATTTAGCAATTGCATAATCATAATTAGTATTTATTGCCTCATATAATAATTTATATTCTTCTGAATTATTAGATTTATATTTTTGTGTTATTAATTTAAATTCACTTGGATTAGATTCTTTAGCCATATTTAAAGCAGACGAAATAGTAATATTACTATTTATATCATAGCTTTCAACTATACTATCAAACCATGTTTCATCATCATAATATTTTTTATTTAATTTACATATATCTCTGCATTTATTAATAATTAAGTTTGATTTACTTGATACACAACTCCAAATAAATTTAATAGTATCATTATAATTATCAACTTGATTACTATTAATTAAATTTAATATTTCAATTATTTCATTTTCATTTAAATTAGATTGTGAATCAAAATTAGTATTAGAAGTAGTTTCATTTGAAATATCTGTATTTTTTGATAATTCATTATTATAAACAACTAATTTCATTGTATCGGGATTAGTGTATGTAATAAAAAAATCAATATTATCATGATTAGTATCTTTTTTAAAAATTAATAATTCATTCTCATTAATACTATCATTATTTTTCTTTTTATTTATTCGTTTAATAGTGTTTAACATTCTCCATTTATTAAAACCTAATCTATATATTGATAAATCAAAATAGTCCATTAATAATTCTTGTTTGAATTCTTCTGCCCATTTACTTAATGATTCCATTGTAGTTATTAAATTAGTAATAACAAAATGAAAAGAACATTTATCATTACGATGATTTTGTGCAATAGAAATATCATTAATATCAATATCAAAATGGTCTAAAATTTTAGAAATAGCATTTTCTTTAATATCATTCGCTAATTTATAATTAATAGATTTCCATTCATAGTCAATATCAAAATGAGGTCTTATAAATATTTTAGTCATATCATTAAATTCATATAATTCAGTATTTTTAATAGAATCATTCTTAATTATATCCCAATCAAATAATAAAATCTTATCTTTATCTTTATCAGAAACATTTAATCCAATTGAAGTTTGTAATTTATCAGCGACTTTATATCTCATAAATAAATCTTTATATTCGTTGTCATTATTACTGTCATTATTATTATAATACATAAAAGGCATTTTGTATTTTATATATTATATCTTAGTAAATTAATTTCGGAAAGGAAACGCACCTTTAAATTTATCACGGTAAGGATTTATAACTCTTTATAATTTATATAATCTTTCATTTCCTTGAGTGTATTATCTAATTCCTTAATTTTTGAAGATAAAAAATTATCAGTTATTTGATTTTTATTATTTTCAATAGTTTTAGATAATTCTTTATTTTTTTCAAATAATTCTAAATTTTTATTATGTAAAATAGTTTTTTTATGATCTGCCATATTTACTCTAGCAATCATAGTATTACAAATATCACAATTAATTTTTTCTTTTTGATATGCTAATTTACTAGCTTTATTTTCAGCATACCATTTTTTATTATATTCGCTGGACTTTGAATTAGAATTTATATTAGCTTGTGATTCAGATAAATTATTATCAGAATTCATAATTATTTTTAATATAAACAATAATCCTTAAATAATTATTTAAATAATTCACTTAATAAAAATTAAAAAAATTCTCTTAAAAACTCAAAGTTTGAGAAATGATGTGACCATGTGATCCCGAAATTATATTTTATATTATTATTGATATAATCCATCATAATTAGGTAATAAAAAACACTATAAAAATAATAATATTTAATTTTATGGTGTTTAGTTAATCAAAATAAAAATATTTACAAAATGAAAGAACTTAGGTTGTTTCTAACTATCTAAAATTAAAGTTAAGGTCGCCCTCGCATTCAATGCGCAAAAAATTATCCTAATGGGGACGGGCGAAGCCCTAACCTGTTTCTCAGGTTGTATAACCCTAAAGGGGTGAAAGGGGATTAATCCCCTAGTATTCTTTAGTTAATAATCTAGGTGCAACACCCATAGTTTCTAATTCTTGCATAAATAATTTCATAGCATAAGGTAATCGAATTTCAGCAAAAGAGGTAGTATTACTACAATTCTTACAGTTATAAATATTTGCTTCACGATTAACACTACATACTAAACCACAATGTTGGCAAGTAAACATACGATAATTATCACTTCTATCTTGTAAAGTTTCTTTTAAAAATTGAGCTGCTCCGTGTGATAGGATAGCATCGCGTTCCATTTCCAATTATACCTCGTTCATGTTGGCATTTGTTCCAACAATCATAACTATTCAATACTCATAATTCTAATATTAATAATGCGAATATTAGATAACTTATATTGAACATCCTCTCGGATGGGTTTGGACTATATCTTAAGCAAGGAAACCAAGTTTTCCTTTATATCCTTCCTTTATTAAAAGGTTAAATATATTAGAAAATTAATTTCATTACCCACTATTATTTAGTCTCTGCTCCTTCTTCGTTCATAATTAAATGAGTGCGAAGCTTGGGTCAGGATAATCTCTATTCTTAAATTATGCCTATACCTACAAGTTTTCCCTGTAGCCATTATTACATTACTATAATAACTTAGGATTAAGAATTCAAGCGAGATTTCCCCTGAATTTAATAGTGTCGCCCCTCGCATAGGGACTAGCACACCTTTTACGGCATGCTTTGGCTAATTTTTTAACCAAAACGCAATCCACCATCACGGGATCTACCTTCGACGGGTTGTCGTGTCAAAATCACATTAGGACCAAAAGCACGACTATTACCACACCATATTTCTTTATTATTTTTACGAATATATAATAATCCACTTGGGACAGTGCAGCAATATACTTTACCAGTATAATCAATTTTCTTAATTTCATTGTTAAATACTGTAAATTCTTTTTTATTAATTATGCCTTTAACCATATCAAAACTATTAAAACTGCTTACTTCTTGCATTTCTTTAAAATTGTATTTTTGAGTAGTATTATTATATATAAACATACGATGATTTGGTGTAATAGATAATTCAGTATTATCATTATTAATTTCATAAATATCACCTTTATAATCAAATGTTTGTATTTCTGTTGGTTTTTCATAACTAATTTCTAATGTGTCTGGATTCATTGATACAATAGTATCATCTGATTTAATATCTGTAATACTAATCCAATCACGATTTTTTGTTAAAACTTCATGGTCCGCAGTATAGCAATGTGCTTTATCTACTACCATGTGTTTAAGACGTTGATAATAAGTAGGACCTATAAAAATTGGAACTTTTAATTGTTCGCCGGTTCTACCATTATATAATATTTCGTCGCAATGACGTTGAAAACCTAAACTTTCGAGTAAGTCTCCTAATTTATTTACATCTACTTTTGTAAATGCGGTTGCATCACCATACATACCAAGATTTAATCCAGCTTTACCCATAAGACATTCAATAACTTGTGCAATTGTCATACGGGAAGGGACAGCATGTGGATTCATGATGAGGTCCGGAGTTATACCGGATTTTGTGAAAGGCATATCATCTTGTCGATAAATCATACCAACAGTTCCTTTTTGCCCATGGCGAGAGTTTCCTGTCCATACAGGAATACCATTTCTTCTAACATATATTAATCCACTTGGAACAGTGCAACAATATACTTTACCTTTATAATATTCCATTCTATCTTGAGATGTATTTTTGGAATTTACTTCGGGATTATTTTTATTTTTTATTACAGTTAATGTATAAGCATTTGCATTAGTTGTTCCAGTTCTACCTTCTATACAGTATTCTGAACCAGCTTCACTTCTTAAATAAACATTTCCAGACCAACCAGCTAATAAACATAATGTTTGAACATCATTAATTAATCGAGTAGATGATGAATAATAGTTTAATGTATTTCTAGAATGAGCACCATCTCCTAATGCTAAACCATGTAATAATTTTTGAGCTTGTTCAGTTGATAAATCATAAATCCATTCAGGTAAATATTTATTTATAGCGCCTACATTAAATTGTTTCATATACATAGCTAATTGATAATTACTAATTTTCATTTTGTTATCACATATTGCCGGTACTTTTAACCCCATTTCAGGTAAAATTATATTTAATTCATTTACTACTCTTTCTTTATTTACAGCTATTACAACTCTAAAGCTATCTCTATCTTCTTCAATCCAACCTTCTGCAATCCAAATACCGAAAAATATTAACCATTGGTTAATAGGATATATTGCATCTGGAAGAGTTTGAATTGTATTTCTTATTTTACATTCGATAGATGGAATCGTAAAATTTTCTAAACCAATATTATTATTAATTGCATTCTTTTGATATTTAATATATCTTTTATTTAATAATTCAGATGCATATAATATTTTGTAATCATCACTATATCTTGGTTTAACAAACATACGATGATTTGGGGTAACTCTTAAATTTACTTGTTGCGATTCAACTGTATATAAATCACCATCGAAATCATAAGACATAATTTCAGTAGGTTTTTCATATGATAAAATTTTAGTAGTTGGATTCATAGATACGACTGTATCATCTAAAGTTAAATCTTTAATTGGAATCCATGCACGATTACGAGTCAAAATTTCATGTGAAGAATCCGTACAGGCATGTTTATCACCGATAGTAGGGATACGGGATACCCTAATTCTAACTTTTACGAATTTATAACCATCGCCATTTCTAGAAA
>VFQS010000630.1_pt1 | contig 37543 bp, 35 predicted proteins | sample 3512361 | NCBI WGS metagenome assembly VFQS01 (sample SAMN10412375, study PRJNA504923) | tailings metagenome | isolation source: Relicate 1 Philex TSF3 active mining | place: Philippines
GATGACTCCGTCGACGTCGAGGAGAACGAGGGGGCGGGATGTCGGGTCGTGTCGCATGGGTGTTCCTTTCGGGCTGGTTGATACGTGGCAGGGAACGATGCGACGACTCAGGAGTGTGATCGGATCCCTCGCGATCACACGTTCGGTTGTCGCGTACGTTTTCGACTCGATGACCGACCACTCACTCCCCTCCCTGCCGCCTCGGCTCCGCCGACCGTTCCACGCCGACCCGACACGACATGCCCTGGCGCATTCGACCTTCGCCCTCGGCAGCGTCGAGCGACTCGATCATCCGACACGTCAGCGAGCTCTCGGGTGTCTCGTCGGCGGAGCCGTGGGTGATGCACTCGGCGCACCCTTCGAGTTCCAACCATCGGGCCTCTATTCCGAGACCTTCCCGTCGCCGGTTCACGGTGGAATCGGCGAGATGATCGGCGGAGGTACGTTCGGCTGGGCACCAGGTGAGTTCACCGACGACACCCAGATGGCCCTGGCGCTCGCCTGCAGCGTCGTCGAATCGTTCGGATACGACGCCGATCACGTCTGGGGCTCGTGGCGCACGTGGCGCCGCCGCGCGTCCGACGTCGGGATCACGACGTCTCACGCTCTGTCGTTCGACGACTGGCGAGAGGTCGAACACCAACGCATCGAGTCGACGATGGCCAACGGCGCTCTCATGCGTTCCTTCCCCTTGGCCCTCGCAACCATCTCCCTCGACGACGACATCGCTCGCGACGTCGTTCTTCACCAGGCCTCGCTCACCCACCACCACCCCGCTGCCGGCTGGGGTGCGTGGATCGCCGTGTCCGCCATGCGGGAGTCGATTCGTGGGGGCGATCCGTGGTCGACGATCGACCGAGAGGTCTCACTCGTTCCCGACGAATTGCGCGAGGAGTTCTCGAGCGTGTTGTCTCCCACCTGGACACCGGCTCATGACAACCGGAGCAACGGCAACGTGTGGACGTGCCTGGGTCAGGCCGTGTGGGCGGTTCGCCAATCGACGACCTACGAAGAAGCCGTCGTCGCAGCCATCGATCTCGGAGGCGACACCGACACGGTCGCCTGCGTGGCCGGCGCTCTGGCCGGCGCGATCCACGGCATTCAACGGATTCCTTCGCGATGGACGACGTACCTCCACGGTCACGTCGAACTCGCGACCGGGCGACGCACCTTCACCCACGCCGACTTGCTCGTTCTCGGACACGAGTTGCTCGGACTCTCCCTTCCCGATCAGGCGCCGGGTGAATCGCCCGCCGGACCGATGCACGTCGGCGACGGAGTGCACGCCGCGAATCTCCTCGGAGCGGCGACCGTACCGACCCACTGGGGTGTCGTGTCGCTGTGCCGAACAGAGGATTTCTTCGGCGCGCACGAGGCCCGTCGTCAGATCTACGTGGTCGACAAGGAAGGTGACCGCAACGCAGCTCTCGACATCGCCGTTTGCGATGCCGTTCGTTCGATCGAAGCCTTCCGACGAGAAGGGCGACCGGTGGTCGTTCACTGCCATGGTGGTCGAAGCCGCACCGGTCTGGCCCTGAAGGCCTGGCGCATGGCGCGCACCGGGTGCTCCGAGCGCGACGCCCACATCTGGCTGAAAGAGCGCTGGCCTCTCTACGCCGACTACAACCGGACGTTCGTCGACTACCTGCGTCAGGCTCGGTTCGACTGAGTCGATCGGCTCGAGTCGGTCCCCGATACCCTTCGACTCGTGTTCACCGGCATCGTGGAAGAGCTCGGCACCGTGGTGTCTTCGGTTCCGGTGTCGACCGAGTGGGGTCCCGGGGTCCGCCTGCGGATCGAAGCCTCCACGGTCCTCGACGGTTCCGGTCTCGGTGCCTCCATCGCCGTGAACGGCTGCTGTCTCACCCTGGTCGATCAGGGGACAACCGACGGACGATCGTGGTGGGACACCGACGTGAGCGACGAGACCCTCCAGCGGACCACCACGGGTGCCCTCGCCCCCGGAGATCGCGTCAACCTCGAACGCCCGATGGCTCTCGGCGACCGCCTCGGCGGACACATGGTGCTCGGACACGTCGACGCGGTGGGCGACGTGGTGTCACCGGCTCCCGACCTCGTGGTGCGCGTACCGCGTCATCTCATGAAGTATCTGGTCGAGAAAGGCTCGATCACCGTCGACGGCATCAGCCTGACCGCGTTCGATCTCACCGGCGACACCTTCCGCGTCGCGGTGATTCCGCACACGGCCGAGGTGACCACTCTTGGTTTCCGACCTGCCGGGTCGCGCGTGAATCTCGAGATGGACGTTCTCGCGAAGCACATCGAACGCTTGGTCGCCCCGCACGTGGGTGGCTAGACGTCCACTGATCCATATCTCCTGGGCAGATCGCGTCGACCACGACGAATGTCGGCGGCCCGGTCGAGATCGACGAGTCGGCGACGAACGTCGAAGAACCAGAGCCAACCGCGAAGAGCACCGAGCGGGAACAGAATCAAACCAAAAACGTTGAGAGCGAGCTCGATCTTCCTGATTCGTCCGATCGCAGAGACGTCTGCATCGGATCGACGCCACAGTTGGAACGTGCCGCACAGGCACATGATCCAGCCGAAGATCACGAATGCTTCCCCGTACTGCAGATAACTAGCGTGCGTGAACAATCCCATCATCGGCCTCCTCTCTTCCGGCAAACGTTGTGTGGATCAAGGCAACGTACGAAATCGTCCGAAGGCTGGAGAGAAATTCTTGAAATCAGTGTGACGTCGTTCGATCGATCTCGGCTTTCGTGTCACACCCCCTGAGTACGTTCGACATCGTGACGGCCAACCTGCTCGAGATCTCGACGATGAACCTCGGTGATGTTCGTCGTGAACTCGCGGTCACGCGCACCGAGAAGGCGCGACTCGCCGCGCGTGAAATCGCCCTGGTTGCACGCATGGAAGCACTTCTGACCGACGAAGCGAATCCCGCCTTCGTTGTGCCCGAGCACGAACTCATGGCCCATGCCGGCATGACTTCGCGCGAGGCACGCGACGCCGTCAACCGTTCACACGTCGCCGAACTCGCCCCGGCCATCGGGAACGTGCTCGCCGAGGGCCGCACCACACCTGCTCATCTCGATCTGCTCGGACGCGGCCTGCAGAAGGTCGGCGCCGACACCGAGGCCTTCCTCAACCATTCGACCGAACTCGCCCGCGCCGCCACCACGATGAACCTGCGCGATTTCCAGAAACTCGTCGATCACACGGTCGCCTCGGTGCGCACCGACGACGGCCTGTCCACCTTCGAACGACAGCGTCAGAACACCTATCTGCGCACCTGGATCGACGGTGAAGGAATGACCAACCTGCGCGGTCGCTTCGATCCCGTGTCGGGTGCAGCCATCACGTCGGTTCTCGAACAACGTGTCGACCAAATCTTCCATTCCGGAGACAGCGGTGCCCCCGTTTCGGTGGCCCCGGGGATCGAACCCAACGATCATCGGCGGGCCCACGCCATGGTCGAACGACTGACCCGACGCACAATCGGTGACGACGAATCACTCGGACCACGGGCCGAAGTCGTGGTCCACGTCGATCTCGACACGCTCACACAAAGATCTCACTCGCGTCTCTCCCCTCACGGCACGTGCCGAACCAACCTTGGCATCGAATTGCCCGTCGAAACCGTCCGTCGCTTGGCCTGCGAGGCCGACATCATCCCCGTCGTGCTCGACGGACGCAGCGTTCCCATCGACGTCGGACGATCCAAACGTTTGGCCACGGCCAATCAACGACGGGCCCTCGAGGCCGTGCACCCGACCTGCGCGATACCCGATTGCGACGTGCCCTTTCATCGATGTCAGATTCACCACATCGAGTACTGGGATAACGGCGGACGAACCGACCTCGACAACCAGGTTCCACTCTGCACTCGGCATCACCATGCAGCCCACGAGGGCGGCTGGAAGCTGTCCCTCGACCCTGGAACCCGAACCGTGTCATTCCAGATGCCCTCGGCGAACCCCGCCGACTACCGTTGCCGACGTGAACCCCGACCTCTCGGCCCTGCGAGCACGGATCGACGAACTCGATCGTGAACTGATTCGGGTCCTCGCTGAGCGACTGGCGGTGTGCAACGAGGTCGCCAAGGTCAAGGAGCACTCCGAGACTCCGATCATTCAGCCGGGGCGAGTGCGCGACGTGGTGAGCAGTCGTCGCCAATGGGCGATCGAGGCCGGCATCGACCCCGACTTCGCCGAACAAATCGTTCGGGTCCTGCTGTCGGAAACCCATCGCATCGAAGTCGCCGGCCGTCGTTCCGACCCGGCGCCCGACAAGTCGGCCTCTCCCGACACGACTCGGTCCTCGATCGACACCGTGGCCAGCCGCATCGACCACGTGGTGATCGCCGTCGACGACATCGACACGGCGAGCAGCACCTTCACCGATCGATGGGGTTTCCACGTCGACAACGCGTCACCGAAGCACCGCGGCATGCGCGTCCTCACGACAGGCGGAGTCACCATCGTCCTGGTGGGTCCCGATGCCAGCCACGACGTCGCACGGCACCTCGCCGAACACGGCCCCGGCATTCACCATGTGTCGATCGACGTCCTCAACGCCGGCTATGCCCACGCCTCCCTGGCCACCATGGCCAACGCGCAGGTCACCGCCGTCGTCGTCGACGACGACGGCCACGAGCAGTTCTTCACGGCCCGCGACGTCACCACGGGCGTTCAGGTCGGTTTCATCTCGCGAACCGGCCATCGAGTCGGGGTGTCCACGGCCAACGTGCTCGAGGCGTTCCGCGGCCAGTCGACCCGTTAGTCTCGAGGTCAGCACGACAGGGTGGGGTCCCGAACGGCTCTCTCGCATCCGCCGGTTCCCCGTTGTGCTCTGGCAACAACCGAGTCAACGAGACGGCCCGACGCCCCGTGGGGTGCCCGGTCGTCGTTCGAATCACCGAGGTTCATCCATGTCTCGCCAGAGCATCCCCGTTTCCCGTCTCGGGAGCGATCACTCCCATCTCATCGACACCCCCCTCCCCGACCTGATGGCTCGGGCCCGGGACATTCGCGACGCTCACCACGGATCGCGGATCACTTTCTCACCGAAGGTGTTCATCCCGCTCACGATGCTGTGCCGTGACACCTGCGGCTACTGCACTTTCGCCCAACCGCCGGCCCGGCTCGAAAGCCCCTACCTCTCGCCCGACGAGGTCCTGGCCATCGCGAAGCGAGGCGCGACGATGGGATGCCACGAGGCACTCTTCACTCTCGGTGAAGCACCGGAAGAGCGTTACACCGTGGCTCGCGACTGGCTCGATGCCCACGGCTACACCTCGACCGTCGACTACCTCGTTGCGATGGCCCGACTCGTCCTCGACGAAACAGGGTTGCTTCCCCACGCCAATGCCGGGGCCCTCGATCGCGACGACCTGGCCCGTTTACGCACCGTGAGCCCGAGCCAAGGAATGATGATCGAGTCGTTGCGCGGTGATCTCGCGTGTCATCGCGGCGCACCCGACAAGACCCCCGAACGCCGACTCGCCACTCTCGAGATCGCAGGCGAACTGAAGATTCCGTTCACCACGGGAATCCTGGTCGGCATCGGCGAATCCCGCGCCGATCGCATCGATGCTCTCGTGGCCATCGCCGACGCGCACCGTCGTCACGGACACGTTCAGGAAGTCATCGTGCAGAACTTCCTCCCCAAGCCCCGGACCGGCATGCAGCACGAAGCGCCCTGCCCGCAGGACGAGTTCCTCTGGTCGATCGCCGCCGCGCGCGTGATCTTGCCGCCCGACATTCACCTGCAGGCGCCGCCCAATCTGTCGGATGATTTCGGCGTCCTGCTCGACGCCGGTATCGACGACTGGGGTGGCGTGTCTCCGGTGACCGCCGATCACGTGAATCCCGAACGGCCGTGGCCCGACCTCGATCGTCTGCGTGACGTCTCCGAATCACGTGGCATGAATCTCGCTCCGCGGCTGACGGTGTATCCGGAATTCGTGACCGGCGAGAATTCGCTGAGTCTCGAGACAGGGAAGTCACACGACCCCGCATCCACCTGGATCGACGCTGGCTTGAAGTTCACCGTGCTCGACCGTTGCGATGCCGAAGGACTCGGGCGCGACGACCCGGGTGCAGTGTGGCCCGAGAAGGTCACGGCAGCCGATGTGGTGAACGACGGTGCCGAAGTCGTGCTCGTCGGTCATCGCAGTACCCAGTGGTACAGCGGAGCGAACAACCCGCCCCCGACTCTCGTACCGTCCACGAAGAGCCCGCTGAAGGATCGTCGCACCCGCGTGCACGAGATCATCGACGTCCATCGAGCCGGGCACGAGTTGGGCCACGACGAGATCGTCGCCCTCTTCCGAGCCCGAGGGCGAGAGGTCGCTGCCATCGCCGAGTACGCCGACGAGCTTCGTCAGCGAGCGGTGGGCGACACGGTCACGTGGGTCCACAACCGCAACATCAACTACACCAACGTCTGCACGTTCAAGTGCAAGTTCTGCGGATTCTCCAAAGGTCCGTTGTCGCTCAATCTGCGCGGCACGCCCTACCTGCTCACTCTCGACGACATCGCCCGTCGAGCCGAGGAAGCCTGGAACATGGGAGCCACCGAGGTCACGTTGCAAGGCGGCATCCATCCCGACTTCGACGGTGACTACTACTTGCACGTCACCCAAGCGGTGAAGGACGCCGTTCCGGACATGCACGTGCACGGATTCACCGCCCTCGAGATCACCGAAGGTGCCCGCCGCAACGGCGAAGACCTCGAGAGTTATCTCACCAAGATGAAGAACGCCGGACTCGCGTCACTTCCCGGCACAGCCGCCGAAATTCTCGACTCTCGCGCCCGCTCGATTCTCTGCAGCGACAAGATCACCGCCGACGAATGGCTCGAATGCCACCGGGTGGCTCATCGCGTGGGGTTGCATTCGAACATCACGATCATGTTCGGCTCGATCGAGGAACCGACGTCGTGGGCCGAGCACATGATTCGCACTCGTGATCTCCAGAAGGAAACGGGTGGATTCACCGAGTTCATCCCACTGCCGTTCGTGCACATGGCCTCACCCATCTATCTGCAACGCAAGTCGCGACGCGGACCCACGTTCCGCGAAACCGTCCTGATGCATGCGATCGGGCGCGTCGTGTACGACGGACTGATCGACAACGTCCAGGTGAGTTGGGTGAAGATCGGCGTCGCCGGCGCTCGACAACTGTTGCAGGCAGGTTGCAACGATCTCGGTGGCACGCTGATGGACGAGAACATCTCACGGGCCGCCGGTGCCAACCATGGGCAGAAGATGTCACAAGAGGGCTTCCAGGCCGTCGCGTCACCGCTCGGTCGCACTCTCGTGCAACGCAGTACCGGCTACAAGATCATCCAGCCCAGCTGATCGGCACGATCAGGCCGAGAGAACTCGCCGGGCGGCGTCGATGTCGCGTTGAAGTTGGGTCGACAACTCGTCGATGCCGGAGAATTTCTGCTCGCCTCGTAATCGAGCCACGAAGCGCAGGCGTGCGCTCTCGCCGTACAAGTCGAGGGGTTGGTGATCTTGCGGACCATTGTCGATCACGTGGGCTTCGATGACCGACCACGGCTGATCGTCGTAGAAGGTCGGCCGTCGACCGATGTTGACGGCGGCAGGATATTCAGCCCCGGCCCGCGGTCCGGAATCGCGCACGTACCACGCGGCGTACACACCGTCGGCCGGCACACACATGGCCGGTGGCACCTCGACGTTGGCCGTGGGAAATCCGATGGTTCGGCCGCGCTTGTCGCCGTCGGCCACGATGCCGCGCAGTTCGTAGGGCCGCCCCAGCATGTCGTTGGCCGCATTCACGTCGCCCTCGGCCACGGCACGACGAATGGCGGTGGAACTCACGACCTGCTCCCCGTCTCGACGGATGAGCGTGTGAGGCACGACCCCGAAGTCGTGTTCCTCGCCGAGACGGCGGAGCAACTCGACGTTGCCCGCTCGGCCTCGGCCGAAGTGGAAGTCCTCCCCCACCACCACTGCACGAACACCCAAGGCCGTCACCAACACTCGAACCACGAAATCCTCCGGTGATTCGGCGGCCTGAGCCTCGTCGAAACGCACGACCGCCACGGCATCGACACCGGTGTCGGCGAGAAGTTCGAGCTTTTGCTGCTGATCGGTGAGCAACTTGGGCGCCGACTCGGGTCGCACCAGGCTGGCCGGATGTCGATCGAAGGTCACGATCACGCTGTGGGCCGCCATGTTGCCGGCGATGGTCCGTACGTGATCGATGACGGTGCGATGTCCGAGGTGCAGGCCGTCGTAGGCCCCGATGGTGACCACGCTGCGTTCCCCCGGCCACGCTGGCTGTTGGAAGTCGTCGATCACCCGCACCACCCAAACGCTAGTTGCGAGGGGGCGACTTACCCCTGTTCAGCACGCTCGACTTGGCACGCTCGACTTGGCACGCTCGACTTGGCACGCTCGACTCGGCGCGAGCAATCCGCGCACCAGGAAGTCGGCAACTTCGTCGGCCAGCGCCCCCTGATCGACACGACCGTTCACACGATCGAAGCGACTAGCCATACCGGCCATCGTGAAAGACATCGATCCACCCTGCACGAGCATGAAGAAAACCACTCGTTCCGACACCTTCACGATGCGACCCTCGGTCGCCAGTCGATCCATGAGGTTCGTCGTCACGCGCATCGCCGGTTCGATGAAGCGTTGGAAGATGTGGTCGAGGCGTGGCGACTCGACCAAACCTTCGTTGTTCATCAAGCGGCCGATCTGCGGACGGCGCGCCGCGGCGAGAAGGAACGCTCGGAACCGGATCCGCAATTCGTCGAGTGGATCCGTCGGAAGGTCGAGGATCGCGATCTCGGTGTTCAGGTCGTCGAGCAAGGATCGAAAACCGTGCTCGATCGCCGCGGCATAGAGCGCACTCTTGGTTCCGAATCGCTGGTTGACCGTGGCGTGGCTGAGACCCAGTTCCTTGTTGAGGGCCCGGATCGACATCCCGTCGTAGCCCTGCGAGGCGAAGGCGACGAGGGCGGCGTCGAGAATCACCGAATCGTCGAAGATGCGCGGTCGACCTCGGGTCGTCATCGGCGGGCTCTGAACGGCGGTCACGAGGTCACCGTAACCCTCGATCATTTTCTTGACAAGTGACAATTCTTGGACGAACCTGGGCTCGCCCCGGTCCAGCCGGGGGAATCAAGGGGGGCTCGTGCGTCGCGAGGAACATGTCGTTGGGGAGGTCTTCTCGTACCGGTTTGCCGGGCCGAATCCGGACCACGCCCTCCTGATCCAACATGGCATCGCCAGCCACGGCGGCATCTACGACAACTTCTGCGCCCATCACGCGGCACACGGTGTCGACATCTGGTCGATGGATGCTCCCGGGCACGGGCGTTCGTGCATCTCCCAACGGCCGGGCCAGTTCACCTTGCAGCAATGGGTCGAAGCCGCGATCGCATTCGGCGAACACATCAAGGCGACCACCGGACTTCCGGTGATCATCACCGGATCGTCACTCGGTTCGGCCGCCGCTTACTCGGCACTCGCCGCGTCCGACGTCTTCGCCGGGGCCGTGCTGATGGGATTCGCCATTCCGGGCTCGCCGCTCATCCCACCGAACAATCCCTGGCGCAGCGAGGCCTACGAGCAGATCGAGAAGATCTGGGGTTCTCGCTTCCGCCTCGACATCGATCGGTACTTCGACTTCGATGCCGACTACGGCTACGTGGGCGCCAAGGAGCAGAAGAAGGCCGACCCGTACAACACGTGGATGTACGACATGGCGTCGTGGGCCTCGATCATGCGCTTCGATCCGGCCGTTCCGATCGGTGAAAACACCAAGCCCATCTTGTACGCCGTCGGCGAGAACGACCCCACCTTTCCCGTCCCCGTCGCCCAGCGAGTCGTCGATGCCACGTCCGGGCCGGTGGAGTTCTTCGTCTTGCCGAACGGGCGTCATCAACTCATGCTCTTCCACACCATCGAGTACTCGCGTGTCGTTCTCGACTGGTCCCGTGGACGTCTTTCCGCCGAACCCTGAACCCACGACCCACTCACTTGAAAGGTTCATCGATCATGACAACGCCGAACATGTCAACGCCGGGCATGACAACGACGAACATGTCAACGCCGGGCATGACAACGCCGGGCGTCTCGCCCCACCTTCATCCGGTGGGTGTGAATCATCTGGCTCTGTCGACCCGTGACATGAAGCTCCAGCTGCAGTTCTGGTGCGACGTCCTCGGTCTGCCACTCAAGGCGCTCTACTGGATGCACGGAGTCGAGGGGTGCTTCCACGGGTTCGTGGAACTCTCACCCACGTCGTACATCGCCTTCGTTCAACACCCGAACAATTCCGACGATGTCGAGATCGGGCGCACCCACGCCGGCAATCCGGGCGGTGCCGTGGCGGCGGGAACGATGCAACACCTCGCCCTCCACGTCGACGATCTCGACCAGCTGCTCGCCATGCGTGATCGCGTCCGAAGTCGCGGCGTCCATGTCATGGGACCCATCGATCACGGTTTCATCCAGTCGATGTACTTCGCCGGCCCCGAAGGTCTCACGTTGGAAGTGTGCTGCGGCCACGACATCGACGAGACGGCGTGGATCGATCCGGAAGTCGTCGGATTGTGCGGCATTTCGAACGACGAGCTGTCGGCGATGATCTCGCCGGCCCCACGTCCCACGTTCTCGTCGCCGGTTCCTCAACCGTCGCTCGACTCCGACGGACCGCGGATGGCCTATCCGCCGACGGCCTACACCCATCTCATGTCGATGTCCGACACCGACATGTGGAACAACCTGAGCGAAACGACTCCTCCCGTCACGGCGTGACAACCGGGAGGTTGACCGCCGGTCGGGCCATTCCCGGGCCGACCTTGGCGTTCTCGAATGGTTCGAAGATCGCCGCGAGTCGCGTCGCACCGTCATTGGCCACGAACACGGCCCACGGAGGAGGCCCGAAGGGACGCAGAATCGACTCCGGGACGATGCGTCCGGTCGACAATCCAGCGGCCATCTCCAACGCGTCGGCTCCGACGAACTCGCATGTCGTCAGGCCGCGGGCGGCCTCGGCGACGGGCCGTACCTCGGCGTCGTCGATCGAACCGGCATCGGCGAGGGTGAAGGCGCCGACCGACGTGCGTCGCAAATTGGTGAGGTGAGCTCCACCTCCGAGCAATCGTCCGAGATCGGCGGCGATGGAGCGAATGAACGTGCCCGACGAACACGTCACGTCGAGCGAGATCTTCCCACCATCGACCGATGTCACCGCACAACGTGCGACATGAACGCGTCGCGCTTCACGTTCGACCTCGATTCCCTCCCGAGCCAGTTCGTGCAGGCGTTGGCCGTCGACGCGGATCGCCGACACCATCGGCGGCACCTGCATGATGTCACCCACCAGATGTGCATCGACGATCTGCTGAACGAACGCGACGCCATCGGGACGGGACAGACGTTCGAGCACGTCACTCATGTCGTGAGTGGCTGTGACGTCTCCCGCGGCGTCGAGGGAGGTCGTCTCGGATCCGAGAATGACGTCACCGGTGTACGACTTACGACTCTCGGTGGTCGCCTCGGGAGATCCCGGGTTCGTGACCACCAGATCCATGAAGCGCATCAGTCGGGTGGCATCACCCACTCCCAGGACGAGGACTCCTGTCGCATCGGGATCGAGAGTTCCCGCATGGCCGATCTTGCGCTCGCCGAGCCGACGACGCAATCGATCCACGACGTCGTGACTGGTGCATCCGGCCGGCTTGTCGACGATCACCACACCGTGCACCTGAGCGGGCTTGCGCCGGGCCATGGGGACGATCAGTTCTCGTCGGGTGTCTCGTCCGGGCTCTCGTCGAGAATCTCGTCGTGACGAGCCGGGCTCGGGTTCTCGCGCAGGATTCGATCGATGCGTTCCGCACTACGGATCACGTCGTCGACCCGGAACGACAGGATCGGAGTCTTCTTCGCTCGCACCTGACGTCCGACCGAACCCTGCAGACGGATGCGGTGTTCCTCGAGCGCCTCCACGATCTCGGCATCGCCCTCTTCGCCCTTCAGGGAATCGAAATACACGACACCACGATTCATCTCCGAGTCGACATCGACTCGAGTGATCGTCACGAACGACAAACGTTCGTCGTCGATTCGCACCAATTCGTCGGCGATCACCTCCCGCAACGATTCGCCGAGCCGCACCGCACGCGGATAGCCGCGCGACGAACCGCGGGTCGGCGCCCGACGCGAAGATTTCTGAGGGCGAGCCACTCCAGCAGGCTACGAGAAGTTCGGGTGTTCGCGGAGGGAGCGCTTCAGTTCGGCGACACCAGGCGTCGTCGCCAGGGTCTCCACGGCATCCCACAAACGTCGGGCTTCCTCGCCTCGTGGGATCCGGGCGATGACCGGACCGAAGAACGAGCCTTCGTTCGACTGACCGGGACGGAAGGTGAGAATCGGAGTTCCGACGTCACGGCCGGTGCGCGACAACGCCAATTCGGTGCTCTCTTCGATCCGCGCGTCGAACGAGGTGTCGAAGGCCGATTCGATGAAGCGACGATCGAGACCGGCCTTCTCGAGACATTCGCCCACGAAGGCCTCGGTGCTGGCTGCGAAGTCGTCGCGACGACCCTTCACATGGCCTTCCTCGCCGATCGCCGAGTACAGACGACCGATGGCGTCGTTGCCACCTTCGGAACCGAACTCGTCGTCGAGGCGCAGGGCGACTCGAAGAGCTTCGTGTCCCATCGCGTGCCAACGCTTGTATTCGTCGCCGTACCACTCAGCCGTGTTGTTGCGGTTGAGAAGCTTCAACGAGATCGGACGCCACCGCACGTCGTACGAACGCTGCGACTGGACCTCGACCACCCACCGCGAGGTGATCCAGGCCCACGGGCACACCGGATCGAAGAAGAAGTCGAGATCGCTCACGTACGAACGATCAACTTCTCTTCGAATGTTTCGATGAGGTCACCCTGCTTCAGATCCTGGAAGTCGGAGAGTCCGATTCCGCATTCGAACCCGTCGCGCACTTCGCGGACGTCGTCCTTGAATCGGCGCAGCGACTGGATGCTTCCCTTCCAGATGATCACACCTTCACGGAGGAAGCGCACCTTGGAACCACGAGTGATCTGACCCGAGCGCACGTAACAACCGGCGATGGAACCGATCTTGGGCACGCGGAAGACCTCACGCACTTCGGCTTCGCCGGTGATGACCTCTTCGTATTCGGGAGCGAGCATGCCGAGCATTGCCTTCTCGATGTCCTCGAGAAGTTTGTAGATGATTTCGTAGGTGCGGATCTCCACCTTTTCCGCCTCGGCCAGATCACGGGCCTTGCGGTCGGGGCGAACGTTGAATCCGATGATGGTGGCGTTGGTGGCGCTGGCGAGGGTGATGTCGTTCTCGGTGACTCCACCCACACCACGGTGCACGAAGGCCAACTTGACTTCGTCCCGTTCGAGACGGCGCAGACTCTCCGACACCGCTTCCAGCGAACCCTGCACATCGGCCTTGATGATGAGGTTGAGCGTCGCGACTTCACCGGCCTGGATCTGGCTGAAGACGTCCTCGAGCTTCACACCCTTCTGCACACGGGCATCGCCACGCTGGCTCTTGGCACGTTGACGGGCTTCACGAGCTTCACCCACGGTGCGAGCCGTTCGTTCGTCGGGAGCGGCGCGGAATTCGTCACCGGCATTCGGGACGGTCGACAGACCGAGCACCTGTACCGGGGTCGACGGACCGGCTTCTTTGATCTGCTGGCCCTTGTCGTCGATCATGGCGCGCACGCGACCCCACGCGGCTCCCGCCACGATCGGGTCGCCGACCTTCAAGGTTCCCTTGTCGACGAGAATGGTGGCCACCGGACCACGGCCGACGTCGAGGTTCGCTTCGAGAACGATGCCCTTGGCACGGCCGGTCGGGTTGGCCGTGAGTTCTTCGAGTTCGGCGACCAACGTCAGCTGTTCGAGCAGATCGTCGATACCGAGACCCTGCTGAGCGGCCATCTCGATACAGATCGTGTCGCCGCCCCAGGACTCGGGAACGAGTTCGTTCTCGGCCAACTGGGCGAGAACTCGCTGGACGTCGGCGTTCTCCTTGTCGATCTTGTTGATGGCCACCACGATCGGAACCTCAGCGGCCCGAGCGTGGGCGATCGCTTCGACGGTTTGGGGCATCACACCGTCGTCGGCGGCCACCATGAGCACGACGATGTCGGTGACCTGCGCACCACGAGCTCGCATCTTGGTGAACGCGGCGTGACCTGGCGTGTCGATGAAGGTGACGTGCTTGCCGTTCTGCTCGGTCTGGTACGCACCGATGTGTTGCGTGATGCCACCGGCCTCGCCGGCAACCACGTTGGCGTTGCGAATCCGGTCGAGCAAGGTCGTCTTACCGTGGTCGACGTGGCCCATCACGGTGATCACCGGCGGACGGGGCTGCTGCGCCGCTTCGTCGATGTCGTCGCTGTCGTCGAAGAGAGCCTGCAGCTCCATCTCTTCTTGCTGACCCGGTTCGACGAGGAGAATCTCGCCGCCGATCTCGAGGGCGAACAACTCCATCTGCTCGTCGGAGAGCGTCATGGTCGCGGTGACCATTTCGCCGTTCTTCATGAGGAACCGCACGACATCGGCGGCGGTGCGATTCAGTCGCGGCGCGAACTCCTGGGCCGACACACCACGTTCGATGACGACGATGCCTTCGGGCACCGGCACCGTGGACTCGGTGTAACGGATCTCACCGGGCTGCAACTCTTCTTCACCACGACGACGACGACGTCCACGCGGCGCGCGACGCCCACCCGACGGACGCGGACCACCACCGGGTCGACCCGGACCGCCACCCGGGCGCGGACCACCACCGGGACCTCCGGGTCCACCGGGGCCGCCGCCGGGACGCGGACCACCGAAACCACCGGGACGCGGACCACCAAAACCACCGGGACGGGGGGCGCCAGCGGGACGCGGACCTCCACCTTGACGCGGACCGGTCGAGTATCCGCCCGGACGCGGACCAGCAGTACGCGGACCACCGGGGGGCGGGGGAACCGGACGACCCGACGGGCTCATCGGACGACCTGGCGGCGGGGGAACCGGTCGACCCGACGGACTCATCGGACGACCCGGGGGCGGACCGGCCGGGCGAGTCGGCGCCGACGGTGTCGCGCTGGCCGCCGGGCGATCGATCGGAGGACGGTTCTCGGCCGGCGGGGCTGGACGAGGCGCGGTGGGACGGGCCATACCCTGCGTGGTGTCTCGACCCGAGATGACGCGAGAGCCACCCGCCGGAGCCGGGCGGGGCGCATCGGCGGTCGGTGCCGACTCGGGCGCAGGAGGCGTCACCGGGGCGGACGGCACGGCCTCAACAGGAGCCGAAACGACAGGAGCGGGTGCAGGCACCGCCTCGACGACGGGAGCCGCGACCTCGACAGCCGGGGCGGGCGCCTCGACGACTGCTGACGTCGATTCGGTCGATACCGAATCCTTCGCCGGAACGTCCTTCGACGGAGCATCCTTGGCCGGAGCGGCTTTCTTGGCGGCGGCCTTCTTGGCCGGCTTGGCCTCTTCGGGTTGGACCTCGCGAACGAGGCCCTGAGCTTGTGCCTTGCGCTCGATGATGTCGGCAAAGGCCGGAACGAGAGTCGACGACGGACCCTTCACATCGATCATGTTCGCCTTGGCGAGATCGACCAACTCGGCATTCGTCATGCCGAGTTTCTTCGCTAGTTCACTGACCTTGATCTTCGCCGTAGCCACTCAGTCGCAATCCTTCACAGTCGTCGCATTCATCGTCAAAACCTGCATCACGGGCTCGCGCAAGGAGACCATCTGGTCTCGGTCGACCGAACGTCGCCACGCGCGAGCGAAACCGGCCGACGACGTCGCTCGATCGAAACACTCGATCGAGCACACCCACGCCCCTCGTCCATCGGACACGGTCGACACTCGCCCACCAGCGCGATCGACACAACGCGCCATGTGGCGCGCCGGACGGCGTTCGCGACAACCCACACACGTGCGAGTCGGTTCGGTCGGGCGGGCGGGCGTCATCGAATCAGGCCTGTTCCCCGTCGGTCACCGCGTCGGCGGCCGGCTCGGCCGCCGAGTCGTCGCCAGCAGCGAAACGGGCCGCATTGGCCGCCTCGACTTCGGCGGCCGTCATGATCGTTCCGTCGGCTGCGTGCCACTCGTGTTCGCCGGAGTCGGGATTGAGAACCCACGATCCTTCGGCGTATTCCTCGGAGTCGACGAAAATGCCGGCCTTCTCGTTGCGATCCTGGGTCTCGCTCTTGATGTCGATGCGCACACCGGAGAGACGGGCGGCCAGACGCGCGTTCTGACCTTCCTTACCGATGGCGAGGCTCAACTGGAAGTCGGGCACGATCACATCGGCCTGTGAACGGTCCTCGCTCACACGCACTTCGGTGACCTTGGCCGGCGACAACGCCTTGGCGATGAAGTCGGGAAGGTTCTCGCTGAACGGGACGATGTCGATCTTTTCCTGGTTCAGCTCGTTCACGACCATACGCACGCGAGCACCTCGTGCACCGACACAAGCGCCGACCGGATCGACGTTGTTGTCGTTCGACCACACGGCGATCTTGGTGCGGTGGCCTGGTTCACGGGCGCAGGCCTTGATCTCGACGACACCGTCGGCGATCTCCGGGACCTCGAGTTCGAAGAGCCGCTTGACGAGACCCGGATGGGTGCGACTCACGATGATCTGCGGACCCTTCTGCGTCCGACGAACTTCCACGATGTACGCCTTCATCCGTGCACCCGGATTGGCACGCTCGTACGGAACCTGCTCGCTCTGCGGCATGAGGGCTTCGACCTTGCCCAGATCGAGCAGCGCGAATCGGCTGTCGGTCTGCTGAACGATGCCGGTCACGATGTCGCCTTCGCGGTTGGCGTATTCCTCGTACTTGCGCTCACGCTCGGCTTCGCGGATGCGCTGACCCATCACCTGACGGAACGTCTGGGCGGCGATACGACCGAGTTCGCCCTTGTTGGGAGTGTCGTCGCGCGGATTGACCCAGTTGCCGTCCTCGTCGATGTCGTAGGCCGTGAAGGTGATCTCGAGGGTGTCAGGGTTGAGACCGACCTCGACCTCCTCGGCCGCACCGGGACGGCGCTTGTAGGCCGTGGCCAAGGCGTCGACGAGTACCTGCAACAGGTCGTCGACCGAGATGTTCTTCTCCGCCGCCAGCAGGCGGACGGCTTCGGCCATGTCGAGATTGCTCATGTCGGCGTGGACTCCTGGGTGAAGTGGTTTCGGGCTGGTCAGGGTTCGGAACGGTCGGTTTTTCGGGCACTTGAGTCTGCCGGGGGTTTGGCCGGCTTACTCGTGGATCGGCCGGGTTTCCCCGGAGATCCGCCCGACGCGGGCCGGGACCGACCTGCGGGGCCACCCGACTTCGGTGTCGGACCCCATTCGAAGACCGTGCGCGCCCGATCGATGCGGTCGAACGGGACGTTGCGGTCCTCGATGGCGGCCGGGTCGGCCTTTTTTCCCTCGGGGACGATGCGCACGGTGCACGACGACTCGTCGGCGGAGACCAGTACCCCGGTGACGCGGCGCATACCGGCCTCGACGTCACGAAGACGAATCGCCACCGTCTTGCCGATCTCGCGCTGGAAGTGCCACGGGCGGCGCAACGTGCGCTCGAGTCCGGGACTCGTGACTTCGAGGGTGTAGTGACCCGGGATCGGATCGGAATGATCGAGTTCGCGCGACACCAGACGCGTGCACTGCGACAGGGCATCGACGTCGACACCACCCGGTGAACCGGGGGGCGTGTCGACCGTGATACGGAGAACTCCTCCGGCGTACTCGAGGTCGTACAGGTCGAGTTGGAGATCGGCGACGATCGGCGCCACGAGTTCGTGAAGACGACGTTCGAGTGCACTCGCCTCGCTCATCTCCACCTCCTCGATCGATTCGACATCGCAGTACCCGTCCGGCCGACGGGCACGAATCGGGCCCTAAGACTGAAAAAGACGTGGGATTTCTCCCACGCCTTTCCACGGACCCGAGCGAACTCGAGCGATCAAGACGCCCTCAGCATACAGGGCACGGCAGTAACCTTCGCCCGATGTTGCGGATGTCGACCCTCTTCGTACGCACGCTCCGCGAAACCCCGTCCGACGCCGAGGTGCCGAGCCATCAACTCATGCTTCGGGGCGGGTACATCCGTCGGGCCGCACCAGGTGGATTCACCTGGCTTCCTCTCGGCTGGATGGTGTACCGCAACGTCGAGGACATCGTGCGCGACGAGATGAACCGCGCCGGGTTCCAGGAGGTCCACTTCCCGGCCCTTCTCCCCAAGGAGCCGTACGAGGCGACCCATCGCTGGACCGAGTACGGCGACAACCTGTTCCGCCTGAAGGATCGCCGTGGTGTCGATTATCTGCTCGGACCCACCCACGAGGAGATGTTCACCCTCCTCGTCAAGGATCTCTACTCCTCCTACAAGGATCTGCCCCTCGTCATCTACCAGATCCAGACGAAGTACCGCGACGAGGCCCGGCCGCGCGCGGGCCTGTTGCGCGGTCGCGAATTCGTGATGAAGGACTCGTATTCGTTCGACATCGACGATGCCGGACTCGCCGCGTCCTACGAAGCCCATCGTGACGCCTACATCCGCACGTTCGAGCGACTCGGCTTGCCCTTCGTCATCGTCTCGGCGATGTCGGGCGCCATGGGCGGATCGAAGAGCGAAGAGTTCCTCTCCCCCCTCGACGTCGGCGAGGACACCTTCGTACGGTGCACGTCGTGTGGCTTCGCGGCCAACACCGAGGCGGTGAGCGTGCCGGTGCCGCCATCCGTCGATGCCACGGGGCTTCCCGCGGCCGTCGTCTGCGACACACCAGGAACTCCCACCATCGCGACTCTCGTCGAACTCCTCAATGAACGTCCCGATCTCGCACGCGCCGATCGTCCGTGGTCGGCCGCCGACACACTGAAGAACGTGATCGTGATGCTCCGCCATCCCGACGGTCGACGCGAGCCACTCGCCATCGGCATTCCCGGCGATCGCGATGTCGACATGAAACGGCTCGAGGCCAATGTCGGACCGGCCGAACCCGACGCCTTCACCGACGACGACTTCACGCAGTATCCACAACTCGTGAAGGGCTACATCGGGCCGGCGGTTCTCGGCGCCGAACGAGGAATTCGCTATCTGCTCGACCCGCGCGTCGTGAACGGCTCGCGCTGGGTGACCGGAGCCAACCAAGCGGGTCGACACGTCGTCGGGCTGGTCAAGGGACGCGACTTCGACGCCGACGGAGTGATCGAAGCCGCCGATGTTCGCCCCGGTGATGCGTGTTCGTCGTGTGGAGGGACCCTGGAGATGGCCCGTGGCATCGAGATCGGCCACATCTTCCAACTCGGTCGCAAGTACGCCGAGGCTCTCGACCTCACGGTTCTCGACCAGAACGGCAAACAGGTCGTCGTCACCATGGGTTCGTACGGCATCGGCGTGTCGCGGGCCGTGGCCGCCATCGCCGAAGCGTCGCGTGACGAACTCGGACTGTGCTGGCCACGCGAAGTCGCCCCGGCCGACGTGCACCTGGTGATCGCCGGCAAGGGTGGAGACGAGATCGCCGCGACCGCTGAACGCATCGCAGCCGAACTCGAGTCCGCTCGTGTCCGTGTACTTCTCGACGACCGCACCAACGTGTCGCCGGGTGTGAAGTTCAAAGATGCCGAGCTCCTCGGCGTGCCCACCATCGTCATCGTCGGCAAGGGACTGGCTGACGGTCTGGTCGAGGTTCGCGACCGCAAGTCGGGCGATCGCCAGGACGAGAAGGTCGACGACGTCGTGAAGGCTTTGATCGATCTCGTCAGGACCTGACATGCGACTCGTTCGCGGCGTCGTTCAGCACTACTCATGGGGCCATCCCACGGCGATTCCGCGCCTCATCGGCGCCGAGCCGGATGGACGTCCGTGGGCCGAACTCTGGTTCGGCACCCATCTGGGTGGTCCCTCGCGAGTTCTCGAGGTGGCCGACGACGTCGTCGAACGTCCGCATTCGGCCATCGACGACACGCGAGGACTCTCGGCGTCGCTGGTGTCGTCGACCGGTGAACTGCCGTTTCTGGTGAAGTTCCTCGCCGCTGCCGAGCCCCTCAGCCTGCAATCTCATCCATCGCTGCAACAAGCGCAGGCCGGTTACGCCCGCGAGAATCGCATGGGAATTCCGGTGAGCAATTCCCGCCGGATCTACCGCGACCCGTTCGCCAAGCCCGAGTTGGTCTGTGCCCTCGGACGTTTCGAAGCGCTCTGCGGGTTTCGTGAACCGACCAGGACCGTCGATCTACTGCACGAGATCGGCGGAGGTGCATCACGGCTGGCGACCATGCTCGCCGATCACGATCTCGGCTACGCATTGCGCGCGATCTTCACCGGACGCGACGAATTTCTTCCGGTACTTCACGACACGATCGCAGCCTGCGCGAATCACTCGTCACCCAGCGCCAAGTGGGTCGTTCGACTCGGCGAGAAGTACCCCGACGACGTCTCGGTGCTCGTCACGTTGTTGCTCAACCATGTCGTGCTCGAACCCGGCCAAGCCTTGTATCTCGGTCCCGGAAATCTCCATGCCTATTTGTCGGGCATGGGAATCGAGGTCATGGGATCGAGTGACAACGTCGTGCGATGCGGACTCACCAACAAGCACGTCGACGTGAACGAACTCCTGTCGACCGTCGTTCCCGAACCCCTCGTCGATCCGGTCGTGCGCGCCGAGCCGGTCGCTCGCACATCGGCCGGCAAACTCTGGCGGTTCCCCACTCCCGACGCGCCGTTCGCGTTGTACGTGCACCGGATCCATGGAACCGAGACGATTCGCGCCCGAGCACGTGAGCTCACGGTCTGCGGCATCGGATCGACCGATCGACTCCAACAAGGTGAGGTCGCCTGCTTGCTTCCCGGGGACGAATTGACCGTGACTCCACGCCAACCCGGCTCGACCGCCACCCTCTTCCGCATCACCGAACCCTGACCCGGTGTTCTGGTGAGGATTTTTCACCGTATAGGTGAAGATCCCGGACCAGATTCGCCGTACTGCCGTCGTCGTCTCACGGCCAGGACGAGAATCGCACCGACAACTGATTGTCGCGAACGAGCCGCTCGAATCGATCTCCCTCGTCGCCGACGAAGTGCTCCCGAAGATGATCGAGGAGATCGACGCCCTCGGGCACGTCGAGCACTTCCCGGCATCGTTCGAGATGCTCGACAGGAATCGTCTTGAACCACTCGTAGTCATCGGATCCGAAAATCTCGGCGCCCCCGCCGATGTCGTGCCCGTGGATCTGCACGGACCCATCCGGCAACTGGACCACTTCCAAGAAACGTCCGGCCCTGCTGCGCAAGACCACCCCAGGATTCTTCATGTCATCGTTCACATCGACGGGAACGAACGATCACTCACTCGATGTGAACGGACCCTGGTGCACTGCGAATCTGGTGCGGGATCTTCACCTATGCGGTGAAAAATCCTCACCAGAACACCGGGTCAGGGTTGGGTTTTGGAGCGGATGGTGACGATGCGGGAGGTGGCATCGTTGGCATCGTCACCCTTGTCGTCGAGAGCCTGCGATCGATCCTTGGCCGCTTCACGTTCGGCCCGCGCCGTGTCGGCCCGCGCGATGGCCGCCTCGGCACCATGCTCATGGATGAACTCGGCCCACTCGACCAACGCCTCGACCATCTCGGACTCGGGCACCACGGCGACATTGCGCCCCTTCACGAACAGGTGCCCCCGCTTGTTGCCGGCCGCGATTCCGAGATCGGCGTCGCGTGCCTCACCCGGGCCGTTCACCACACAGCCCATGACCGCGACCTGCAACGGAATCTGCCGTTCGCCGAACGCTTCCATCGCACGCTTGGCGACATCGATCACGTCGATCTCGGCCCGCCCGCAACTCGGACACGCGATGAGATCGACGTTCTTGCGTTCGCGCAATCCGAGGGCTTCGAGCAATTGACGACCTGCGCGCGCCTCTTCCACGGGATCGGCCGTGAGGCTGTAGCGAATCGTGTCGCCGATGCCCTCCATGAGCAACGTGGCGATTCCCGCTGTCGCCTTCACGAGTCCGGCCGGCGGAGGTCCGGCCTCGGTCACGCCGAGATGAAGAGGATGTCGCGTTGCTTCGCTCAACTGGCGGTACGCCTCGACCATCAACGGAACGTTCGAGGCCTTCACCGAAATCTTGATGAGATCGAAATCGACTTCTTCGAAATACGCGATCTCCCGCAGGGCCGATTCGACCATCGCCTCGGGTGTGACGCGACCGCCGTACTTGTCGTAGAGCTCGGGATCGAGCGAGCCGCCGTTGACACCGATCCGAATGGGAATGGCTCGATCACGAGCCTCACTCGCCACCGCCTTGATGTGTTCCGGTTTGCGGATGTTGCCCGGATTGAGGCGCAAACCATGAACTCCTGCCTCCATGGCTGCGAGCGCCATCTTGTACTGGTGGTGGATGTCGGCGACGATCGGAATCGGCGACCGCGGAACGATGTGCGCCAGTCCCTCGGCGGCTTCGATTTCGTTGCAGGTGCAGCGCACGATGTCGCAGCCGGCCGCCGCCAGCGCGTAGATCTGCTGAAGAGTTCCTTCGACATCGGCCGTCTTGGTGATCGTCATCGACTGCACCGAGATCGGCGCGGCGCCACCAACCGCGACCTTTCCCACCTGGATCTGATGGGTCGATTTTCGTTCGAAGCGCTGAGACGTGAATTCCATGAAAGCCTCTCGATTCAGAACGGCCGAGTGATGTCGAGATAGAGACCGGTGAAGGTCAAGAACAGCAACATACCGAGCACGGCGACCGTGACCGGCCACAACTTCTCGACATTGGCCCGATACACCCGACCTCCACGCGAACGGATGCGTTCGTAGGTGGCGATGGCCGCATGACCGCCGTCGAAGGGAAGCATCGGGAACAGGTTGAAGATCCCGACGAAAATGTTGATCGACGCCAAGATCTCGAGCACCGCCCAGAATCCGTATTCCTCGCCGATGTCGCCGGCGATCATGGTGATACCGACCACGGTCGTGGGTCGAGTCGCCGGATCGGCGTCCTCGTTGGTGAGCTGTTCGATCTGATTGAACGGATTGGCGACGGTCGCGATTCCCTCGAAAGTCGCCCACACGCTCTGCACCAGGTCGCCGCCGACGTGACCGGCCGCCTCCCACACCGGGAGAGATTCGCGGGCGAAGTCGTCGGACCCGACGCCCATGAATCCGGGACGAGCCGCTTGATCGGAAGTCGGTGCAGTGCTCGGATCGCTCACATCAGCGAGGATCAGCGTGGTCGAGAGCAACTGGCCATCGCGCTCGTAGTCGATCGCGATGGAGTCGCCGGCCGAGCGGGATCGCACGTACTCGCGCATCTCCTGCGTCGTCGTGATCTCTTCACCGTCGATTCGGCGAATGATGTCGTCGAGAGCCAATCCGGCCGACGACGCCGGAGAGTCGGCGGCCACTCCGGTGATTCGCACGTCTCCGGTCTCCTGGAAGCGACCGCCGATCGTGTACACCCCGAGAAGTAGGAGAACTGCGATGATGCCGTGCATCAACGACCCCGCCGTGATCACGAGCATCCTCCAGCGATACGGCTTGCTCGAATAGGCCATGTCTTCGTCACCCGATTCGACCGGGTCGAGATTGTTCATGCCCACGATTCGCACGAATGCGCCGAGGGGCAGCGCGCGCACGCCGTATTCGACACCGTTGCGGTGCGTGCTCCAGAGACGAGGACCGAATCCCATGAAGAACTGAGTGCGCTTCATCCCGGCCCATCCCGCAGTGACGAAATGCCCGACCTCGTGGAGGAACACCGACACGAGCAGACCCGCGACGAGAAGAAGGCTCCACGGGTTGGAAACGCCCAACCACACGAGCAACCCGACGATGACGAGTCCGGACAACACGGCAGTCGATCGCGGCGACGCCGACCCTTCTGGTCGATCCTCGGTCGATCCTCCGGCCATCATCTCGTCTCGGAAGGATTTGTAGAGCGTCATGACGCGACTCCTGACAGGACTCGTTCACCGGCACGCCGTCCGGCTCGATCGGCCGCGATCACGTGCTCGACCGTCAGCGCATCGGGGGTCACGCCACCTTCGTCGTGCTCGTCGAGAGCCGCAGCGATGATCGCTGCGATGTCGACCCAGCCGATGCGGCCGGCGAGAAAGGCCTCGACGGCGACTTCGTTGGCCGCCGACATGAAGGCCGGGGCCGTTCCTCCGCGTCGACCCGCGTCGTACGCCAACGACAAACACCGGAATGTGGCGTGATCGGGTTCGGCGAAATCGAGGCGGGTCATCGTCGACCAATCGATTCGCCCGAACGGTGTTCCGATGCGATCGGGGTGTGCCAGTGCGTATCCGATCGGCAGGCGCATGTCGGGCAGGCTGAGTTGAGCCATGGTGCATCCGTCGGTGAACTCGACCATCGAATGAACGATCGATTGCGGATGGACCACCACCTCGATCCGGTCGTAGTCGACGTCGAACAACTCGTGGGCCTCGATCACTTCGAGTCCTTTGTTCATGAGTGTCGACGAATCGATCGTGATCTTGGGTCCCATGCTCCACGTGGGATGTGCGAGAGCATCGGCGATCGTCACCTGCGAGAGATCCTCGAGGGAACGGCCACGGAACGGACCTCCACTCGCCGTGAGCACGATCCGTGACACTTCGACGCCGGGTCGCACGGTTGACCGCAAACACTGGTGAACGGCACAGTGCTCGCTGTCGACCGGGACGATCTCAGCACCTGGAGTCACCCGCAACGGACGCACGACCGGCCCGGCGGCGATGAGCGATTCCTTGTTCGCGAGGGCGAGTCGCTTGCCGGCGGCCAGCGTTCGCAACGTGACGGGAAGGCCGGCGAAACCCACGACGGCGTTGACGACCACGTCGACCCCGAGTCCCGGTCCACCCGGATCGTCACCGATCACCTCGGCAAGAGACGACACCACATCGACTCCCGGCAGGGCGGCAGCGACCTCACTGTGGCGGCTCGGATCGTCGACCGCCACGACCTGCGGACGGAATTCGCGTGCCTGCTCGATCAGTCGGTCGACCGACGACGACACACCGAGTGCGACGACGTCGAAGGCGTCACGTTCGGCGCGAATCACGTCGAGGGTCTGCACTCCGATCGAACCGGACGAACCAGCGATGGCGACTCGTGAGCGGGGGGACACGCCCTCATTCTCGCACCCCGAACCGAAAATCAGGAGGCGTAGGGCTCGAGCACCTGGAGCAGGTAGTACGCCGCCGGGAGGACGAACAAGAATCCGTCGAACCGATCGAGCACTCCCCCATGACCGGGAACGATGGTGCCGAAATCCTTGATCTCGAGGTTCCGCTTGAACATCGATTCGAAGTAATCGCCGAGCGGGGCGAGAACGATGATCACCAACGCCAGGAGCAGGGCCTCTCCGAGGTCGTTCCAGGTGTCACTCTGCAGACTGACCACCCACACAGCCACCAGGGTCGCGACCGCTCCGCCGAGGAACCCCTCGAGGGTCTTGTTGGGGCTGATCCATTCACGCAAGGGAGTGCGGCCGGCCGCCGAGCCGACGAACAACGCACCGACGTCGTTGGCCACGACGCCGACCGCCAACACGAGCAAGGTGTCGGTTCCGGCGTTCGACAATCCGGGAACGTTCGAGACACCGGCGAGGAGCGCGGCGTAGGAACCCATGAGTCCGATCCAGAGGACACCGAGGGAGGTGATGGCCATGTTCGGCATCGGACTCACCTGCGGACCATCGGCTCCGACGAACGTGATACCGGCCGCCATGAGAGCGAGCACCATGACGAGGGGAAGACCCGACTCGCCGACCCAATACGCCGCCAATGGTCCGCCGATCGCGGCCAGGATGCCGACGATGGTCGCCGGTCGATACCCGCGTTCGGTCACCTTGTCGAAGAATTCGATGGAGGCGAGACCACACACCAGGACCACGATCGCCAGAACGGCGACCGGCTTCCAGAGCAAGGCTCCGACGAAGGCGGCAGCGATGATCAGTCCGACGGCGACGGCCGTCGGCATGTCGCGACCGGCGGTGCCACGCGCCGACGTCGGTCGAGGACGGGCGGCCGGACGGGCGCCTCGCTCGGGACGAGCGGTCGGACGACTGCCGGTGTCATCGGACGAACGAGTCGCCGACGGAGTGCGGCGAGTCTCGGTCGTGTCACCCGAGCGACGCACACTGCCGGAGGGGTCACGACGCACACTGCCGGAGGGGTCACGACGCACACCGCCGGTCGGTTCGCCGAGACGAACCCGCGGTCGACTGCCACTCGTGTCGTCACGCGGGGCGACGGGCTGGCGAGCGGGAGCCGGACGATCGGGAATCGGCCGCGGAGCAGCCCCGGAGTACGACCCCCAGATGTCGACATCGTCGTCACTGGGTTCGGACGTTGGCTCCGAACCACTCGACGATCCACGGCCCCACGATCCCGACGGCGACGACACGGGGGCCGTCGGCTCGTCGATCGGACGCGGCCGGGATCCCGAACCCGTCGGCGAGTCGGGGAACAGACGGGGAAGTTCTCCCGTCGGCGGTTCGGTCCAGTGCGGCAGGGCGCCTTCGGATCCGAAACTCAAGGGCGCGCTGCCCTGATCGTCGTCGTCGGAGAACCGCAGTTCGCCGAAGTCGTCGTCGTCACCGTCTGGACCTTCGTCGCCGGTTCGGCGCCACATGTCGTCGCTCATCGGTTCCTCCCGCTCTCAGACGTCGAGCAGTTCTTGCTCTTTCTTGCTCACGGCCTGATCGATTTTTTCGACATGACCTTGCGTGATCTTGTCGAGTTCCTTCTCGGCGCGTTCGAGTTCGTCAGCCGAGATCTCGGCTGCCTTCTCGGCTGCTTCCAGTTGCTTTCGCCCATCGCGTCGCACGTTGCGCACGGCAACCCGGGCGTCCTCGGCCATATTCTTCACCAATTTCACGTAGTCCCGGCGCCGCTCCTCGGTCAGAGGAGGGAAACTCAGTCGGATCACCGTGCCGTCATTGGACGGGGAAATCCCGAGATCGGAATCGCGGATGGCCTTCTCGCAGGCCGCCAATGCGCCTCGATCATGGGGTTTGACCACGAGCATCCGCGCCTCCGGCACCTGGAATCCCGCCAGCTGCTGCAGTGGAACGTCGGATCCGTAGTAACTGACCATCAACTTCTCGACCAGGGCCGGAGTGGCGCGACCGGTTCGCACCGTCGTGAACTGGGACTGGACGTGCTCCAGAGCCTTCTCCATCTTGTCGATGGCTTCGAGGATGATGTCGTCGGTCACCCGACCAGCGTACCGACGGGTCGACCCTCCAGAACGGATCGGATGTTGCCGGGGGTGCTCACGTCGAACACCACGATCGGAATGCGATTGTCACGACAAAACGCGATCGCGGTCGCATCCATGACCCGCAGTTCCTTCTCGATGACCTCTTTGTGCGACACGCGGTCGTACCGAGTCGCCGTGGGGTCGAGTTTCGGATCGGCCGTGTACACACCGTCGACACCCGAATGAGTGCCCTTCAGGATGGCCTGCGCATCGATCTCGGCGGCGCGCAAGGCGGCCGCGGTATCGGTGGTGAAGAACGGATTGCCCGTCCCTCCGGCGAAAATGACGACGCGACCCTTCTCCATGTGGCGTTCGGCGCGACGACGAATGTACGGCTCGGCCACTTTGGGCATCTCGACCGCCGTCATCACCCGGCTGTGCTGACCCACGCGTTCGAGTGCGTCCTGCAAGGCGAGACCGTTCATGACGGTGGCGATCATGCCCATGAAGTCGGCTTGGGCCTGATCCATTCCTTGGCCGGCACCTTTCAGGCCTCGCCAGAAGTTGCCACCACCCACCACGATCGCAATGTCGATGCCGAGTTGCTCACGCACCTCTTTGATCTCGGTCGCGACCTGCTGCAGAGTGTTCGTGTCGAGTCCGAAGCCGGTCGGTTCGGCCAGAGCCTCACCGGACAATTTCAGAATGACCCGCTTCCAGCGGGGTCGAGTCTCGCCGGAGGCGCTGGTCGAACCGCTGGTCATGAGGTGATCAGCCGATCTCCACCTGAGCGAACTTCACGATCGATGCCGATCCGAGAACCTGTTGCACCGACTGCTTGTCGTCCTTCGCGTACGGCTGCTCGAGCAAGCACACATCCTTGAAGAAGCCGTTGATCCGACCTTCGACGATCTTCGGGATCGCGGCGTCGGGCTTGCCTTCGTTGCGGGTGATCGTCTCGAGCGTGGCCCGCTCCTTGTCGACCTCGGCGGCCGGGACATCGTCACGCTTCAGGTACTTCGGACGGGCGAAGGCGATGTGCACGGCGATGTCGTGGGCGAGATCGACGTTTCCACCCTGAATCTCGACCAGCACCGCGTTCACTCCGCGGCCACCCTGGATGTGCTGATAACTGTCGAGCACGTTGCCGGGGGCGGCTTCGACCCGCACCACGTCACCGAGTTCGATCTTTTCCTTGAGGGTGATCTTCAGATCTTCGAGAGTCGCGTGACGCTCGGCGATCGCGGCTTCGCCCTTGTCGGCCACCAGAGCGGCCATGGTCTCGGCTTCGGCCTTGAACTGGTCGCTGCCGGCGACGAAGTCGGTCTCGCACTTCAGCTTGACGATCGCTCCGACGTTGCCCTTCACGACGAGCGCGACGACACCCTGGGTGTTCTCGCGATCGTCACGCTTGGCCAACGCGGCCAGACCCTTTTCGCGCAGCCACTGCTTGGCGGCTTCCATGTCGCCGTCATTGGCTTCGAGGGCCTTCTTGCAATCCATCATTCCGGCACCCGACGACTGACGCAGGGCCTGCACATCCTTGGCGGTGAACGACATCAGGCACCCGCGCTTTCGGTCGACACCGGAGCAGCCTTGCTCGCTGCGAGACGGGCCTCGCGCTCGGCCTGCGCAGCGGCGGCCTGCGCACGCGCGTCGGCCTGGCTGGCGGCGAATGCGGCCTGCTCCTCGGGTGAACGCTCGGCCACCGCACCACCGGACTTGCCGGCGATGAATCGTCCTTCGAGGACGGCCTCGGCGATGACCTTGCACATCAGTTCATTGGCGCGGATCGCGTCGTCGTTGCCCGGAATCGGGAACTGGATGAGGTCGGGGTCGACGTTGGTGTCGACGACGGCCACCACGGGGATGCCGAGCTTGTTGGCTTCGGTCACCGCGATGTGTTCCTTCTTGGTGTCGAGCACGAAGACGACCTGCGGACGGCGGGTCATCGAACGAATGCCGTTCAAGTTCTTCTGCAGCTTGGTCAACTCGCGATCCTTCAGCAGCGCTTCCTTCTTCGGCATGGCGTCGAACTCGCCGGACGCCTTGCTGCGCTCGAGTTCGAGCATCTTCTGCACGCGCTTATGGATGGTTTCGAAGTTGGTGAGCATGCCACCGAGCCAACGCTCGTTGATGTAGTGCATGCCGCACTTGTCGGCGAAGGAGGCGATGGGATCCTGCGCCTGCTTCTTGGTGCCGATGAACAGAACTTCGCCGCCGTTGGCCGCCAAGTCGCGCACGAAGGCGTAGGCGACTTCGATGCGATCGAGTGTCTGCTCGAGATCGATGATGTAGATGTCGTGGCGCTCACCGAAGATGAATCGCTTCATCTTGGGGTTCCAGCGACGGGTCTGGTGGCCGAAATGAACTCCGGCTTCCAACATTTGACGCATCGTCACGATGGCCATGGTGATCTTTCCTCCTGGTACTGCGGTTGCCGGCACGTCCTCTCGCGCCTCCCGAAGGAAACGACCGCAGATGAGCGACGTGCAGTGATGGACGGTCCGGGCCGACGAGCGGCTCGTCCCAGCCCGTTTCCGGGCCGTCCGAGACACTACCCGCCGAGGCGGCAGACCGCACGGGGACCGGGCCGCCGACGGGTTCCGTCCCCGGGGACGAGACGGGATCGCGGACCAGCGCCGACCAGCCTCCCGAGCAACGGCGTCGGATCGAGGTACACCTCCGCGTCGGTCACGGCCCGCCGACTCAGAGTCACCGGATCTTCGGGCCCTCGGGCGACTCCCAGCACCTGGCCCTGACGAACCGTCCGGCCCCTGATCACCCCGGATTCGAAGGAGTCGAGGCCACCCACGGTGACGAGATCGAGTTCGGTGCGCACGGTGACGTACCCGCGACCGCCGACCAGGCCGACGAAGTGCACGACGCCGGCGATCGGTGCCCGCACCGGTTCGAGGTCGCGTGTCGCGAAATCGATCGCCCGGTTACCGGGGCAGAACGAACACGCCGGGGCGACGTACGGCCCGATGACCGGCCCCGGCACCGGGGTGATCAGACACAACGATACGAATCGGGACACGAACCGGGAGACGAACCGGGACACGAACGGGGCGAGCACTCCTGAAGGTGAGCGCGAGACCCGCCGTCACGGCAGACCGACGGCCGTGAGGCGCGATCGGAGCAGCAACACCGCCTTCGAATGAATCTGCGACACACGACTCTCGGTCACGCCGAGCACGTCGCCGATTTCGGAGAGGGTCATTCCTTCGTCGTAGTACAGAGCGATCACCGTGCGTTCGCGATCTGGGAGTTCGCGCACTTGCGCTCGCATCGTCGAACGAATCTCGCGATCCTCGAGAACGAGGTCAGGGCCATGGTCGGGCGACGCCGGAAGTTGTCGCGGCTCGGTCTCCCCGACCACCAGGTGATCGAGCGGACCGACGTTGGCGACTGCCACTGCGCTCAACCATTTCTGAAGTTCTTCTTCGTCGATACCGAGATGCGTCGCGATCTCGGCGTCCTCTGGTGCGCGCTTCAGTTCGTTACCGAGAACCGAGATGGCCTGCTCGATCTGTCGTGATCGTTGACGAACGCTGCGAGGCACCCAGTCGATGGCCCGCAGTCCGTCGAGGATCGCCCCCTTGATCCGTGGGACGGCGAAGGTCTCGAACTTGAAACCACGCTCGGGTTCGAAACGATCGACGGCGTCCATGAGGCCGAAGATTCCGGTGCCGATCAGCTCGCCCGTGTCGACTCCGGCCGGTAATCCGGCGGCGACTCGACCGGCCACGAATTTCACGAGGGGCGAGTAATGGACGATCAGCTGCTCGCGGGCCCCATTGTCGCGGTCGTCGGTGTCTCGCGACCCGACCCAACGCGCCCAGGCCCGATGGATGGCCGGCGTGTCGCGGGACGGCTTCTCGTCTGAATCGCTCATGCTGGCTCGATCAGGCGGGTTCGATCAGGAAGGTCGGTCATGTGGGCGAGCAGGATCTAGGCACGAGGGTGCGTCGATGTGTACACCGACCGTAGACGCTCCTTGCTCACGTGCGTGTATCTCTGCGTGGTCGCCACATCGCTGTGACCCAACAATTCCTGGACGATGCGCAAATCGGCCCCACCGTCGAGAAGGTGGGTGGCGAAGGTGTGTCGAAGTGCGTGGGGATGGGTCGGCGACGGGCTCCGTTCATCGACGACCCGGCGAACGTCCCGAGCACCCATCCGGCCACCGCGGCCGTTGAGGAAGACGGCCGACCCCGAGCGATCGCCCTCGACCTCCGGACGGCTCGTCAACCACACGCGAAGTGCGTCGACCGAGGCTGCCGTCATCGGGACGCGTCGCTCTTTCCCGCCCTTGCCCCACACGGTGACGATGGCGCGTCTCGCATCGACTCCGCCGAGGTCGAGGCCGCACAGTTCGCTGACGCGCAAACCACTTCCGTAGAGAAGTTCGAGAACCGCATCGTCACGACGCCGCCTCCAGAGCGGAGTCTCGGGTGCGACTTCTTCTGGTTCGAGCATGTCGTGGAGCTCTCGTCCGTCGAGAACTCGTGGCAGACGCCCCTCCCCCGACGGTGCCTTCAGACCACTCGACGGATCCTTGGTGACGAGGCCGGTTCGGCGCGCCCACGCGAAATAACGGCGAAGGGCCGACGCCTTCCGGGCAATCGACCGTTTCGCGTAACCGTTGGCCCCGAGATGCGCGAGATAGCGCCGCAGGTGCAGGCGATCGATGCTCTCCGGATCGCCTTCGTCGGCGAACTCTTCGAAGTCGGCGACGTCGCGGCGATAGGCAGAGACGGTATTGGCCGACGAACGGGTCAAGGATGCGGCGAATTCATCGATGCACCAACCCCGCGACACGGGCTCACAGTACCGAGGTCACGACATCAGCGTGACTCGCTCGAACCAACCACTCGTGTGGCGGAGCCAGCCCCACGATTCGAGACGACCCAGACTCAATGCGACCTCACCGAGACTCCGCGGCGAACATGCCGACACCACCTGGTCGAGATCGAGCGGTGAATGTCCGAACACTGCGAGGACGTCGGCATCGACACCATGAGGGGTCACCCGGAGGTCGCGCACCGCGATCGAGTCTCCCGTCGCTTCCAGACCGAGGACCGCGAGCACGTCGTCCGGTGACGCCGCGACCAGAGCGCCATCGCGTAACAACTGGTTGGTCCCATCGCTGGCTCGAGTGGTGGTCGCCCCTGGAACGGCCATGACCGGAACGTCTCTCTTCAGAGCCTCGTCGACGGTGATCATCGACCCTCCCGCAGCCCGTGATTCGACCACCACGACCACTCGTGACAAGGCGGCGATGATGCGATTGCGCAACGGAAAACGAAAGCGCTCGGGTGGCGTGCCGGGTGGAGACTCGCTGACGACGACACCAGCGGCGGCGACCGCTCGCCACAGCCCGCCGTTGGCCCGCGGATAGACGACGTCGAGCCCGGATGCGACGACACCGACCGGAGCGCCGACCACTGCACCATCGAGTCCGCGGGGTTCGTGAACGACCGACAGTGCTCCGCGGTGCGCCGCGGCGTCGACGCCGAGCGCCAATCCCGACACCACGTTCACTCCTTCGGATGTGAGCCGTCGCCCGAGTTCGGCAGCCGCCGTCCGTCCGTATTCCGTCGCGTGTCGGGTGCCCACGATCGCGACCCCCGTTCCGTGCAGATGGCGAACTTCTCCTCGCACGAACAGGGCCGGCGGCGGATCGATGTCACGTCGCAGCCGTTCGGGATATTCGGGTTCGTGGATCGACATCACTCGGGTGTCGCCCAATCGCTCGATGATCATGTCGTGGGAACGCCGCGACTCGTCGAGAGCGAGGGCGTCACGCCACGTGCGAGCGAATTCGCGGAAGGGTTCGGCGACCCGGCCTCGCCGAATCGACGCGATGATGTCGACGGGATTGTCGTGAGCGATCATGGTCAGAAGTCGTCGCGAACCCAGTGCCGGCAGATCGAGCAAGCGCACGACTGCCACGTGATCGGGGGTCGCGTGCTCAGGGGTCACGTGATCAGGGGTCACGTGTTCACCCACGGCGATGCGAGGCGATCCGGGCACGGAGAGCGAGTGCCGCAGCCACGTGGTGAGCCGGGATCACGTCGTGTTCACCGTCGCGGTCGGCCAGAGTTCGAGCCACCCGACGAAGTCGATGCAGTCCCCGTCCCGTGAGTCGGCCGATCTCCAATTCAGCACGCAACAACTGTGTTCCGTCGGGAGCGACAGGTGCGAAACGATCGAGGTCGGCTCCGGAGAGACGCCCGTTCAACACACCTTGTCGCTGCATCGCCACCTCGCGCATGGCAAGAACTCGTGCGTGGACCGCAGCCGTGCACTCTCCGTTCGGCGCACCCAGCAATTCGTCGGCGCCGGGTCGATGCGCCACCACTCGCACGTCGAAACGATCGAGCAAGGGACCGGAGAAACGTCGTCGATACTTGGCGAGTGCGGCCTCGTCGCATTCGCACGATCCAGGGGGCCCACCTCCGCACGGACATGGATTGGTCGCCCCCACCAACGTGAACCGAGCGGGCAGCACGGCGGTCGAGTGCGCCCGACTCAGCCGCACCACACCCTCTTCGAGCGGCTGCCGCAAGGCATCGAGGGCCGATGGCGCGAACTCGCCGAGTTCGTCGAGGAACAGCACCCCACCATGCGCCAGACTGACTTCTCCCGGTCGTAACGCGGAACTTCCACCGCCGACCATGGCGACCAGGCTCATCGAATGGTGCGGCATCCGAATCGGCGGGACGGTGAGCAGCCCCGACCGCGGCAATGGCTCTCCGGCGGCCGAACGGATCATCGTCGCCTCGAGAGATGCTTCGGCGTCGAGACGGGGCAGGAGTCCCGGAAGCCGTTGAGCCAACATCGTCTTACCCGACCCGGGTGGACCGACGAGGAGTAGGTGGTGTCCTCCGGCGGCCGCCAATTCGAGTCCGAGTCGCGCTGCACCTTGACCTCGTACGTCGACGAGATCGGGAACGGAGACGTCGGAGGCGTCTCCTCGCGGATCCGGCGGATCGGGCCACGGGAGCTCGCCGGCGAGATGCGACACGAGACTGCGTAGGTCGTGCGCCACGCGAGTGTGCCGGGGTTCGACGAGTCGACACTCCTCGTAGTTGTCGGGCGACACCACGACGACCTGATCGCGCAAGCAGACGGCCATCGGCGACACGCCGGCGACCGGCCGTAGCCCGCCGTCGAGTGACAACTCGGCGATGAAGGCGTGGTCATGCAGACCCCGAACGGCGCTCGCTGCGAGCTGTTCGTCGGCGACGAGGATGGCCAGAGCGATCGCGACATCGAGTCCGCTCCCGACCTTGCGCGATGTCGACGGCGCGAGGTTGATCGTGATGCGACGGCTCGGCCAGCTGAAACCACTCGACATGACGGCGGCTCGCACACGGTCGCGGGCCTCGCGACACACGTCGTCGGGCCGTCCGAGAATCGAGAAGCCGGGCAATCCGGTCGCGATGTGGCATTCGACGACGACCGGCGCCCCATGGGTACCGATCACACTGGCAGTTCTGATGTTGGCGATCACACCCCCATGTGTGCCACACCCCCGTGACCACGGTGGTCTCGCCCTCCACCGGTGTTCTGGTGAGGAATTTTCACCACATAGGTGAAGATCACGCACCAGATCCACGTGCGAAACTGACCTGGATGTTGCGACGACACCTCGGAATCGGTTTCTCGTCGTCGACTGCGCTCGTCGGGTTGGCGATGACTGCTCTCGTCGTCGCGAGTTGTTCTGATCCCGATCGAAGCGCCACGACGTTCTGCAGTCGACTGAGTGTGGACTTGCCACTCCTCGGGGGGCCCTTCGTCGACGGCGACGACGTCGACGATCTGGTCGGTCGCTACGAGAAACTCGATCGCATCACCCCCCTCGCCATCGAGGACGAGTGGGGTGTGCTCACCGACTTGGTTCGCAAGGCCTCCGAGGTCGACGTCGACGACCCGGCCTCGCGCCAAGATCTCGCCGACACTGCCTACAAGGCGGAGCGTTCGGCGCGCGATGTGGCGATCTGGGTCGAGACGACCTGTGGACTCGTCATGCCCGATGTGGTCGGCGTGGAGGGAAGTGTTCCGGTGAACGTTCCGACGACGATTCCCGAAATCCCGACTGTTCCGGTGGCCACGAATCCGTGATCACCGTTCGCGATGCTCAGACGATTTCGCCGCGCTTCAAGATGACTTTGTCGACCAGACCGTAGGCCTTGGCCTCTTCCGCGGTGAACCAGCGGTCGCGTTCGGCATCGGCCTGAATCTTGTCGAGCGGCTGACCCGAGTGCAACGCGGTGAGTTCGGCCATACGACGCTTGGTGTAGGTGATCTGCTCGACCTGAATGGCGATGTCGGCAGCCTGGCCACGCAAGCCAGCGAGCGGCTGGTGCATCATGATGCGCGCGTTCGGAAGCGTGTAACGCTTTCCAGCAGCACCCGCGGTCAGAAGGAACTGGCCCATCGACGCGGCCAGGCCCATGCACACCGTGGCGACGTCGCAGCTCACGAATTGCATCGTGTCGTAGATCGCCATGCCGGCCGTCACCGATCCACCCGGGCTGTTGATGTACAACCAGATGTCGGCGTCGGCATCTTCACCCTCGAGATACAGGAGCTGAGCGCAGATCTGATTCGCGATGTCGTCGTTGACGTCGGTACCGAGCATGACGACGCGGTTCTTGAGAAGGCGCGTGAAGATGTCGGCCCGTCCACCGCCGTCTCCGGTTTCGAGTGCATGGATTCCGGTCATGTGGCCGAGGCTACCTCGCACCGGGCAGAATGGCCGGGTGACCCCTGGCCCGTCGAGTTCCGGCGAATTCTCACCCAATACCGATGAACTCGTCGTCAACAACGCCGAGTACGTCCGATCGTTCTCGGATCACGACCTGGCCCTGGCCCCCCGCCGACATCTGGCCGTCGTCGCGTGCATGGACAGCCGAATGGACATCTTCCAGATGCTCGGCCTCGACCACGGCGATGCCCACATCATCCGCAATGCCGGCGGTGTCGTGACCGATGACGTCGTACGGTCGCTCGTCCTCTCACAACGCTTGCTCGGAACTCGAGAAATCATCTTGATCCATCACACCGATTGCGGCCTGCAACGTGTGAACGAGGACGAATTCAAACGGGAGATCGAAGCGGAGTGCGGCATCAAGCCGTGGTGGGCCGTCGAGTCGTTCCGCGATCCGTTCGACGACGTTCGCCAGAGCATCAGCCGATTGCAGCTGAGCCCGTTCATCCTGCACAAGAACCACGTCCGAGGCTTCGTCTACGACGTCGCCGACGGACGACTACACGAGGTCGCGGGCTGACACCTGGCTCAATCCCGGCGAACACCCGACAGAACCACGAGCACGTTCCCACTCGGGAGAACACCCGACTCGACGTCGGTGATCAAGCCGGCCACACCGGCAGTTCCGGTCGGGCTCGCGTCGATTCCGGTCGCCGTCGGTGCGATCTCGGCGGCCAGTCGCACGATCGTTTCGGGTGCGACCACCACTCGACCACCACTGCGTTCGACCTCGCGGAGATCGACGATCCAGTCGTACGTCTCGTCGTCGAGGATCCCGTCGGCCACTGACACCGGCTCCGTCTCCCACGGCCACATGTAGTGGGTCCAGTCGTCGGCGAGCGCTCGAGCCGCGACACGGCCTTCGACTTGTCGTTGCCACGCCCGAGCCAACGGTGCGCAACCCTGTGTCTGAACGGCGACGAGCGGAGCCGACACTCCCCCTTCTCCGATACCTCTCGACAACGATGCGGCGAACGCCCCACCACCCACTTGCGCGTACACGGAGTCGAGTTCGCTCACCGCGCAGGAAACGAGTTGTTCGGCGATCTCCCAGCCGATCGTGCGACCACCGTCGAGACATAATGCGTTCTCCGGTCCTTGCACACTGAACGGAATCGCGCCCGCCGACACGGCTTCTCTAAAACGCAGGACGGTCGGATCACCCGGCGGATCGTCCGTTCGACGCGGACACCGATGGACTCGTGCGTCGAGGCGGTCGAGGGTGTCGACCACGACACCACCGGCCCATTCGGGAATGAACACGTCGATCGGCCAGCGCGCCGCCGCGGCCAGGGTCGATGCAGCAATGGCCGCGTTGCCACACGACGAAATGGCGAGCGGCGGACGGGCGTCGGGCGTCCAGGGCGCCGAACCGGTGCGTTCGAGGATCGCGAGGTGCAGAAGGATCGAGAACAGATGACGAGCCTTGTGACTACCGGCCACGTTGTGGGGCTCGTCCTTCACCCACACCCGACCGGTGAAGCCGATCGCCGACGCGAGAGCCGA
>VFQS010000631.1_pt1 | contig 37536 bp, 36 predicted proteins | sample 3512361 | NCBI WGS metagenome assembly VFQS01 (sample SAMN10412375, study PRJNA504923) | tailings metagenome | isolation source: Relicate 1 Philex TSF3 active mining | place: Philippines
CTGGCTTCAAGGTGCCACGTGCGGTGGTGTTTGGCGAGCTGCCCAAGACCAGCACGGGCAAGATTCAGAAGTTCGAGCTGCGCAAGCAGGCAGGCTCGGCGGCGGCGATCGACGTTTGAACGAAAAAAGGGGCCTCAGATGAGGCCCCAAAACCTTGAAGAAACCCGCTGCGGGTACAGCGGCAGAGGAATGATCAGAAGTCGTAGCGCATGCCCAGCGAGAGGCCGGTGGTGGTTTTGCCGTTGGTACCGGCGCTCGGTGCGGCAGTACGGCCTTCTTTCCATGGTGTCAGCTTGATGGCAGAGCCGTTGTCCAGACCAGCGTAGTTGGCATAGAAGCGCAGTTCCTTGTTGTAGCGGTATTCGGCGCCTACGGTGTACATCTTGGCATCGGAATTGGCTGCATTTGCCTTGAGGTCCATGTAGTGAGCCTTCAGAGCGGTCTTGGGTGTGACCATGTACTCAAGACCCAGCCCTGTCACATCACCGCCTTGATCGGCATTGCCTGTCTTGGAGTTGGCGCTTTGGTAGAAGCCCACCAGACGCAGCTCAGGAGTCATTTTGTAGCTGAGCGCAGCCCGTGTCGCATCGCGCTTGCCTGTGGTGGCGGTGTCTGCACCATACGTTTCGTACGCCAGCGTGGCGTCGACGCTGCCTGCCTTGTAGCCCAGCGATACGCTGGTGGCGTCTTCCTTTTTCTCTACACCGCTCGTGGTTGTCGCGCTGGTTCCCGAGTGAAACGAATAAGCGATCTTGCCCTGAAAACCATTCATCACGGGTGTTTGGTACTCGAGCATGTTGTTCAGGCGCTCGTCAAACTTGGCGTCGCCGACACGGGTCAGGTTGCGCATATCGCCCAGTTGGTCACCGAACAGGTTGAAAGGCTCGCGGGCGACTTTGAAAGGGGTGTCGAACTTGCCAACCCGCACAAGGCCGAAATCACCTTGCAGGCCAGCGAAGGTATCGCGCGAGGCCAGGCGGTTATAGGTATCGCCCGTTGCATTGCTCATGTTGAACTGGATTTCCTGCTCGATCTGCCAGACGCCAGTCACTTCCCCGATTTTTTTGCTGCCTCGGAAGCCCAGGCGCGAGGCGTTGCTCGAAAGGTTGTTGCGCTTGTACTTGTCGCCATCATCGAGTTGGTCGACCGAGAAGCTGGCGCGACCATAAACTTCAAGGAGACCATCGGTCTTGAGCTGGGCTTGGGCAGCCGAAGCAAGGGTTGCAACGGCAGTTGCGGCGATCAGGGTTTTGGAAAAGTTCATTGGTCAGACTCCATGTAAAAAACAAATGGAGTGTCTGAACTTCCCGTGACGAAGACGTGTAAATGAAATGAAGATTTCGTGACATGCGCTTCATGCAGCGCGGATGCAACAGGTTTTATTCGATGTCGAAGGCGTGCGTGCCGAATCGGCCGGCCTTCCGGTCGGCGAAATAGCGCTGCAGCGTCTCGCGCACGGTGCGAAACGCGAGTTCTTCCCAGGGGATCTCGTGTTCGGCAAACAGACGCGCTTCCAGCGTTTCATGGCCCGGATCAAACACTTCGCTGGTCAAGCGGGCCCGGTAATACAGGTGCACCTGGCCGACGCGCGGCACGCTCATTACGGTGAACAGATCTTCCAGTTCAAACAGCGCACCCGCTTCTTCCCGGGTTTCACGAGCAGCACCCTGTGCCGTGGTTTCTCCCAGCTCCATGAAGCCGGCCGGCAGGGTCCATTTGCCCCAGCGCGGCTCGATGTTGCGCTTGCACAGCAGCACCCGGTCACCCAGCCAGGGCACCGTACCCACCACATTGAGCGGATTTTCGTAGTGGACGGTGTCGCAGGCGGAGCAGATGGCACGCTCGCGCGTGTCTCCATCGTCGGGCAGGCGGTATTGCACGGGAGTGCCGCATTCGCGGCAGTGCTTGATGGGCGGGCGTTGCATGACGCACAGTGTAATGCGCCATGAAAAAGGGCTCCCGCAGGAGCCCTTGCAGCAAGCGCTGTGGCTTACTTCTTGGCAGGGGCCTTTTTGGGCGCGCCAGACTGCTGGGCCTTGGTGTGTTTTTCGATCAGATCACGGGCGGTATTGATCAGCTTGGTGCCGTCGTAGCCGCGCTTGTTCATGTCCTGCACCCATTCGACTTCCAGGGCACGTGACTTGCGGCGGAAGTTCTGGGCTTCTTCTGCACTCACGGTGAAGATGTTGTTCTTGCGTTCCACGGCAGCAGCACGGCCCGGAATGTCGTTGTCCTGCTGGACCTTGCCCAGCCAGGCCGAGGTTTCAATGCCGCTGTTGTTGTCAATGACCTTCTTCAGATCGGGCGGCAGGCTGTTGTATTTGGCCTTGTTCATGGCCATCACGAAGGTGGTGGTGTAGAGCGAGCCACCGGCCGGATCGAATTCGGCATGGTATTTGGCCAGTTCGTGCACCTTGGTCGGCTGCACCACTTCCCAGGGGATCACACCGCCATTGATGGTGCCCTTGGACATGGCATCGGTGATGGCGGGCAAGGGCATGCCCACAGGCGTAGCGCCCAGAGTACCCAGCAGCTTGGTGACCTGGCGGGTCGGGGCACGCAGCTTGAGGCCTTTGACGTCGTCGACGGTCTTGATGGGCTTGTCCACGGTGTGGATCACGCCGGGCCCGTGCACGTGCAACGCAATCACCTGAACGTCCTTGAATTCATCGGGGGCCTGGGTCTGCACGTATTCCCAGTAGGCGCGCGAGGTGGCTTCGGCGTTCGTCATCATGAACGGCAGCTCGAACACTTCCACACGCGGGAAGCGGCCGGCGGTGTTGCCTGGCAGGGTCCAGACCACATCGACCACGCCGTCCTTGACCTGGTCGTACAGCTGCACCGGGGTGCCGCCGAGCTGCATGGCCGGGTAGGCTTCGAACTTGATGCGGCCGCCGGACTCTTTCTCGACCTTGGCCATCCAGGGTTTGTGCATGTTCAGCCACACCCCGGACTGAGGCGCCATGAAGGTGTGGAACTTGAGCGTGACGGTTTGCTGGGCAAAGCTGGTCACGGCAGCGGCAGCCAGTGCAGTGGCCAGGCCGGTCTTGATGAGGGTGCGACGGATCATCTCAGGTTCTCCAAAAAAACTGTCAGAAAGCATAAGCCATGCAAAGTGCCTGGCCACTAGGGATTAGCCCCCGGAAGGCTTGGCGGGCGGTCAACCCACAAACTGGACCAGCCAAAGGGACAAGGCCGGGAACAGCAGTAAGACGATGGTGCGCAGGGTGTCGCTGATCAGGAAAGGCATGACACCCCGGTAGCTCTCGGCAATTGGCACATCCTTGGCCAGGTTGTTCACAACGTAGACGTTCAGGCCGACTGGCGGAGCCAGCAGTCCGAAGCCCACCGTCATCAGCACCATGATGCCGAACCAGATCGCCACCGACTCCTTGGCCATGCCGAAGTCCATGCCCATGATCATCGGGAAGAAGATCGGGATGGTCAGCAGGATCATGGACAACTCGTCCATGACGGCGCCCAGCACCACATAGAACAGCAGGATGGCGGTCACCACCATCAATGGCGGCAAGCCCCAGCTGCCGACCACTTCTGCCAGTTGTGCGGGCACCTGGGTCAGGGCCAGCGAGGCGTTCATGATGTCGGCGCCGATGAAGATCAGGAAGATCATGGCCGAGCTGGTGGCTGTGTCATAAAAGCAGAATTTGAATTTGGCCCATGTGATCTCGCGCTTGAGCAAGGCCGCCACAAAAGTGGCGGCAGCTCCCACGGCAGCCCCTTCGGTCGGTGTGAACAGACCGCCGTAGATACCGCCAAAGACGATGGCGAACACGATCGCAATGGGCAGGATGCCCATCAGAGAATGCATGTCCATGGGTTCACGGTCCTGGGACTCGGGTGCCTGGCCAGGCACCAGCCGCACATAAACTCCAATAGCCACCATGTAGCCCACCATCGCGATGACGCCGGGCACGATGGCCGCTGCGAACAGCTTGGCAATGTTCTGTTCGGCCAGGATCGCGTAGATGACCAGGGGTACCGAGGGCGGGATCAGGATGCCCAGCGTGCCACCGGCCGCCAGCGTGCCGGTGGACAGCCGACCCGAGTAGCCGTGGCGTTTCATCTCGGGCAGAGCGACGCCCGTGATGGTGGCGGCAGTGGCGACTGAGGAGCCGCAGATCGAACCAAAGGCCGCACTGGCGAGCACAGCCGCCATGGCCAGGCCCCCCTTGAAACGACCCATGATGCCGGCCGCAAACTGAAAGAGCGCCTTGCTGATGCCGCCTTGCGTAGCGAAGTTGCCCATCAGGATGAACAGCGGAATGACCGACAGGTCGTAGCTGGCAAAGCGCGCGAAGGCTTGCGTATTCAGGAAACTGGAGTAGGGTCCCCAGCCGCTTTGCATGAGATAACCGACAGTGCCAGCGCCAAACATGGCAATGGCGATCGGCACGCGGATGGCCATCAGGAGCAGCATGATCCCGAAGATGGTCAGAGCCAGTGTCAGTGCGCTCATGCCTGTGCTCCTTGTACTGGGCTGGAGAAGGTCTGCACCAGCGCGATCAGGCTGCACAGCAGGAAGGGAGGCACCATCGCGGCGTACACGGTCCACTCGGGAAAGCCCAGCATCATGGTGCCGGAGAAATTGTTGTGGGCATTGATGCCACCCAGCAGGGTGCGCCAGGCCATCAGCGCGAACGCGGCGCTGACACACAGCGCCCCCACGCGGTCGAGGAAGGCATTGGTGCCCTCACTGGCTTTGGCTGTAAAGAAGTCCACGATGATGTGGCCACGTTTGAGCTGGCACAGTGGCATGAACAGGGCAATGGCGGCGCCAGTGGCCACGCCAGTCAGTTCAAAGTCGCCGGCAATGGTCCAGCCCGTGGTGTTGCGGCCGATCAGGCTGACACAGGTCAAAAGGGTGATCACGGTCAACAACAGACCGGCCAGAATGGCGCACAAGTTCGCCAACGCAGAGAGGATGCGCATCAGGACTCCACAATCAAAGATGCAGGATGGTAGGCGGTAGCGGACCCCGACCGCATGGCCGCAGGCCGCTAGCAGCTATACCGATCTGGTATGTACTAATTGGTTAAACGATTTGCACTTTGAGCTGGCCCAGGCCAGCGACCTCGCCCACCAGCTTGTCGCCTTTGACCACGGCGGCCACTCCCTCAGGCGTACCGGTGTAGATCAGGTCGCCGGGCTGCAGTTCCCATGCAGCGGACAGGTGCTCGATGGTTTCGGCCACGTTCCAGATCAGCTTGCTGACATTGCTGCGCTGGCGATCGCTGTCGTTCACTTGCAGGCGGATGTCGGCGTTGTTGACATCACCAGCGTGTGCCAGCGGGGTGATCGGGCCAATGGGCGCCGAGTGGTCAAAGGCCTTGCCAATGCACCAGGGGCGGCCTTGCTTTTTCATGTCGTTTTGCAGGTCGCGCCGTGTCATGTCCAGACCCACGGCATACCCGTAGATGTGCTGACCGGCATCTGCCGCCTTGATGTTTTTGCCTCCCTTGCCAATGGCCACCACCAGCTCGATCTCGTGGTGCAGGTTGCTGGTCTGGCTGGGGTAAGGCATGGTGCCGGTCTGACCAGCCGCTACGACCACCAGCGCGTCGGCGGGCTTGAGGAAGAAGAAGGGTGGCTCGCGGCCGGTGAACCCCATCTCTTTGGCATGCTCTTCGTAATTGCGACCGACGCAATAAATGCGGTGTACAGGAAAGGCGCGTGACTCGCCCATCACGGGGACGGACACGGTGGCGGGAGGTGAAAAAAGGAAGGACATGAACCGTCTCCTGTCTGATCTGTGACCCGGAAAAGACTGTACCGGGAGGTGGTTGATAAGTATACTTACGAAGAAATGTGGTGACCTTTGGCCAATCCTAGGGTTTACCCTTGCATCGAAAGACCATGCCCAAAAGCTTCGATTTTGCCCAAGCGCCGGGACACCTGATACGCCGGGCGCAACAGATCGCGGTGGCCGAGTTCACCCGTGAGGCGGTGAGCCATGACGTCACCCCCGTGCAGTTCGCCTTCATGAGCGCCATGATGGACACGCCGGGCGTGGACCAGATCACACTCGCCAACCGGGTGGCCTTTGATGCCGCCACGTCGGGATCCGTGATTGGCCGTCTGGAGGCCAAGGGTTGGGTGCGGCGAGAGGCCGATGACCGTGACCGGCGGCGAAAATTGCTCTTTGTGACCCCAGAGGGGGCCAGTGCGCTCAAGCGCATGAATGCCGCCGCCGAGCGGGCGCAACAAAACATTCTGGCGCCGCTGGCACCGCAAGACCAGGAGGTTTTCATGCGCCTGCTGGCCCAGCTTGTGGCCGGACATGAGCAGTCCGGCAGCGGCACGGACTGAAAACTCAGTCCGCCTTGTAGGCCAGCTCGAAATGCTCCACCACCGGTGGGGCAGCGAAGAACGGTCCCACGATGGCGCGCCACTCGGTGAACAAGGGGGATTGGCGGAAACCCACGGTGTGGTCTTCCAGCGTGTCCCAGAAGATCTGCAGCACATAGCGCTCGGGATTCTCAATGCCGTGGTTGACCTTGGCGCCACGGTAGCCCTTGGCGCGCACCGCCACGGTGGACAGGCCACGGGCAATGGCTTCTTCGAAGGCGGCCTGCTGGCCGGGCTGGATGCGGATGTCGGCGAGTTCGAGGATCATGGAGGCAGTGTAGCAGCGCGGTTTGCATCCCGTGTGGGTGCTGTCATGCAGGTTTCATCAAAATGACTTTCTGGCGTCATGGGGGCTGGGCACATTGGGTGGCATCCCGACATGAAGGAAGCGAGACGCCATGAAAGAGCTGCCCAATCCCACTTTTGCCTTGTCCCCGATCCATCTGCCCAGGGGGTCTCTTCATCCGTCTTCCTCGCCCCAAGTGGTTGCGCCTGCGTCCGCCAGCGGCATCGAAGTCCAATGGGCTCGGCAACTTGATGAAGTGCGCGAAGCACAGCGTCTGAGGTACGCGGTGTTTGCCGGTGAGATGGGCGCGCGCCTGAGCACCCCGCTGGCGGGACACGACATCGACCTGTTTGACGACTATTGCGAACACCTGCTGGTGCGCGATGTGGCCACGCGTCAGGTGGTGGGCACCTACCGTGTGCTCACGCCGGCGCAGGCCAGGCGTGTGGGCAGCACCTACAGCGACACCGAATTCGATCTGGTGCGCCTGCGCGGCGTGCGCAGCAAGATGGTGGAACTGGGCCGCAGCTGCGTGCATCCGGACCATCGGCACGGCGGTGTGATCATGGCTTTGTGGGGCGCGCTGGCCGAATTCATGGTGCGCAACCAGCTCGACACCATGATCGGTTGTGCCAGTATCCCGATGCTGCACAACGGTGTGGTCAGTGGCGATCTGGCCGCCAGCATCTGGCACCAGCTGCGCCAGACCCATCTGGCGCCGATCGAATGCCAGGTCTTCCCGCGCTTGCCACTGCCGGTGGACGAACTGGACCAGACCTTGGCGGTGGAGCCGCCCGCGCTGATCAAGGGTTATTTGCGTCTGGGGGCCAAAATCCTGGGGGCCCCAGCATGGGACCCGGATTTCAACACGGCAGACTTGCCGATGATGATGCGCATTGCCGATCTGCCGACTCGCTACCGCAAGCATTTCCTGGGCGCGTGTTGAGATGAGAGCGGGTCCGCCCTTCGCCTCAGGCGGTTTGTTGCACAACCGTCTGGGCTATCCGTCTGCGCAGAAGAATCAAGCTGCAGACGCCGCTGAGCAGACGCATGAAGCGCCACGCTACCGCGCGATTTTCATTTCCGATCTGCACATCGGTACACCGGGCTTTCAGGCCGACGCCTTGCTGGATTTCCTCAAGCACCATCCTTGCCAGGTCTTGTACCTGGTGGGCGATATCGTGGACGGCTGGCAGCTGCGCAGGCGCTGGTTCTGGCCGCAAAGCCACAACGATGTGGTGCAAAAGCTGTTGCGACGCGCCCGCAAAGGTTGTCGCGTGATCTACGTGCCGGGCAACCACGATGAATTTGCCCGTGCATTTGTCGGGCATGCCTTTGGCGGTGTGGAGGTGCAGGAAGAAGCGGTGCATGTGACCGCCACCGGGCAGCGTTTGTGGGTGGTGCATGGCGACCTCTTCGATGGTGTGATCCAGTGCGCCAAATGGCTGGCCCATGTGGGCGACTGGCTGTACGAATTCACACTCAAGCTCAACCGCCACCTCAACCGTCTGCGTGCGCGCCTGGGTCTGGAGTACTGGTCTCTCTCTGCTTACCTCAAGCACAAGGTCAAGAAGGCGGTGAATTTCATCTCGGACTTCGAGGTGGCGGTGGCGCACGAAGCACGGCGCCGAGGCTTTGATGGCGTGGTGTGTGGTCACATTCACCATGCAGAAATCAGGACGGTGGAAGGCGTGCTGTACTGCAACGATGGCGACTGGGTGGAAAGCCGCACCGCACTGGTGGAGCATATGGACGGTCGCCTGGAAATCGTGCACTGGGCTGGCGCCGCCGTGAGCAAGGCGCAGGTTCAGCCGGCGCTGAAGGTGGCAGCATGAAGCTGGCGCTCGTCACCGATGCCTGGCACCCTCAGGTCAATGGCGTGGTGACGACGCTGGTGGAGCTGGTCGACGGTTTGCAGCGTCTGGGGGTTGAGGTTCTGGTGCTGCACCCGGGCCTGTTTGCCCATCGTCCCTGTCCCGGCTACCCCGGCATCGACCTGGCCGTCCGCCCGGCCGGTGCCTTGCGGCAGATGCTGACGGATTTCGCGCCGGATGCCGTTCATCTGGCCACAGAAGGTCCGCTGGGCTGGGCAGGGCGAAAGGTGTGCCTGCAAAAACGCTGGGCTTTCACGACCGCCTTTCACACCAAATTCCCCGAGATCCTGCACTCGGCACTTCGTGTGCCCTTATCCTGGGGCTACGCCCTGTTTCGCCATTTCCATCGTCCATCCTCGGGGGTGATGGTGCCGACAAAGGGTGTGCTGCAGATGCTGGACCAGCGGCGCTTTGGCCAGCTCAAGGCCTGGACGCACGGCGTCGATACCCAGTTGTTTGCTTACCAGCCAGAGGTGATGGCGCCTCAGGACTGGCAGCATTTGCCGCGGCCATACTGGTTGTTTGTCGGGCGGATCTCCTACGAGAAAAACATCGAGGCATTTCTCTCGCTGGATTTGCCCGGCACCAAGATCGTCTGCGGTGTGGGTCCTCTGGAAGCGAACCTGCGCCAACGCCATCCGGAGGTCTTCTGGATGGGGGTGTTGCCCAGAGCCCGCCTGGCCCGTGTGTATGGCGCCTGCGATGTTTTTGTCTTCCCCTCGCGCAGTGAAACCTTTGGTCTGGTGATGCTCGAAGCCATGGCCACCGGCACGCCGGTGGCGGCTTACCCGGTCGATGGTCCCTTGCAGGTGCTGGGGCAAGATACCGGGCAGGTGCAAGGAGGCGTGCTGCATGAGGACTTGCAGCAAGCCGCTTTGCGGGCGCTGGAGGTGCCTCGCAGCGAAGCCCGCGCCCGTGCGATGGCATTCGGGTGGCAGGAAACCGTGCAGTTGTTCCTGTCCCATCTGGTGCCGGTCAACGGGCAGTGCACCCCGACGTTGTCACGGTTTTGTCACGGTGCATCCACACAATCTGTCATTGAATTGACTTCTTGACGGACCCATCCATGGCTTCATCGGCCATCCATTCCCGTGAAACGCCGGCAGGCCTGCCGGCCCTTCTCGACCGCGATCTGAGCATCCTGTCCTTCAATGAACGTGTGCTTGATTGGGCGCGGCGCAAGGACGTTCCCCTGCTGGAGCGCTTGCGCTACCTGTGCATCGTTTCGTCCAACCTGGACGAATTTTTCGAGGTGCGCGTGGCGCCGCACGTGGAAGCCGCGCTTGCTGCTGTTCGTGGCCAACCCATGCCAGGTCAGCTGGCGCGCATCGTTGACCGGGCACGCGAAATGGTTGACGAGCAGTACCGGCTCTACAACCATGTGCTGCTGCCGGCCTTCAAGAAAGAGGGCATCCGCATCCTGTCGCACGGCGAGCGCAACGTGGCGCAGCGCCAATGGGTGCAGGCCTACTTCAACCGCGAGGTCAAGCCTTTGCTGGTGCCTGTGGGCATCGACCCGGCGCACCCGCTGCCGCAGGTCGCCAACAAATCGCTCAACTTCATCATTCACCTGCGCGGCAAGGACGCCTTTGGTCGTCAAAACGAAATCGCCATCGTGAAGGTGCCGCGTGTGCTGCCTCGCGTGATCGAGCTGCCCGAACGCCTGGCGGCTGGGGGCAAGGCTTTTGTGCTGCTGTCCAGTGTGATCCGTGCGCACCTGGCACAGCTGTTTCCGGGGCGCGAGGTCGACCAGTTTTCGCAGTTCCGCGTGACCCGCCATTCCGATCTGTCGGTGGACGAGGACGATGTGGTGAACCTGCGCACGGCCCTGCGTCAGGGTCTGCAACACCGCCACTATGGTCAGGCGGTGCGGCTGGAGGTGTCATCCAGCTGCTCCGAGCAGCTGTCCGGCTTCCTGCTCCAGCAGCTGGAGCTGCCGCCGCAGGCGCTGATGCGGGTCAACGGACCGGTGAATCTGGTGCGGCTGACCCAGTTCATTGAATTGGCGGCGCGTCCCAGTCTGTTGTTTCCGTCGTTCAAGGGGTCACAGCCTCATCAACTCAAGGGTGTGCCGTCCATCCTTGCGCAGCTGCGCAAGGAGGACGTGCTGATCCACCAGCCCTTTGAAAGTTTCGAGGGGGTATTGGCTTTCCTGCGCGAAGCCGTACGCGACCCGGACGTGCTGGCCATCAAGCAGACCATCTACCGCACCGGCAGCGACCCGGTCATGCTCGATCTGCTGCGTGAAGCCGTGCGCCGTGGCAAGGAAGTGACGGCCGTGGTGGAGCTCAAGGCCCGCTTTGACGAAGAGGCCAACATCAACTGGGCCGAGCAGCTCGAAGCGATCGGCGTGCAGGTGGTGTATGGCGTGGTGGGCCTCAAGACCCACGCCAAGATGCTGCTGGTGACAAGGCGTGAGGGCAAGCGCCTGCGCCGCTATGGCCACCTGTCGACCGGCAACTACAACCCCCGCACGGCACGCCTGTACACCGACATCAGTTTTCTGACCGCCGATGCGCGCATCACGGCCGACATGGACGAGCTGTTCATGCACCTGGCCAGCCAGAACCCGCTGCGCCGCATGCAGAAACTGCTGGTGGCGCCCTTTCACTTGCACGCGCGCATGCTGCGGTGGATCGCACAGGCCGCTGCGGCTGCGCGTGCGGGAAAAGATGCACGCATCATCCTCAAGATGAACGCGCTGACCGATCAGCCCTTGATCGAAGCCTTGATGGAAGCCGGCCGAACGGGCGTCCAGATTGACTTGATCGTGCGGGGGGCCTGCATGCTGCCCGCAGGCTTGCCGGGACAGACCGATCACATCCGGGTGCGTTCGGTCATTGGCCGTTTTCTGGAGCATTCGCGGGTGTTTTATTTCCGCGCGGCCGGGCAAGAAGCGTTGTACCTGTCAAGTGCCGACTGGATGAACCGCAACATGATGCGCCGTATCGAGGTGGCCTGGCCGGTGGACAACCCGGCGCTGCGCCAGCGCCTGATGGACGAGTGTCTGAGTGCCTACCTGCTGGACGCCCGCGATGCCTGGGACATGCAGGCCGACGGTCATTACGAACCGGTGGCCCGCTCCGGCCGCAAACCCGGTGCCCAGCAGGCGCTGGCCAACCGGTACATGCGCCGTGGAGACTGAGATGGATCTGATTCTGTGGCGCCATGCCGAAGCCCACGACCCCGATGAAGGCGAACACGACCTGCAACGGCGGCTGACGCCCCGCGGCGAAAAGCACGCGGCGCGCATGGCGCAGTGGCTGGACCAGCAATTGCCCGAGGGCGTACGCGTTTTGTGCAGTCCGGCGGTGCGGGCCGAGCAGACCGTTCAGGCCTTGCAACGCAAGTACAAGATCCGTGATGCGCTGGCTCCGGGCGCCACAGTGCAGGATGTGCTGGAGACTGCGGGTTGGCCGCAGGCCAAATACCCGGTGCTGGTGGTGGGCCACCAGCCCACGCTGGGGGCTGTGGTGTCTCGCCTGTTTGGCATGGGCACTGAGCCCATGGCCATTCGCAAAGGCGCCGTGTGGTGGCTTCGCAGCCGCCAGCGTGAAGGACAGGACCAGACCGTGATCCTGTCGGTGATGACGCCCGAGAGGCTCTGATCAGGCCTTGCCGGGTCGACCCGTCTTGAGTGTGGGCACCTGGCTCAGGGCCTTGCGGAAAGCGGCTTCGGACGTGGCGGCGAGCAACAGCAGACCCGCGCGGATCAGCTCACTCTTTTTGACTTCCAGGCCCAGTTCCATGGCGCGCTTTTTCATGGCGGCGATCTGGGCGTATTCGGTCTTTGGGATGGTGAAGCTGTCGCGCACCACCTTGACCTTCTCGGCTTTGTCTTTCTTCTTCTCGGTCTTGGCGGCAACAGATGCGACCGTCTGGTTCTTGACTGGCTTGGCGGGCGCTGCGGCTGGTTGGTCTGCGGCGCGCTTGACCGCTGTCCGTGGCGTTTTCGTGCTGGGTGCGGGTGTGTTTCGGATCGCGGCGTTTTTCTTTGCGGGCGTGGTGGTCATGGGATTTCCTTGAAACAGGAGAAAACGGTATATACAGTTTATACCGTTTCAAGCTGAAATCAAGCCAGTCGCAAGTTCAGGCGCCAGGGGGATTTTTGCCAGGCGATGCATTCCTCGCGCAGCAGGTGCATGGACTGCGGGTACCGGTTTTCCCAGCCCATTGGCAGGATCAGCCGGTAGGTTGTCGATGGCAGGTCCCTTTGCAGCTGGATGCCTTGCAGGTCGGGCTCGCGCCTTGCATGGCACAGGATCACGGCCAGTCGCAGGGCGAGCAGCTGCAGCACGAACACGGGGTCATCGATCGGGTCTTCGAGCTTGCGCAGTTTGCCGCGGTGACCCAGCACCAGCAGGCCCAGGCGGTGCAGTTCGTCCACGGTGAAGCCCAGCAGGTCGGTGTTTTCCAGGATGTAGGCGCCGTGCTTGTGGTAATCGCTGTGCGAGATCTGCATGCCGATCTCGTGGACCTGTGCGGCCCACTGCAGCTTGCGCAGGCTGCGCTGTTTGTCTTGCTCGGTGCCTGGGCCGGTCATCGCCTGCTCGCACAGCTGCATGGCGGTGCGCGCCACGCGCTCGGCCTGGGCGGTGTCGGCGCCGAAATGGCGGGCCAGCCATTCGATCATGCGGGTGCGCACATCGGTGGTCGGGTTCTCCCGGTCGATCAGGTCAAACAGGGCGCCGTGTCGCAAGGCCCCCTGGGCGGGTCGCATCTCTTCAATCTGCAACAGATCGAATACCGCACGCAGCACCGCCAGGCCGCCGCCGAGCACAGGCCGGCGATCGTCCTTGATGCCTTCCAGGCGCAGGTTTTCAGGGCGCTGTGCCTTGATGAGCTTTTCCTTGAGCCAGTCCAGTGCCTCGGGCGTGATGGCGCCAGTGGGCCAACCATTGGCCTGCAGGGCATCGGCGACCGCACCGATGGTGCCCGACGATCCATAAGCCTGGTCCCAGCGGCTGCGGGGGTAATGGCTCAGGGCCTCGTCGAGGATGGCCTTGGCGGCAATTTCGGCGGTTTTGAAGGACTCGGTGGTCCATTGGCCGTTGGGAAAATACTTCATCGACCAGGCCACGCTGCCCACCCGGTATGACTCCAGTGTTTGAGGCAGGTGGGCTTGACCAAGAATGATTTCGGTGGAGCGCCCGCCAATGTCCACCACCAGCCGGCGCTCCTGGCTGTCGGGCAGCAGGTGCGACACGCCCAGGTAAATCAGCCGGGCTTCTTCGCGTCCTGCGATCACTTCGATGGGAAAGCCCAGTATCTTGCTTGCCTGCGCCAGAAACGCGTCCCGGTTTCTCGCCTCGCGCAGGGTTTGCGTGGCCACCGCCCGCACATGGGCAGGCCTGAAACCGGCGATGCGCTCGCCAAAGCGGGCCAGACAGGCCCAGCCACGCTGCATGGCTTCATCGGTCAGGTTGCGGTCTGCGTCCAGCCCGTTGCCTTGCCGAACGGTTTCCTTGAGGTACTGGACCCTGCGCAGATGACCGTTTTCGAGCCGACCGATTTCGAGGCGGAAACTGTTGGAGCCGAGGTCAACGGCGGCAAAGAGGTTTTTGGTTTGCATGGCACGAGAAAAACTGCACATGCATTATGTGACCTCAATGTGACGCCGCCGTGACGGTCCGGCGTCGATGATTCAGTACTTCTCCGGCACGAACATGTGCTCAGGCACGGGATGGCGGATGTAGTCCGGGTGCCGCACACGCGCAGGCAGCTGCACTTCCGGGTGGGGCACCTCGTGGTAAGGCACTTGTGACAGCAAATGGTCGATGCAGTTCAGGCGCGCACGCTTCTTGTCGACGGCTTGCACGATCCACCAGGGTGCTTCGGGGATGTGGGTGCGCTCGAGCATGGTTTCCTTGGCGCGGGTGTACTCTTCCCAGCGGCGGCGGCTTTCCAGGTCCATGGGGCTGAGCTTCCATTGCTTGAGCGGATCCTGGATGCGGCCGACAAAGCGTGCGTGCTGCTCGTCGTCGGTGATGGAGAACCAGTACTTGACGAGCTGGATGCCGCTGCGCACCAGCATCTTTTCGAACTCGGGCACGGAGCGGAAAAATTCTTCGTAGTCCTCGTCGGAGCAGAAACCCATGACTTTCTCGACCCCGGCGCGGTTGTACCAGCTGCGGTCAAACAACACGATCTCGCCGGCCGCGGGCAGGTGCGAGACGTAACGCTGGAAATACCACTGGGTTTTTTCGCGGTCGTTGGGCGCGGGCAGGGCGGCCACGCGGCACACGCGCGGGTTCAGGCGTTGGGTGATGCGCTTGATCGCGCCCCCTTTGCCAGCGGCATCGCGGCCTTCGAACAGGATCACCATGCGGTGGCGCGAATGCACCACCCAGTCCTGCAGCTTGATCAGTTCAGTCTGCAGGCGCAGCAGTTCCCGGAAGTAGCGGATGCGGCTGGAGGCCGACTCCGCGCCGCGCCCTGCGTCTTCGCCCAGACGGTCTTGCATTTCGAGCTCGAACTCTTCGTCGAGAGAGTCGAGCAGATCCTCCCGCAGCTGCAGCAGGAGGTGGTCGTTGATGTCGGTTTTTTCGCTCATGCTGCAGAGCGTGCCTGTGCTGTGTGACGCGCGTGTGTCAGGTCCGCGGCGGACGCCCCATCAGGTCCCGATCACACCGCCGTCGTTCTTGGTCACGATGACGGTGGCTGAGCGGGGCAGGGCCTGTCCGCCGTCGGGCCAGTGGCTGTTGCCCCGACCGGTTTCACCCGGGTGCTGGATGTTGACGAACATCGTGCGGTGGTCGGGTGTGAAGGCAAAGCCCGTGACCTCGCATTCCCTCGGGCCGACCAGGAAGCGCCGGATTTCCCGGGTTTTGGGGTCCGCCGCCAGCATCTGGTTGTTGCCCTGGTGGGCAAAGTGGCCGGTGTTGCTGTAGTTGCCGTCGGTCTGGATCCAGAGCCGGCCGAAGCGGTCAAAGGCCAGCCCATCCGGGCTGTTGAAGGTGTTGTCGGCATGGACATTGGCCGAGCCCGCCTGCGGCGTGCCCGGGTGGCCCGGCACGGTGGGGTTGCCGGCCAGAACAAACAGGTCCCACTGGAAGCGGGTGGCGGCGGCATCGCCGCCGGCTTCGCGCCAGCGCACGATCTGACCATAGACGTTTTTCTCGCGCGGGTTGGCGTCGTCGCTCGTGGTGCGTTGGGCGTTGTTGGTCATGGTGCAGTAGACCTCGCCGGTGTCCGGGTGCACGGCCACCCATTCCGGGCGGTCCATCTTGGTGGCACCGACTTTGTCGGCGGCCAGACGGGCGTGAACCAGCACCGCAGCCTGATTGGGGAAGTCGGGGTCGGCCCGCAGCAGGGGGTTGGCCTGTTTGTCCAGCAGCAGCCATTCACCCGTGCCCATGAAGTCGCCGCGGGTGGCGCCGTTGTCAAAACGGGCCACGTACAGCTTGCCCGAGTCGAGCAGTTGCCTGTTGGCGGCCGGGTTGCCTTCCACATAAGGCTGGTCGGAGACAAATTTGTAGACGTAGTCGTTGGCCTGGTCGTCGCCCATGTACACCACCACGCGTTTGTCGGGGGTGAAGTGCCAGGCGGCACTCTCATGCTTGAAGCGGCCAAGCGCGGTGCGTTTTTTGGGCAGGGACAGCGGGTTGAAGGGGTCGATCTCGACGACCCAGCCAAAGCGGTTGGATTCGTTGGGCTCTTTTTTGTAGTCAAAGCGTGCGTGCTGGGTTTCCCATCCGTATTCGGTGGCGCCCGCGGTGATGCCGTAACGCTTTTGCGCCGGGCTGCGTCCGTCCACCTGGGGCTCGACGGTGGTGCCGAAATTGTTGTTGAAGTTTTCTTCGCAGGTGAGGTAGGTGCCCCAGGGGGTGAAGCCGTTGCCGCAGTTGTTGATGGTGCCCAGCACGCGACGGCCCGTGGGGTCGGCGCTCGTCCGGAGCAGGGCATCGCCAGCGGCAGGGCCGGTCAGCTCCATCGGGCTGGCGCTGGTCAGGCGGCGGTTGTAGGTGGAGTCAAGCACCACGGCCCATTGGCCACCCGTGTCCTTGCGGATGTGGATGACCGAGCAGCCCCAGGCGTTCATCGCCTTGTTGACCCGATCCAGGCTGTTGGCAGGAGCCGCAGGCGAGCCAAACAGGGTGATGTACCGGCCCTTGACCACGCTGGTGTATTCGTGGTTGATGACCAGCAGGCCCTCGTTGCTCGAGCGGCCATCGATCGGAAAGAAATGCATGCCGTCGTGGTTTTCGCCCACTTGGCGTGCCTGATCGGCCGCCGTTTCGCTGCCATCGCCCTTCCAGTGCGAACCTGGACCTGTGGAGAACAAGGGAGTGCCCCAGGGCACGAAAGGCCTTGCCGTGTAGCCTTCGGCCACCGTCACCGTGTCGGCACTGGAGGCTGCCACCGCCTTGAAGCCCAGGAGCGAAGGAGACCCTTGTCCGAGGCTGGTGCAACCGGCCAGCGGGCCAGCCAGGAAGCCGGTCGCAGCCAAGCCGGAGCCCATCTTGAGAAAGCCGCGCCGATTGATCGCGCGATTGACCACGGACGCAAAAAGCGCGTTTTCAGAAAGGTTGACGGACAAGTCTTCGGTGTCCATGGGTTTGTGTACTCCTGTAAGCAGTGTGGTCTTGAAATCCCTTGATCCAGAAGAGTGCCCTGGCCATGTGACGTTTTCATGAAATTCCTGTGACGCCGTCATCCTGCAGGAAAGCTGTAAAACGAGGGTTTTTGACACATGGCTGTCACAATCGCGCCATAAAGTGCAGTTGTCTGGCAACAGACCCTGCGACCTTGTCAGAGGGCAAGGGCAGGCCTGGATTCATTTCCTTGTGTTTCAAACAGGAGCTCTCATGAAACTCAAATCCCTGCTGGTGGCCGTTGGCTTTGGTGCAGCTGCCCTGACGGCTTTTGCGGCTGACATCACCGGTGCTGGCGCCACTTTCCCCTATCCCATTTACGCCAAGTGGGCAGAAGCCTACAAAAAGCAGACCAATGTGGGCCTGAACTACCAGTCCATCGGTTCGTCTGGCGGGCTCAAGCAGATCCGTGCCAAGACCGTGACCTTTGGCGCTTCTGATGCCCCGGTCAAGGGCGAAGAGCTGGACAAGGATGGCATGGTGCAGTTCCCCGCCATCATCGGCGGCACGGTGCCGGTGGTGAACCTGGACGGCTTCAAGCCGGGTGAGCTGCGCATCTCCGGTCCGGTGCTGGCCGAGGTCTACATGGGCACGATCGCCAAGTGGAACGATGCCAAACTGGCTGCCCTCAACCCCGGCAAGTCGCTGCCTGACCAGGCCATCACGGTGGTGCACCGTGCTGACGGCTCGGGCACCACCTTCAATTTCACCGACTACCTGAGCGCTATCAGCAAGGATTGGGCCGACAAGGTGGGCAAGGGTGCTGCCGTCAAGTGGCCGGCCGCCTCTTCAGTGGGTGGCAAAGGCAATGAAGGCGTGGCCGCCAACGTCAACCGTGTCAAGGGCGCCATCGGCTATGTCGAGTACGCCTACGTGAAGAAGAACAACATGAATTTCCTGCAGCTGCAAAACGCCGATGGCAAGTACGTCAGTCCCGATGACCTGACCTTCGCCGCTGCCGCTGCGGGCGCTGACTGGTTCAGCGTGCCGGGCATGGGCATCTCCATGGTGAACGCCAAGGGTGCCACCAGCTGGCCCATCAGCACCGCCTCCTTCATCCTGATGTACAAGGAGCCGGGCGACAAGGCGGCTTCACAGGAAGTGATCAAGTTCTTCGACTGGGCTTTCAAGAACGGCAAGCAGATGGCTGCCGAGCTGGACTACGTGCCGCTGCCGGATGCCCTGACCAACCAGATCCGTCAGAAGGTCTGGTCGCAAATCAAGCACTGACCGCATCCTTCTCGAACCGGTGATCCCGTGGCCCTGCGGCTGCGGGATCGTCTGAATTGAAAGACCACTCGGGATGTCATACACCCAAGGAATTGACATGAGCACGACCACCCCTAAGCCAGCCAATGTCTCTGCCGAAGCGCAGATCATGGCTGTGGTCAGGCGTCAGCGTCTGCAGGATTTTTTCTTCCACAAGATCACCTGGCTGTTTTCCATGCTGGTGCTGGTGGCCTTGATGGGCATCATTGTCTCGCTGGTCATCTCTGCCTGGCCGGCACTTTCCAGATTTGGTCTGGACTTTGTCTGGCGTGTCGAATGGGACATCGTCAATGAGGAGTTTGGTGCAGCGATCGCCATTTTCGGCACGGTCGTCAGCGCCGCGATTGCCCTGCTGATCGCTGTGCCGCTGTCGTTTGGCATTGCCCTGTTCCTCACCGAAAACTGCCCAGTGACCTTGCGTCGCCCGCTGGGTACTGCCATCGAGCTGCTGGCGGCGGTGCCGTCCATCATCTACGGCATGTTTGGCTTGTTCATCTTCGCGCCGCTGTTTGCCGAGTACGGTCAGCCGGCGCTGCAATCCACGCTTGGTCAGATGCCCATCATCGCCCCCCTGTTTGGCGGTGCCATGAACGGCATCGGTATTCTGGCCGCGGGCATCATCCTGGCCTTCATGATCCTGCCCTTCATCGCGGCCGTGATGCGCGATGTGTTCGAGATCGTCCCGCCCGTGCTGCGCGAATCGGCTTACGGACTGGGTTGCACCACCTGGGAAGTGGTGCGCAATATTGTGCTGCCTTACACCCAAAAAGGTGTGATTGGTGGCGTGATGCTGGGTCTGGGCCGAGCCCTGGGCGAGACCATGGCGGTGACCTTCGTCATCGGCAATTCGCAGCGCATCACGGGTTCGCTGTTCTCCCCCGGATCGTCGATTGCTTCCACGCTGGCCAACGAGTTCGGTGAAGCCGCAGATCTGCACATGTCGGCTCTGTTCTCGCTGGGCCTGTTGCTGTTCGTCATCACTTTTGTGGTGTTGGCGCTGGCCAAACTCCTGATAGCCCGTGGCGAAAAAGCCAAGGGCAGCAAGACCTGAGAGGAATACCCGGATGGACCTCGCCATTTACCGCCGTCGCAAACTGGCCAACCGCATTGGCTTGACGCTTTCCATGGGGGCCATGGCCCTGGGCCTGATCGTGCTGCTGTGGATCCTGATCGTGCTGTTCAAGAACGGCTTTTCAGCGCTCGACTGGGCCATGTTCACGCAGTCCACGCCGGCCCCCGGCTCCGAAGGCGGTGGCCTGGCCAATGCCATTGTTGGCAGCTTGCTGATGGTGGTTCTGACCGCCCTGGTCAGCACACCGATCGGTATCTTCGCTGGTGTGTACCTGGCCGAATACGGCGACCAGAGCAAGACCGCAAGCCTGACACGCTTTGTGACCGACATCATGCTGTCGGCGCCTTCGATTGTTCTGGGCCTGTTCGTCTACGCCATCCTGGTGGCGCAGGTGAAGCATTTCTCGGGATGGGCCGGCACGATGGCGCTGTCGCTGATCGCCATTCCCGTGGTGGTGCGCACCACCGAGAACATGCTGCGACTGGTGCCCGGCAGCCTGCGCGAGGCGGCTTTCGCATTGGGTGCTCCGCGCTGGAAGGTGGCCACTTTTGTGACCCTGCGTGCGGCCAAGGCCGGTGTGATGACTGGCTTGCTGCTGGCGCTGGCCCGCATCAGCGGCGAGACCGCGCCACTGCTGTTCACGGCGCTCAACAACCAGTTCTTCTCGACCAACATGAACGCGCCAATGGCCAACTTGCCAGTGGTGATTTTCCAGTTCGCCATGAGCCCCTATGACAACTGGATCCGGCTGGCCTGGGGCGGTGCACTGCTGATCACCTTGACAGTGCTGATCCTCAACATCATTGCCCGTGTGTTCTTCCGTGAACAAAACGCACGTTGACCACGTCCTGAACGAGAACATCATGAACCCTGCAAACCAACTGACCCCCAGTGGCGTGAAGAACGCGATTGAAATCCGCGGACTGGATTTTTTTTACGGCACCTTCAAAGGCCTCAAGGGCATCAACCTCGACATTGCCGAGCACAAAGTGACGGCTTTCATCGGTCCTTCGGGCTGTGGCAAGTCCACCTTGCTGCGCACACTCAACCGCATGTACAGCCTGTATCCTGGTCAGCGCGCCGAGGGCCAGATCAATCTGTATGGCGAGAACGTTCTTGACCCCAAGCAAGACTTGAACCTGCTGCGCGCGCGCGTGGGCATGGTGTTCCAGAAGCCTACGCCGTTTCCGATGTCGATCTACGACAACATCGCTTTCGGAGTGAAGTTGTACGAAAACCTGAGCCGCTCCGAAATGGACGACCGGGTGGAGTGGGCCTTGTCCAAGGCGGCGATCTGGAACGAGGTGAAAGACAAGTTGGGCCAGAGCGGCCTGTCGCTCTCGGGCGGCCAGCAGCAACGCCTGTGCATTGCACGCACCGTGGCGGTCAAGCCCAAGGTCATTTTGCTGGACGAACCGACCTCGGCGCTGGACCCGATCTCCACCGCCAAGGTGGAAGAGCTGGTACACGAACTCAAGAACGACTACACCGTGGCCATCGTCACGCACAACATGCAGCAGGCAGCCCGTGTGTCGGACTACACCGCCTACATGTACCTGGGGGAGCTGATCGAATTCGGCCAGACCGAACAGATCTTCATGAAGCCCGCCCGTCAGGAAACCGAAGACTACATCACGGGCCGTTTCGGCTGAGCACACCAGGAGTACAACCATGGACAAACACATTTCCAGCCAGTTCGATGCCGAGCTTGCCGGCGTTTCCTCACGCGTGCTTGAACTTGGCGGTCTGGTCGAGTCGCAGATCCGACATGCGGTTTACGCGCTGTCCCAGTTCAGCGTGGAGGTGGCCGATCAGGTCATTGCCACCGAAAAACAGGTCAATGCCATGGAGGTGGACATCGACCGAGAACTGTCGTCGATCATCGCCCGCCGCCAACCCACGGCGCGAGACCTGCGCCTGTTGATGGCGATCTCCAAGATCACGGGCAACCTGGAGCGTGCGGGCGACGAGTCCGAGCGGATCGCGCGCATGGTCAAGCTGATCGTGGACCAGGGCATCACCCGCTCATTGCCAGCTTCCGAGCTGCGCATCGCGGCCGACATGGCGTCTGGCCTGCTGCGCAAGGCTCTCGACGCGTTCGCGCGTCTGGACGTGCAGACGGCACTGGTGATCCTGAAAGAAGATGACCTGATCGACGCTGAATTCGACGGCTTCCTGCGCAAGCTGGTGACCTACATGATGGAAGACCCGCGCACGATTTCCGCGAGTCTGGACCTGCTGTTCGTGGCCAAGGCCATTGAGCGCATTGGCGACCATGCCAAGAACATTGCCGAATTCATCATCTATGTGGTCAAGGGCGCCGATGTGCGCCACACGGCCATGGCCGACATCGAATCTGCCGTGAAATGAGAAACCAGCCGAGGATTCTGATTGTTGAGGACGAGCCGGCGATTGCCGAGCTGATGGCGGTGAACCTGCGCCACAACGGCTTTCAGCCGGTGTGGGCGTCGGATGCGGTGACCGCGCAGAAGGAGCTCGATGAAGTGCTGCCCGATGTCATCTTGCTCGACTGGATGCTGCCCGGCGAGAGTGGTCTGAGTCTGGCCCGGCGCTGGCGTGGCAATCCGAGAACCAAGCAGGTGCCGATCCTGATGATCACCGCACGCGGTGACGAGCCGGATCGTGTGGCAGGGCTGGATGCGGGGGCCGACGACTACATCGTGAAACCGTTTTCACCGCGCGAGTTGCTGGCCCGCATCCGCGCTGTGCTGCGCCGTCGGGCACCCGAACAGGCTGGCGGTGCGGTATCGATCGGTCAGCTCAGCCTTGACGCCGACACCTACCGGGTGAGCTGGCAGGAACAACCCCTGAAAGTCGGTCCGACCGAATTCAAGCTGCTGCAGTTTTTCATGCGCCATCCCGAGCGGGTGCACAGCCGTGGCTCTCTGCTGGACAAGGTCTGGGGCGACCACGTCTACATCGAGGAGCGGACGGTGGATGTGCACGTCAAACGCCTGCGCGAGGCGCTGGGCGACGCCGGCAAGATGATCGAAACCGTGCGCGGAGCGGGTTACCGCCTGACGGCCTCACCTGCGGCTTGAGCGATGTTTATTTACTTGGCGGCTTTCCTGTTCTGGAGTGTGCTGGGCGCCGTAGTCGGCTGGTTGGCCGATGGCCAGAGCGCCGCTGGCCTGGGGGCCTGGCTGGGCAGCGTGCTCTGGGCGCTGCTGCAGCTGTGGCGTGCCCATCGGCTGGAGGCGTGGTTTCGCAGTGGCCCCGACGGCGATCCGCCAAGGCTGGCAGGTCTCTGGCGTGAGGTGTCCGACCGCATCCGACGCGTACTGCGCCAGCGTGAGCGTGAGGTGCAGGTTCATGCCGATCGCCTGCAGCAGTTTCTGGGGGCGATACAGGCTTCGCCAAACGGCGTCACGTTGCTCGACAGCGAAGGTCGTATCGAATGGTGCAACAGCGCCGCGAGCCAGCACCTGGGCATCGATGCGCAGCGAGACCTGGGCCAGCATGTGGTGCATCTGGTGCGCGATCCGGTGTTTTCACGCTACTTCCAGCAATCGAACCATGACCATGAAGTGCAGATGGATGGACGCGCTGCATCGGTCCGCCAGCTGCTTCGGCTGTCGGTGCAGCTGTACCCCTACGGCGATGGTCAACAGCTCTTGCTCACGCGTGACATCACCGCACTCACCCAGGCTGACCACATGCGCCGTGACTTTGTGGCCAATGTGTCTCATGAAATACGGACGCCTTTGACCGTGCTGGCCGGCTTTGTGGAAACCCTGCAAAGCCTGCCACTGGCGCCAGAGCAGCAACAGCAATACCTGCAGCTCATGGCCGTGCAGGCCAGCCGCATGCAGACCCTGGTCAACGATTTGTTGACGCTCTCGCAGCTCGAAGGCAGTCCCCCGCCCAACCCCTCCGAGCAGGTGGTGCTGACGCCGTTCATGGCACAGATCGAAGCCGACGCGCGGGCCTTGTCTGCACTTCAGGGGAGCACAGGATCGCCTGTGCATGCGTTGCTGTTTGCGCCCACACCCGCATGGACTTTGCTGGGGTCGCGGACCGAGCTGCAAAGCGCCGTCTCCAACCTGGTCAGCAATGCGGTGCGCTATACCCCGGCGGGCGGCCGCATCGAAGTGGGCTGGTCCGTGCAGGGTGACGAGCTGGTCATGGCCGTGCGTGACACCGGGCCGGGCATTGCGCCGGAGCATTTGCCGCGCCTGTCCGAGCGCTTTTACCGGGTGGACCGCAGCCGTTCACGCGAAACCGGCGGCACCGGTCTCGGTCTGGCCATCACCAAGCATGTGGCGCAGCGCCATGGCGGCGCCCTGCGCATCGAAAGCCAGCTGGGTGTGGGCTCGACCTTCATGCTGGTCTTGCCGATCAGTCGCTGCGTTCAGCGCAAAGACTGAAGCGGCCGGCGCATGGCCCATTCCAGCCGGGCCAGCAAAAGCACTGTCACCACCGCCAGCGCCACACTGCTGGTCAGCCAGAAGCTCCTGACCGATGGGGTGGCTGGCCAGGCGCCCAGTCCCTGGTACGCCAGCAGATAGCCGCCATACAGGCCCACCCCCCAGAGCAGCGCCGTATAGACCAGCAGCGGCGAGAGAGTGACTCGCCAGCAGCGCAAGGCGAACACGCACACTGCCTGGAGCGCGTCGGCCAGGTGGTACCAGGCCACCAGGCCCAGCCAGGCGGTGGCGGCGGCTGCCACGGCCGCGTCTTTGGCATAGGCGCCTGCAATCGCGTGGCGCGACAGGGCCAAAGCCCCGGCGCACAGCACGGCCATGCCGGCCGCTATCGCCAGGCCGGTGTGGGCGGCCTGCCGTGCACGCATGGGATGACCCGCGCCCATCCAGTAGCCGGCACGGGCGCTGGTGGCAATGCCCAGTGACAGCGGCACCATGTACAGCACGGCCGCCATGCTGGCGGCGATCTGGTGGCTGGCCAGGGCCACTTCCCCCAGTCGAGCGATGAACAGCGCCATCAGGGTGAAAGAGGTGACCTCGACCATGATCGTCAGCCCGGCCGGGATGCCGAGCGCCAGAAAACGGCGCAGCTGTGCGGCATCGGGTGCTTCCATGTCTTGCCACAGCCGGTAAGGGCGGTAAATGTCCTGCGTGCGCAGCAGCCACAGACCGGTCAGCAGCATGAGGGTGTTGACGGCCAGCGTGGCCCATGCACAGCCCACCACGCCCAGACCCGCCCAGGAACCCATGCCGAAAGTCAGCACTACAGACAGCGGCACCTTGACCAGCAGCGCCCCGGCCTGCAGCCAGGTCACCAGTCGGGGCAGACCCAGGCTTTGGTTGAGCGTGCCGTAAAGCCGAAACAGCAAAGAGGGGGCCACGGCCAGTGCCAGCACTTGCAGGTATTGCCGCACTTGTGGCCAGAGTTCGGGCGGCACCCCGGTCCAGGCCAGCCAGGGGTCGGGCCAGCACAGTGCGGCCATGCCCAGCACGCTGGCCATCGCGCAGACGTACAGCGCCTGTCGCACCGAACGCCCAAGCGCTGTGTGCCGGCCTGCGCCATGCAGCTCGGCCCAGACCGGCAGCAGGGCCTGCACCAGACCGTTGAGCGCGACGTAAATGCTGATGTAGATGGAGGAGGCCAGCGACAGGGTGGCCAGGGCTTGCGGGCTGTGGCGTCCCGCGATCATGGTGTCGGCTACCCCGAACGCCATCACCGCCAGCTGTCCGATGAGGACTGTGCCCGCGTGACGCAGGATGATGCGCAGTTCCGACACTTCAGGGCTTTCTGGCTTCGAAGATCACCAGGGTTTCGTTGTTGTCCGTGGGTCTGAGGATGCGGGTGACTTCATGCCAGCCCCAGCCACGCAGGCGATCGACGCGGTTAGGCAGTTGATGGCTGTCGATGATCAGCCAGGGGCAGTCTGGCGCAGCCGCTGCAGCGGGGCGCAATGTCATCTTGCCGTGGAAGATCAGGGCCGTGGCCTGGGCGTGCGTCAGATCGATCACCTGCACACACTGTGCCGTGCCGATGACCGACTCGATCTTGGCGACCAGCGGCGCGTAGCTGCGGCCGTAGTTGAGCAGCGGCAGCCACAGGGTCATCAACAGGGACCAGCACAGCGTGGTGCCTGCAGCAGGCAGGACGAGCGTTTTCCAGAGCGCTGAGCGGTGCCTGCCGGTTCTCCACCGCACCAGAGCCAGCCAGCCCACGGTGGACAGAAGGGCTGCCACCAACAGTCCGGGCGACAGGCTGTGCACGAATTCGGGCGCCGCCCTGGCCACGTTGAAGGCCGGGCGGGCCGGCACGCCGGTCTCCATCGAAATCCAGACCACCCAGATGACCAGGGCGCCTGCACTGAAGAAAAGCAGCGTGAACCAGTCGATGAAGGCCCCGACGCTGCGGCGCAAGGTCGGCAAGGCAAATGCGGCCAGTGCGGCAATCGCGGGCAGTGCCGACATCAGGGCGCGATCGGACATGCCAGTGAACCAGGTGGTGCCGACGGTCATCAAAGCGAACCAGAAAGGCAGGCCGATGTGGGGGAAGCGCCAGGCGCGGACCAACTGCCTGCGCCAACGCCACAGCGACCACAAGGCCAAGGGGCCGGCTGGCCAGGTGAACCACAGCAACAGTCGGCCAAAACCTTGCAGATCGCTCATGGCATGTGGGATCAGGCGCCAGCGCCAGAGGTCAAGGGCACCGGCCAGCGTGACGGCCAGCAAGCCCAGCAGTGCCAGCAGGCCGATCTCCAGCATGTTGAGCCGGCGGTGGTCTGCGCCTGCAGGGGTCAACACACGAATGGTGGCGCCGCCGATGCCCAGCAGCATGGCCAGCACCGGGGCTCCCGACAAGGTCAGACCGAGCATGCCGGCGCTGATGGCCAGACCGCTTTTGATCCTTTTGCGCGGCAGTGTGGCCAGTCCCATGAACAGCAATGACGCAAAACACAGCTGGCTCAGCGCCGGTGTGATTTCGTGCGAAAGCTGGGCCAGGCCCAGGCAGCCCAGAAGGGCCAGCAGCCCGCCATCGGCCAGTGTGCGGGCATAGTCGGTGGGCCGCGCTTCGCCCCCAAAGGCAAAGGCCACAGGCTGGGCCGCCGAGGTGCGTGCCAGTGCATAGACCGCATACCAGGTGGCTAGCAATGTGGTCAGCAGCATCAGGACGAAGGGCATGCGCGCTGCGGTGGCTTCCCACCCTGTTGGGGCCAGGCGGATGCACCATGCGCCCAACCAAGTGGGCAGCAGGGCCAGATTGGGCTCCAGCTGGCCCAGCAGAGTGGGCTTGAGCCAGCTGCTGCCTTGTCCTGCGCCGGTTTGTGCCAGCTGCAGCATGAAGCCGAAGGCTTCCATGTCGTATTTTTTCCAGGGGTCCCGGCCGAAAAATCCTGGCACCACATAGGCGACGCACAGCAGCCACAGTGCCCAGCGCGGGAAGGGGCGGACAGCAGACTGTGCGACGATGGCGGGGGAGGGCTGGTTCACGAGGCAGAAAGATAACAGGAACGCCAATGGCCTGGCGTGGGCAAAACAAAAGGGCAGGCCGGTTGCCCGGGCTGCCCTTGGTGACTGACCTGCCGAATTACTTGGACAGGGCGGTCTTGCCGAAGCGGTTGCGGAACTTCTCCACGCGACCGCCCATGTTGTCCACCGACTTCTGGGTGCCGGTATAGAAGGGGTGCGACTCGCTGGTGGTGTCCAGCTTGAAGAGCGGCAGCTCGCGGCCGTCTTCCATCTTGATGGTTTCCTTGGTGTTCACGCAGGAACGGGTCACGAACTTGAAGCCGTTGGACATGTCCTGGAAGCACACTTCGCGGTAGTTGGGGTGAATGCCCTCTTTCATGGGTTTTTCCTTTTCAGCAAACCACGGTAGCCACGCCCCGGACCATCCCGAACGCACTTTCCGCAAAACCTGAGATTATAGGGGATCAGCCCCCGCGGCGCATCATGTCGAAGAACTCGGAGTTGTTCTTGGTGGCCTTCATGCTCTTCAAAACCATCTCCATCGCCTCGATTTCGTCCATGTTGTACATGAACTGGCGCAGGATGCGGGTTTTTTGCAGCACTTCGGGTTGCAGCAGCAGCTCTTCGCGGCGGGTGCCGCTGCGGTTGAGGTTGATGGCCGGGAACACGCGCTTTTCATAGAGGCGGCGCTCCAGGTGGATTTCGCTGTTGCCGGTGCCCTTGAATTCTTCAAAGATCACCTCGTCCATGCGGCTGCCGGTGTCGACCAGCGCGGTGGCGATGATGGTCAGGCTGCCGCCTTCTTCCACATTGCGGGCCGCACCAAAGAAGCGCTTGGGGCGCTGCAGGGCGTTGGCGTCCACACCGCCGGTGAGCACCTTGCCGGAGCTGGGTACCACGTTGTTGTAGGCGCGGGCCAGGCGCGTGATGGAGTCCAGCAGGATCACCACGTCTTTTTTCAGTTCGACCAGGCGCTTGGCGCGCTCGATCACCATCTCGGCCACATGCACATGGCGGGCGGCGGGTTCGTCGAAAGTGGACGAGATCACTTCACCGCGCACGCTGCGCTGCATTTCGGTCACTTCTTCGGGGCGCTCATCCACCAGCAGCACCATCAGATGCACGTCGGGGTAGTTGGCCGTGATGGCGTGGGCGATGTGCTGCATCATCACCGTCTTGCCCGACTTCGGTTGCGCAACGATCAGGGCGCGCTGGCCCTTGCCGATGGGGGAGATGATGTCGATCACGCGGCTGGTGATGTTTTCCTCGCCCTTGATGTCGCGCTCCAGTCGCATCTGCTCCTTGGGGAACAGCGGCGTCAGGTTCTCGAACATGACCTTGTGCTTGTTGTTCTCGGGCAGGCCATCGTTGACCTTGTCGAGCTTGGTCAGGGCGAAGTAGCGCTCGCCGTCCTTGGGGATGCGCACCTCGCCTTCGATCATGTCGCCGGTGTGCAGGTTGAAGCGGCGCACCTGGCTGGGGCTGATGTAGATGTCGTCCGTGGATGCGGTATAGCTCGAATCGGGGCTGCGCAGGAAACCGAAACCATCGGGCAGGATTTCCAGCACGCCGTCGGCAAACACCTGTTCACCGGCCTTGGCGCGTTTTTTGATGATGGCGAACATCAGCTCCTGCTTGCGCATGCGACCGGTGTTCTCGATCTCGAGGGCTTCGGCCTGCTTGAGGAGTTCAGACACATGCAGTGCCTTGAGTTCATTCAGATGCATGAGATGGACCTGTAGGGATGCGGCCTTGTCTCTGGGCCGTTGAAAAAATCGGGGGAGGGGGAATCTGGGTCAAGCCCTGTTCCGGTTGGCGGGACATCTGGGCTCTGGCGCGGCGGTCAAGCAGGTTGGGCAGCGCTGCGGCGGATTATGACAGGTTTTTAAGGAGGCTCTGGATGCAAAAAACCGGGCACGAAGGCCCGGTTTGTCTGACAGGTGAGAGGCCTCAGGCCAGTTGCTGATCAATGAAGGCGGTCAGCTGGGCCTTGCTCATGGCGCCCACCTTGGTGGCAGCCAACTGGCCGCCCTTGAACACCATCAGCGTGGGAATGCCGCGGATGCCGAATTTGGCGGGCACATCGCGGTTTTCGTCCACGTTCATCTTGGCCACTTGCAGCTTGCCCTGGTAGGCGCTGGCCACTTCGTCCAGTATGGGGGCGATCATCTTGCAGGGGCCGCACCATTCGGCCCAGAAGTCCACGATCACCGGGGTGCTGGACTGGATCACGTCGGCATCGAAAGACGCGTCGCTGATGTGTTTGATGAGGTCGCTGGCCATGGCCTGTTCCTTGTGAAGAATGAAGATGCGGCTAAAGTTGCGGCTATTTTGACAGAAACCCGCCAACCTTCGCTGTCGTCGGGATGCCAGGAACCTCCCGATGTCCGACACCGTCCTTCCCCCATCTTTTCATGATCCGCTGGCTGTGGATGTGGCCATTGTGGGGGGCGGTCCTGCGGGCTTGATGGCCGCCGAGGTGCTTTCGGCGGCAGGTCGTCAGGTCCATCTGTTTGATGCCATGCCCTCGGTGGGGCGCAAGTTTCTGCTGGCCGGGCGTGGGGGACTGAACCTGACCCACAGTGAAGACCGTCCGGCTTTTGATGCCCGTTATGGTGCGATGCAGGACTGGGTGGCCCGTTGGCTGGACGATCTGGACGGGGTGCGGGTGCGGGCGTGGGCGGACGCGCTGGGGGCACAAACCTTTGTGGGCTCCTCGGGCCGGGTCTTTCCTCATGAAATGAAAGCCGCCCCGTTGCTGCGTGCCTGGTTGCAACGCCTGCGCCATCCTGTATCTGGGCAAGCGGTGCAGTTTCACATGCGCCACCGGTGGCTGGGCTGGGATGGTGACGCTCTGCGGTTCAGGCACGAGGGTGCTGAAGTCCGGGTGCATTGCAAAGTCCTGCTGCTGGCCCTGGGTGGAGCGAGCTGGCCGCGCCTGGGCTCCGATGCTGGCTGGGTGCCCTTGCTGCAGGCGCGGGGCGTCGAGGTGGCCCCTTTGCGTGCGGCCAATTGCGGTTTCGATGTCTGGGGGCGTGACGGGCAGGGCTGGACGCCCCACTTTGCTGAGCGCTACGCCGGACACCCTCTGAAATCCGTGGCGCTTCACATCCGTGGCGCCGAAGGGGACGCTCCTTGGCAACGCAAGGGTGAATGTGTCGTGACGGCCACCGGCCTGGAAGGCAGCCTGATTTACGCAGCCTCGGCCCGCCTGCGGGACGATCTGGAAAAAGGACAGGGCTGGCTGTCGCTTGATCTGCTGCCCGACCGTTCGCCGTCTCAGGTGCTTGAGGAAGTCTCGAGGCCACGGGGCAGTCGCAGCCTGGCCAGCCATCTCAAAAGCCGGCTGGGTCTGCAGGGGGTCAAGGCGGGGCTGCTGCACGAGCTGCTGCCGCGCGAAAACTGGATGAATCCACAGGCGCTGGCCTTGGCCATCAAGGCGTTACCGGTACGTCTCAAGGCTGCGCGGCCGATGCAGGAGGCGATCAGTACGGCCGGCGGCGTCCAGCGTGAAGCTTTGACGGCGGGGCTCATGCTCAAAGCTTGCCCGGGGGTGTATTGCGCAGGTGAGATGCTCGACTGGGAGGCGCCCACTGGAGGCTACTTGCTCACGGCTTGCCTGGCCAGCGGATGGCGTGCCGCTCAGGACATCCTCGCAGAAAACGCACAAATTTAAACAAATCTCTGTCTACCGGATGGGTGTTGCTCGCGTTATGGGTGCGTGTACAACATTCTTCCCAAGTGGACGAGGACAACATGCACCCAGTCAATTCCGCTGAATACCAGGCCGCCGTCGAGGAGGCTGCCAATGCCTTCATGAAGGTCATGGCCTTGCGTGGATTCGCGGTAAGGGATTACCCCCAGAATTTTGTGGCCCACATGGCCCAGCAGACCCGTCTGCACTTTGAAAACAGCCGCGCCGGTGCCCATCCGGAAGCTGACAGTCTGGTGTCGGAGTTCATTCGCTCGGGTCAATCGGTGCCGCGCAAGGCTGCACAAGCCAAGGTCAAAACCATCCCGTTCCCGGTGCTGCGTCGTCGCGCAGCCTGAAGCCTGCGGCTTCCATCCAGCGCCCTGCCTTTGCAGGGCGTTGTTGTTTGCGGGGGAAATATAAAAATGAGAAGGGTGACGAGCCTTGACCCCGGCACTGGCTCCGCGGTTAGGGCTGCTCGGTTCCCCGCCTGACCCGGTTGGCCGCTTCCCCATGCGGGAAGGCCCGTCGGGGTTGATTGTAGGCGAGCCGGTCCTCTTTTTTGCGTTGCAGCACACTTTTCACCTTTCCCGCCTGCGGGCTCTGTCATCGGCAAGGGCGCCAGCGCACGCCCGATAGAATCGTTGTATGTCTTACCTTGTTCTGGCCCGCAAATACCGCCCGCGCTCTTTCACCGAAATGGTGGGGCAGGAGCATGTGGTCCAGGCCCTCTCCAATGCGCTCACCCAGCAGCGCCTGCACCACGCCTACCTGTTCACCGGCACCCGCGGGGTGGGCAAGACCACGGTGTCGCGCATCCTGGCCAAGTCGCTCAACTGCCAGGGCGCCGACGGCCAGGGTGGCATCACGGCTGAACCTTGCGGCGTGTGTCAGGCCTGTCGCGACATCGACGCCGGCCGTTTTGTGGATTACACCGAACTCGATGCCGCGTCCAACCGGGGCGTGGACGAAGTCCAGAGTCTGCTGGAGCAGGCGGTCTACAAACCGGTGCAGGGCCGCTTCAAGGTCTTCATGATCGACGAAGTGCACATGCTCACGAACACCGCGTTCAACGCGATGCTCAAGACGCTGGAAGAGCCCCCCGAATACCTCAAGTTCGTGCTGGCCACGACCGACCCGCAAAAAGTCCCGGTCACGGTGCTCTCGCGCTGCCTGCAGTTCAACCTGCGGCCGATGGCGCCCGAGACGGTGTTCGAGCACCTCACCCGCGTGCTGGCGCAGGAAAACATTGCCGCCGAGCCGCAGGCGCTGCGCCTGCTCTCGCGTGCGGCGCGCGGCTCCATGCGCGATGCGCTGAGCTTGACCGACCAGGCGATTGCCTTTGGCAGCGGCCAATTGCAGGAAGCCGGTGTGCGCCAGATGCTGGGCAGCGTGGACCGCAGCCATGTGCTGCAGCTGCTGCGCGCCCTGGCCGACTGGGACGGTGCCGCGCTGGTCGCGCTGGTGGACGCGCTGCGCCTGCAGGGCGTGTCGGCGGCGGCCACGCTCGAAGACATGGGCACCGTGCTGCAGCGCATGGCGGTGCTGCAGGCGGTACCGGGCCTGGCCGATCAGGCCAGCGACGACCCGGATGCGCCGGTCATCACCGAGTTGTCCCGAGCCATGCCCACCGATGTGACGCAGCTGCTTTACAGCCTGTGCCTGCACGGCCGCACCGAGCTGGGTCTGGCGCCCGACGAGTATGCGGCGCTGACCATGGTGCTGCTGCGGCTGCTGGCTTTCAAACCTGCAGGGGCAGCCGCCACGGCTGAAAAAAAAAGCCCTGAGTTGAGCGCGCGACCGGCTGCGCAGTCTGTAACTGCGCCTGTACCGGGACCTGTTGCTGCGCCACCAGCGCCACGCGCTGCTGTCCCCCAGCCTGCTGCGCAATCGTTGCAACGCCCCGCGTCCGTGGCGCCCCCTTCCGCTGCGCCAGCCCGCCCTGTCGAACCGCCCATGGCACCTTCGGATGCAGCTGAGGACGATGTGGGCGAAGCCCCGGCTTTCGACGATCTGCCGCCCTGGGAAGCTTTCGAGGACGTGCCCGAGCGCATGCCTGCGCAGCTGCCCGAGGTCGCGTTGGTGCAGTCCCTGCCCGTGCGCGAGGCGGTGACTGTTGCAGCACCGGCCGAAGCCAGTCGTACCGAAGTGCTCAAGCGCCCCGAAGCGCCCTTCCAGCCCACGCCCGAAGGCGATGTCTGGGCCCAGGTGGTGGGCCAGCTGCAAGCGGCCGAAGCCATCACTGCGCTGGTGCGCGAGTTGGCCCTGCAGTCGCAACTGCTCGCGCGTGAAGGCAATGTCTGGCGCCTGTGTGTGGACAGCGAATCGTTGGCCCGCCCGGCCACCTGTGAACGCCTGCAGGCCGCCTTGCACGCCGCAGGCCATGCCGTGCGCTTGCAGGTCAGCCAGGGCACCGTGACCGACAGCCCCGCCAGGCGCAACGCCCAGGCCGCCACCGCCAAAATGGACGCGGCCATCGAACTCATCCGCAACGATCCGCTGGTGCAATCGCTGATCCGCGACTTCGACGCGAAGATCGTGCCCGGCAGCATCCAGCCGCTCTGATTCACATACCGACAGAAAGACGACATCATGTTCAACAAAGGACAACTCGCCGGCCTCATGAAGCAGGCCCAGGCCATGCAGGACAACCTCAAGAAGGCCCAGGAAGAACTGGCCAACATCGAGGTCGAGGGCCAGTCTGGCTCGGGCCTGGTCAAGGTGCTGATGACCTGCAAGCACGAGGTGCGCCGCATCAACATCGACCCTGGCCTGCTGGCCGATGACAAGGACATGCTTGAAGACTTGGTGGCCGCTGCCTTCAACGACGGCTTGCGCAAGGCCGAAGAAGTCTCGCAGCAGAAGATGGGCAAGCTCACTGCCGGCCTGCCGCCCGGCATGAAACTGCCTTTCTGATCCGGCGCACATGGCCGACACCCACGCACTTGCCGCTTTGGTGCAGGCCCTCAAGGGCCTGCCGGGGGTGGGCATCAAGTCGGCGCAGCGGATGGCTTTTCATTTGCTGCAGCATGATCGTCAGGCGGCCACCACATTGGCGCAGGCGCTCAGCCACGCAGTCGCTGCGGTGCGACATTGCAGCCAGTGCCACACCTTCACCGAACACGACATCTGCGATACCTGTGCGGATCCACAGCGCGACCGGGGTCAGTTGTGCGTGGTGGAAACCCCGGCTGACCAGTCAGCCATCGAGCGCACGGGCACCTACCGTGGTCTCTATTTCGTGTTGATGGGCAAGCTCAGCCCGCTGGACGGCATTGGACCGAATGACATTGGCCTGGCCCGCTTGCGTGAACGGTGCAGTGGGCCCGATTTGCGTGAAGTGATTCTGGCCACCAATTTCACCGCCGAGGGCGAAGCCACGGCCCATGTCATCGCGGAGATGCTCAAGGCGCGTGGCCTGAAAGTCACGCGGCTGGCCCGCGGTGTGCCGGCGGGCAGCGAGCTCGAATACGTCGACCTGGGCACCATTGCCCACGCGTTGGTGGATCGCCGCTGAGCCTGGCTTCTACACGGCGATACAGATTTTTTCCCTTAAGTGGAAACCCCCTCGGGTGCTTTCCTGATGCGCGCCGTCTGGGGCCTGCCTATGCTTGCCTCAGCAGCAAAACGGCAGGAGGCGTGCAGCAACACCATGGACAGACAGCGCAGGCGTATGCTTTCGATGGCGCTGGCCACCGGTGCCTGGCTGTCCTGTCCTAGCCTGGCCGCAGCTGCCCCTGAACCACGTCAGGTCACAGTCGCGCTGACGGCGCGCAACAGCCTCTACCACCTGCCCCTGGTGCTGGCCGAGCGGCTTGGCTATTTGAGGCAACAGTCCTTGCAGGTCAACCTGGTTTCGCACGAGTCGGGCGCGGCAGGTGTGGCCAGCGTGCTGCAGGGCAAGGCCGATGTGTTGGCGGGGGCCTTCGAGCACCTGTTCGAGCTGCAATACAAAGGTCATTTTTTTCAAGCCTTTGCGCAAATGAATGCGACGCCCATGCTCAGTCTGGGTGTCGCGACGGGGCGGGTGGCGCCGCGGTCATGGCAAGACATCAAGGGGGCACGGATCGGGGTGTCGGCGTTGGAGTCCAGCACCCACTGGATGACCAGCTTGTGGCTCTTGCGGCATGGTCTGCAGCCGCAGGATGTCCAATTTGTGGAGGTGGGTACATCGGCGTCGGCCCTGGGGGCTTTGTGGGAAGGGCAGGTGGATGCGCTGTGCAATCCTGATCCGGTGATGCATTGGCTGGAACAGCGCGGAGAAATTCGCCTTATTTCTGAAGCCCGAACCTTGTCGGGTGTCCAGCAGATGGCCGGAGGCGTCCTTCCGGGGGGGTGTTTGATGGCCCGGGAAGAGTTCCTGTCGCGCCATCCGCAGGTCGCCATGGTGTTGGCCAGTGGGGTGGTGCAGGCGTTGCGCTGGCTGCAGACTGCCGGTCCTACAGACCTGTTCAAGACGGTGCCAGTGGCGCCATGGATCGGTGACCGTGCGGTGTATCTGGGGGCCTTGAACAAGCTGCGTGACGCCTATGCCCGTGATGGCCAGATCCAGGAAGAGGCGGTGTTCAATGCCTGGCGCACCCATGCGCGGGTGGCCAGCCATGCGCCCAGTCACCGCCATTTGCTGGCCCGTACATTCACGAATGCTTTTGTGGCCCGAGCCAAGGGCTGAAGCTGGAGCAGGCGGTCAGCGCTGAGTGCGAGGCCGATCGGCCTGCGCCACTTGTTTGACCGGTTTGGCTGATTTGTGGGTGGACGGTGATTTGCCCCGTGCTGCCAGCTTGGTATTGCTGCGCGCAGGCAGGCTGGGCACCAAGATGACCAGTTTTTGACCGTTCTTGAGGGCGCCAGCAGTGGACAGCTTGTTCCAGCTCGCCAGATTGCCCGCCGTGACGCCATGGCGAGCGCCCAGGCTGGCCAGGGTGTCGCCTTTGCGTGCATGGATGAGCACCCGACGCAGAATGACTTCAGGGGCCAGGCTCAGTTGGGCGCTGTCTGCTGTGCTTTCTTTCACATCGTTGTCCAGCGCCCCCTTGCGATGCACCAGGAGTGTCGAACCTGCCTTGAGCAGCATGCCGTTGGGAATGCTGTTGACCGAGCGCAACAGGGCTGCAGGCATGTCCACCTGTTGTGCCGCCTCGTCGACTTTCATGGTCTTGGGGGCGGTCCAGGCGGTCCAGGTGGCCAGTGGCCGGTTGGCATGGGCTTGCAGATTGCGTTCAAAGACCGCTGCGTTGTCCCAGGGCAGCAGGATCTGGGGGGTGCCAGCTGCCAGGATGACTGGCCGGTTCATCTGCGGGTTCAGGGCCTTGAAGTCTTCCAGTTTGATTTCGGCCAGCCGTGCAGCCATGGTCACATCGATGTCCCGCTCAATGGCCACGCTCTTGAAGAACGGGTGGTTGTGGATCATCGGCAGTTGCACGTTGAACAGCTCCGGCTGGGCCACGATGTTTTTGACGGCTTGCAGCTTGGGCACGTAATACCGTGTTTCGTTGGGCATCTGCAGGTCCGTGTAGCTCAATGGCAGGCCACGGGCCTTGTTGCGTGCCAGGGCCTTGCCCACGCTGCCCTCGCCCCAGTTGTAGGCGGCCAGTGCCAGATGCCAGTCACCGAACATGTCGTAGAGCTTTTGCAGGTAGTCCAGTGCCGCGCGGGTGGATTCGAGCACGTCACGCCGTTCGTCCCTGAACATGTTTTGCTTGAGGTCGAAGTACTTTCCGGTGGCGGGCATGAATTGCCACATGCCGGCGGCCTTGGCGCTGGAGACGGCTTCGGGGTTGAAAGCCGACTCGATGAAGGGCAGCAGGGCCAGCTCGGTCGGCATGTTGCGCCGCTCAAGCTCTTCAACGATGTAATAGATGTAGCGGCGCGAGCGTTCGGTCATGCGCAGCATGTAATCAGGTCGCGCGGCATACCATTGCTCGCGATCACGCACCAGGGGGGTTTCGAGATCGGGCATGGCAAAGCCGCGGCGGATGCGCTCCCAGATGTCGGTGGGCGGCTGCAAGCCCAGGTTGCCCTGGGCTTTGAAGTTCACGGACAAATCGTTTGGGCTGGGAGATGCCTGAGGGGCTTGTGGAGCGACCGTGGCTGGCTGGGCCGACACCTCCGGACCCTGGCTTGTCGTGGCACAGCCCGTGAGCCACAGTGAAAAGCCCATGGCCAGGCCGATGCAGGCCAGCCGCACTGGGCGTGTACAAATAGCAAAAGTCATTTGAATCCGTTCTTCCATTCACGCAATTGCGCAAAAACCTGTGTGTCATCACAGGCCGGAGTACCAGTGTGGCGCTCGACGGCTGCGCGAACTGCTGGAGTGCGGCTGCGCAGGAAAGGGTTGATGTCTAGTTCGTGGCCCAGCCGGGCAGGCAGCGTGGGCAAGCCTTGTTCACGCAGGGTCTGGCAGCGCTTTTCATAGGCAGCCAGTGGCAGGTTGTCAGGCTCCACCGCACGGGCAAAGCACAGGTTAGACAGGGTGTATTCGTGTGCGCAGCACACCCGCGTGTCTGCGGGCAACTGTGCCAGCTGGTCAAGTGAAGCCAGCATCTGGGCGGCCGTGCCTTCAAACAGGCGACCGCAACCGGCCGAAAACAGGGTGTCGCCGCAAAACAGGATGGGCGCTTCGCCTTCGGGTTGTGCCCACCAGGCGATGTGCCCTGCGGTGTGGCCCGGCACATCCAGCACCTGCCAGCGCAGCGGGCCCCAGCTGACTTCGTCACCCCCGGCCACCGGGGTGTGGTCCACCGGCAGCTTTTCGAGCGCCGGACCGAACACGCGGGCCCCCGTGGCCTGCACCAGTTCGGCCAGCCCGCCGGTGTGATCGGCGTGGTGGTGGGTGACTAGAATCGTGTCGAGTTGCAGATCAGGCTCGCGTGCGAGCCACTGCAGTACAGCCTGCCCGTCACCGGGGTCAACCGCCAGCACCCGCTGCTGGTGTTGCAGCAGCCAGATGTAGTTGTCGGCAAAGGCGGGCAGTGGAGT
>VFQS010000632.1_pt1 | contig 37531 bp, 39 predicted proteins | sample 3512361 | NCBI WGS metagenome assembly VFQS01 (sample SAMN10412375, study PRJNA504923) | tailings metagenome | isolation source: Relicate 1 Philex TSF3 active mining | place: Philippines
TGTTCGAGTTCGACGCCTTCGCCGCCGGCACCAACGCCATCGCCACCACCCTGGCCGACCTGAGCGGCAAGGGCTGCTGCACGATCATCGGCGGCGGCGACTCGGTGGCGGCCGTGGAGAAGGCCGGTCTGGCCGACCGGATGAGCCACATCTCCACCGGTGGCGGCGCCAGCCTCGAGCTGCTCGAAGGCAAGGTGCTCCCCGGCGTGGCCGCCCTCGACGAGGCCTGATCCCGCTCCGGTCAGGTTTCGCCCGGCGCCAGCTTCTGGTAGGAGTTCTGCAGGTCGTCCTGCAGAACCTCCGCCAGGCCCTCGGCGCGCAGGGGCGAATCCTGGCCGAGCCTGCGGCTGCGGTAGCGCCAGCCCGGCGGCAGCTCCAGCCGCGCCCCCAGGCCGGCCAGATCCGCCGCCTTCAGATCGGGATCGACGATCTGCGCGTACGACTGCATCCGATACACGGCGCCCGTGTCGCTCACCAGCTCGTAGACCACCTCACCGCTGCGGAAGAGGAACACGGTGCTGCGCTGCACCCGGGTGACGGCGTAGGGATCCTGCCCGGCCAGCAGGCGCCAGGGCGGCAGGGTGATCGTGGCCCGCTGCCGCATCTGCAGGCCGTCAAACGCCACGGTGCGGTTCGGCCCGCTGCCCGCCAGGGCCTCGATCCGGTTCATCAGCCAGAAGCGGGGCCCGTTGAGCTTCACCTGCAGGGCGCCGTAGCGCCGGGCCAGCTGCTGGGCATCCAGCCGCGACCAGAGGTCGGCCGGGCACTCATTGAGGCCGATCGTGTTGTACACCTCGGCCTGCAGCTGCAGCCCCCGCCGGAACAGGGGGATCACCTCGCAGTAGCGCCGATCGCGCAGATCCGCCGGCACGGCCAGGCGCTGCACGGCGGTGACCGTGGGCACGCCGGGCGGGTTGCCGGCGCAGCCCAGCAGCGGCAGGAGGCCGAGCAAGGGCAGCCAGTTCAGCCTGAATCGCTTCACCACACGGGCCTCGCAACGCGCCCCGGCGCCGCGGCCAGGTGCCCCAGCCTGGCGCCGCCGGGCAGGGCTGTCATGCTTGGCCCCAGCCCCCACCGCTCCGCCGCCATGCCGCTGCTCCGCCCCCTCCTGCCGGCCACCCTGGTGGCGGCCACCGGGCTGCTGCTGGCCCTGCCGGCGCGGGCCGCCATGAGCCTGGAGCAGGCCTGCGCCACCTTCGGCAGCAAGGTGGATGCCGCCGTGGCCAGCGGCGACCTCGCCAAGGCGCGCAAGATCTATGCGGAGGGCAGCAAGCGCGTGGCCAGCCGCTTCAACGGCGCCACCTGCCCGGCCGTGAAGGCCCCCTGAGCCACGCCGGGGCCAGGAGCCCGGATTCAGTCTGGACCCCGGATTCAGTCGCAGCCCTGCACCGAGATGCGGTAGCTGAAGCCGATCGCCTTGGGGTTGGTGCTGGTGCCCACCTTCACGTTCATCTGGGCGGCCTGCTTGCCGGGCACGGCGGGGAAGGGGCCGAACATGCGGCCGGTGCCCACCGGAGGCTGCATCAAGGCGCTGAACAGCTCCAGGCTGCTGCCATCGCTGAACTTCATGAACCCCGCCACCGGATACTCGGCGCCCGGATCCGAGGAGCTGGCCGTGAAGAACACCTTGAAGCTGGCGTAGGGGCGATCCACCACGAAATCGGTGTTCCAGTTGGTGCGGCCGAGCACCAGGCCCAGCGGGCTCAGCTTGGGCGGGCCCACCCGCTTCTCCACCACCGGCGAGGCCCCGCTGCCACCGATCGGCGCCAGGAAGGTGCAGCGCCCGGCGGCCGCAGCGGCCTGGCTGAAGCCCAGCGCGATCGGCAGGCCCAGGGGCAGCAGCAGCAGTGGCATTGGCAGTGGCATAGGCAGTGGCACCCTGCGGAAGCAGCGCAACACGGGCAGTCCTCAGAGCGGCAGACCGAGCCTAGGCTCGGCATCAGGTGGCGCGGACCCGGCCGGGCCCGCCCCACGTCGCTCCCCCTTCTCCTCAGTGCCCCGATGGCGATCCGCGTTGAATCCCGCCACTTCGTGGTGCAGCAGCTGGAAGACGGCTGGATGATCGAGACCAGCCACGTCACCAAGGACAACAAGGGCGACTGGATGATGGACCACGACGAGCTGGAGGAGCTGGTGGATCTGCTCAAGAAGGCCCTGGCCGCCTGAGCGGCCAGCGGGCCAGCCCCCCAGCTCACCCCTCGTAGCCACCGCCCGGGCCGCGGCCGCCGCGCTCCCAGGAGGGTGCCGGCAGGCCATTGCGCTCGAACAGGCTGCGCACCTCGCGGCGGTGCTGGTCGCGCAGGCTGCGGTACTGCTCCCGCTCGCGGCGCATGCAGGCCTGCAGGGCATCGCTGGATCCGGCGGCACTGAGGCAGCGCTCACCCTGCTCCAGCAGGCGGATGCGGGCGCGGTGGTCGTTGATGGCCAGGCGGCGCAGCTCGGGGAACACCAGCGCCTGCTGCTCGGGGGTGAGCCGGGGGAAGCGGCCGCGGCCGCCCTCGCCCACCGGCTGGGCGACCGCGCCGCCCAGATCGAGGCCGAGGCCCAGCACGAGCACAAGCAGGCCCTGGCAGCCGAGGCGCTGGCGGCGCAGGGAACGGGAGGAGGAGGCTGACGGCGCAGGGAACAGGGAGGGAGAGGTCATGGCGGAATCGGGGGGCATCACGGCTCCATGGTGGGCAGCGCGGATGACCCAACCACAACCGGCAGCGCGCCGGATGTGACCGGATGTGACCGGCCGTGCAGCACCACCGCGAAGCCCGGCGGCTCGCCCGGCCCGGCGGCGCGGCGTTCCAGGCCGCCGCCATGGTCGCGGGCCACGCGCTCGGCGATCGCCAGGCCCAGGCCGGCGTGGCCCTGGGCGCCGCGGGAGGCATCGAGCCGCTGGAAGGGCTGGCGGGCCCGCTCCCACTGGTCGGCCGGGATGCCGGCGCCGCTGTCCCACACGGCGATGGCGAAGCCTTCCCCGGCGGGGTGGCGCGGGCGCAGCTCCAGCCGCAGGGGCGGCCGGCCGTGGGCGAGGGCGTTGCCGAGCAGGTTGGCCACGGCCCGGCTGAGGGCGGTGGGACGCACGCGGCGCTGCAGGGGCTCCAGATCGAGCGCCAGGGGCACATCGTCGGCCACGCCAGCGGCCGCCTCGGCCAGCAGCTCCTGCAGCGGCAGCTCCACGGCGGGCTCGCCGCTCTCCGCCCCGGCAAACAGCAGGAACTGGCCGGTGATCCGCTCCAGGGCGCCCAGATCGGCCAGGGCGCGGGCCAGCTCCGGCGCCGCGATCGTGCCCTCCGCCGCCAGGCCGAGGCGCAGCCGCAGGCGGGTGAGCGGCGCCCGCAGGTCGTGGGCGATGCCGGCCAGCATCGTGGCCCGCTCGCGGCTGGCCTCGTCGAGGCGCTCGAGCATGGCGTTGAAGCGGCCGGTGAGCCGCTGCACGGTGCGGGTGCCGCGGGCGGGCAGGCGCGGCGGGCGCTCCTCCAGCCCCACCTCCTCGAGGCCGGCCTGCAGCTGCCGCAGCGGCCGCTGCACCTCCAGCGCCAGGAACAGCAGGCCGCTGGCCAGGGCGCCGCCGCCGAGGGAGAAGCCGAGCAGCAGCGGATCGGGGGGCCAGCCGCGCAGCGGCGGCAGGGGCGCGAACAGCCAGGCGCGCTCCAGCGAGGAGCCCATCTCCACCCACACCCCGCGCGGCCGACCGGGCGAGGGCCACACCACCGGGCAGGGCTGGAGCCGGCGGCAGAGCTCCAGCCGCAGCTGGCGCGCCTCCGTCTGCAGGCCGGCCTCGCGGCTGGCGCGGGATTCGGGCCGCTCCCCCTCCGCCAGGCGCATGCCACTCAGGCCGGCCAGGTCGGCGGGGCTGAAGCGCTCCAGGGCCACCTCGCCCAGCACCAGCCGGGCCGCCAGCTCGGGGCCCAGCTGGCGGATGCGGGCCTGCTCCAGGCGCCGGCCCAGCAACAGCTGGAGCAGCAGCAGGCAGAGGGCGGCCGCCCCCAGCCCAAGGGTGATGTAGGCGAGCCAGGGGCTGCGCCGGCGGGGCTCAGCCACGGGGCACCTCAGCCATGGCGGGGCTGGCCATCGGGCACGAACACATAGCCGTAGCCCCACACGGTCTGCAGGTAGCGGGGGCGGCCGGGATCGGGCTCGATCAGGCGCCGCAGCCGCGACACCTGCACATCCATCGAGCGGCTGTCGGTGTCGCTGGCGGGGCCGCGGGCCAGCTCCACCAGCCGCTCGCGCGAGAGGGGCCGGTGCGGATGCTGCACGAACACCGCCAGCAGGGCGAACTCGCCGCTGGTGATCGTCAGCGGCTGGCCGGCGCGGGCAAGGGTGCGGCTGGCCAGATCCACCACGGTTTCGCCGAAGCACACCGGCTCGGCGCCGGGCAGCGGCCCGCCGGCGGGGCCCGGCGCCCGGCGGCGCAGCACCGCCTCGATGCGGGCGGTGAGCTCCCGCGGCAGGAAGGGCTTGGCGAGGTAGTCGTCGGCGCCCTGCTCGAGGCCGATGATCCGGTCCACCGCATCGGCGCGGGCGGTGAGCATCACCACCGGCAGGTCGTCGCCGCTGTCGCGCAGGCGGCGCAGCAGGGTGAGGCCGTCGTCGCCGGGGAGCATCAGGTCGAGCACGAGCAGATCGGGCCGCTCGCCGCCGAGGCGGCCCTCCAGCCGGGCCTGCAGCTGGAGGCCCCCTTCGAGGGTGCGCACCTGGTAGCCCTGCTCGCCCAGATAGGTGGCGAGCATGCTGCGCAGCTCCGGGTCGTCGTCGACCACCCAGACGCGAGGCGGACGGGCCATGGCCTCAGGGGGTGAGGGCGGCCTTGCTGGCCTCCACCCGCACGCGCCGGGTGGCGGTGACCACGCCGCGGGGGTGCACCAGCAGCACCGACCAGGTCTGCACGCCGGGATTGAGGGGGGCGCGCACGGTCTTGAACAGACCGCCGCCGCCGAGGGCCTCGATCTCGATGCCGGGGTTCTCGAGGGAGGCCGCCTGGCCGGGGGTGACGGCCACGATGCCACCGGCGGTGAGCGCCCCCTCGAGCGGGTCGTCGAAGATCACGTCCACGTCGTAGCGCTGGCCGGTGAGCACGGCGTCGGGGATCTGCACGGTCACGGGCAGGTCGGTTTCGCCGCTGCGCAGCAGCGACTGCTCCTGCAGGATCGTTTCGCCGGTGATGCGGCGACCATCGCTCTCGAGGCTGAGCAGCTGCTCGGCCTGAAGGCGGAAGCGCTGCCCCCCCTCCTGGCGGCTGCCGGTGACGCTCATGCGCACGGTGGGCCGGCCATCGCGGCGGGGGGTGCCGGGGGTGAGGGTCCAGCGGGCATCGGCGAAACGGGCGCGCAGGCTGCGGCGCTGCTCGAGGATCCGGGCCGGATCGAAGCCGGGCCCGGCCTGGAGCAGGGCGGCCAGGGGCTGATCGGCGCTGCCGTTGAGGGCGGCCTCGAGGCTCTGGAGCAGGGCGGTGCTGGCGGGGGCGGCCCGCAGCGGCAACGGCGCGAGGGTGGACCCGGTGATGGCCGCCAGGGTGGCCGCGAGGCTCAGCAGGGCCCGGGCGGAAGAGGGGGTGCGGAGCATGGCGGCCGGGAGGACGCTTTTAAGTTAGGCGCGCCCAGTGCGCCTGCCGATGCCGACCCTGCTGATCGCCGCCAGCGGCACGGGTGGCCACCTCTTCCCTGCCCTGGCCGTGGCCGAGGCCCTGCCCGCCGACTGGCAGGTGCACTGGGTGGGCGTGCCCGACCGGCTCGAGCGGCAGCTGGTGCCGGCCACGATTCCGCTGCACACCGTGCGGGCCGGCGGCCTGCAGGGGCGCGGCCCCCGCAAGCTGCTCAACCTGGCGCGGCTGCTCTGGGCGAGCGTGGCGATCCGCCGCCTGATCCGGCGCCACGGGGTGGGCGCGGTGTTCAGCAGCGGCGGCTACATCGCCGCGCCGGCGATCCTGGCGGCCCGCTGGTGCGGTGTGCCGGTGGTGCTGCACGAGAGCAACGCCGTGCCCGGCCGGGTGACGCGGCTGCTGGGGCGGTTGTGCACGCGGGTGGCGGTGGGGCTGCCCCAGGCCTGCGGCCGGCTGCCGGGGGCGGCTCCGGAGGTGACCGGCACCCCCGTGCGGCGGGCCTTCCTCGAGCCGGCGCCGCTGCCGGCCTGGGTGCCCGCGGGCGACGGCCCGCTGCTGGTGGTGATGGGCGGCAGCCAGGGGGCCGTGGGCCTCAACCGCATGGTGCGGCCACTGCTGCCGCGGCTGGCGGCGGCCGGCTGCCGGGTGGTGCACCTCACCGGCAGCAGCGATCCCGAGGCCGGCGGCCCGGCGATCGCGGGCGTGGTGGAGCGACCCTTCAGCGACGAGATGGCGGGCCTGCTGCAGCACGCCGATCTGGCGATCAGCCGCGCCGGCGCCGGCAGCCTCAGCGAGCTGGCGGTGTGCGGCACGCCTGCGATTCTTGTGCCCTTCCCCCAGGCCGCCGACAAACACCAGGATGCGAATGCCGCCGCCGCCGCCGAGCTGGGCGCCGCCGTGATCGTGTGGCAGCAGCCCCCCGGCGAACCGGCCCTGGAGCGGGCCCTCTGGCGGCTGCTGGGCCCGCGGCTGCGCGGGGCCGCAGCGGCGGCCGATCCACTGCAGCAGCTGCGCCGGGGCATGGAGGCCCTGGCGGTGCGCGATGCCGACCGGCGCCTGGCGGAGCTGCTCAGCCAGCTGGCGGCAGCGGCCCGCCGCGCCTGAGCTCCCGGGCGAGGGCCGCCAGCAGGCGCGCGTTGCCGCGGCGATCGAGCAGGGCGATGCGCAGCCAGCCCTCGCCCAGCCCGGCGAAGGAGCGGCAATCGCGCAGCAGGATGCGGTGGCGCCGCTCCAGGGCCTCGCGCAGGGGCACGAGCGAGCGGGGCCGGCCATCGGCGCCGTCGGCGGCGCGCACCAGCAGGTAGTTGGCGGCGGAGGGCAGGGGCCGCAGCGGCTCCAGGGCCGCCAGGCCCGCCGCCAGGCGCGGCCCCTCGCGGCCCACCCAGGCCTGCACCCGCGCCGTCCAGCCCGGATCGGCGAGGGCCTCGGTGCCAAGGGCGGCGGCCAGGCCGTTCACCGGCCAGGGGTCGCGCCACTGCGCCCAGCGGGCCAGGCGCTCGGGCTGGCCGAGGGCGTAGCCGAGGCGCAGGCCGGCGATCGCCAGCAGCTTGGTGAGGCTGCGGATCACCACCAGGCCGGGGTGGGCCGCCAGCAGCGGCACCAGCGACTGGGCCTCACCGCCGGGCACCAGCGGCAGGAAGGCCTCATCCACGATCACGAGGGCGTGGCGCTCCAGCGCGGCCTCGAGCGAGGCGCGGCTCCAGAGCTGGCCGGTGGGGTTGTGGGGGTTGGTGACCCAGAGCACCTCCGCCGCCTGGCCACCGGGCGGGCACGGGGCTGGGAACGGGGCCGGGAACTGCGGTCCCCAGTTCAGCGGCAACGGCAGCGGCTGCCAGGCCCCGCCCCAGCAGGCCAGGGCGCGGCGGTAATCGGCAAAACCGGGCTGGGGCAGCAGGCTGGTGCCGCAGGCGGCCGCATCGCGGCCGGCCCAGGTGAAGAGCTCCGCGGCGCCGTTGCCCGGCAGCACCCAGGCCGGATCGAGGCCGTGGTGGCGGGCGAGGGAGGCGCGCAGGTCGTGGTAGTCGCGGTCGGGGTAGTGGCGCAGGGCATCGCCGAGGGAGCGGCGCAGCAGCCGGCGCAGCCGGGGCGGCGGCCCGAAGGGCACCAGCGAGGCGCTGGCATCGAGCAGCTGGTGGGGGGCGCAGCCGAGCCGGCGGGCGAGCAGCTGGCGGTTGCCGCCGTGGGGAAGCGCATCACCGCTGTCGCTCGCCAAGGCATGTCGCAGGCCGCCGCTGGACGGTAGAACGGGCGCGACGCTTGCGCCCCCCTCGGCCGCCCGCCATGACCCACCGGCCCGGCTTCCCCCAGCGCCAGGCGGCCACCGCCGGCCTGCTGGCCCTGCTGCTGGTTCCGGCCGGAGCGCTGCCGGCCGCGGCCCGGGCGGCCGATGCCGATCTGATGCGGCTGCTGGAGAAGGGCAGCTGCCCGGGCTGCCGGCTGCAGGATGCCGATCTGGTGCACGCCGATCTACGCGACGCCGACCTGCGCAACGCCCGGCTGCAGCGGGCCAACCTCAGCCAGGCCCGCCTCGATGGCGCCAAGCTGAGCGGCGCCGATCTGAGCGGCACCAGCCTGCGCGGCGCCTCCCTGCGCGGGGCCGACCTGCGCGGCGCCCGGCTGAGCGGCACCGACCTGCGCCAGAGCGACCTGCAGGGCGCCCTGCTCGATCCCGATGCGCTCAGCCACAGCCACTGGGAGCAGGCCCGCGGCCTGGCGGAGGAGGGGCTCAGCTACGCCCAGCTCCACAACGCCGGCGTGGAGGCGGCCCAGGCGGGCCGGCTGCCGGAGGCGGAGCAGTTCTTCGGGGCGGCGATCCGGCGCCGGCCCGATGCGGTGGTGAGCTGGGCGGCCCGCGGCCTGAGCCGCACCGAGCTGGGGCGCCTCGCCGATGCCGCCTCCGACCTCGACCAGGCCGCCGAGCTGCTCACCGCCCAGGGCGACATCACCCAGGCCGAGGAACTGCGCGCGGCCGCCAAGCGGCTGCGCGAACCCGAGAAGAAACCACGCGGCGGCAACGGCCTCGGCGGCCAGATGGTGACCGGCGCCGCCGGCATGGTGCAGATGCTGCTGCCGCTCGCCAGCAAGTTCCTGGTGCCGACGCTGTTCTGAGGGCGGGGCTGTTCTGAGGGCGGCCTGCAGCCCGCTCAGGGTTGCCCGCCCATCAGCTCGCGCGCCTGGCGGGTGCCGGGGGTGTAGCCGTAGCCGTAGGTGCCGCCGTCGCTGTCGTTGATGATCCGCGGCGTCACCATGATCACCAGCTCCCGCTTGTCGCGGTTGGAGTTGGAGGAGCGGAAGAACTGGCCCACCAGCGGGATGTCACCCAGGATCGGCCACTTGCGCACATCCTCCGAGTCAGAATCGGAGATCACCCCGGTGAGGATCAGGGTCTGGCCATCGCGCACCCGGGCGCTGCCGGTGTCGAGCCGGCGCACGGCGAGGATGTCGATCGGGCCACAGCCGGGCACACTCTCCTGGCGCACGGTGGCCGTGATCGCCGGGGATAGCGAGAAGGTGACAAAACCGTTGTCGTCGATCTTCGAAACCCGGGCGCCGAAGGTCATGCCAGCGATGCCGAATTCCGGCTGGCAGGCATTGCCATTGCCCTGGGTGCCGGTGGTCACTTCATAGTTGGTGATCACCTGCTCCCCCACCGTCACATACGACTCGTTGGCGCGGGTGCGGCCGATGGTGGCCTGGTTGTCACCACTGCTGCCCGCGGCGGCAGTGGAGGAGCCCGTGGCCAGGCTCTGGATGTTAACGGCGGCGGTATCAGTGCCCGTGCGCAACTCCTCGGAGTTTTCGCTCAGGATGAGGGTGGGGCTGGCCAGCACCTTCGTGGTGCGCGATTCGATCATCGCCTTCACGAAGTTGTAGAAGTTGTCCTTCGGATAGTTGACGCCGGGATTCTGCTTGGTGAGGGCGAAATAACCCGCAAGGGAGGGGTCGGGCGTGGTGGTGCCGAGGCCAGCACCCCCGATGACGTTGAAGCCGGTGTTGCCATCAGGCGTGACAGTAATCTTGCCGGGCGTGGTGCCTTGCGGGGGAGTGTATTCAATCCCGGGATCGCTTTCGGCCAACTGCTGACGTCCAAAAGCGGACTCAGTGGGGGGCAGCACGGAGCCGAAGGCGCCAAGCAACTGACCACTGTCGTTCACGATGAAGTTGTTGCCGTAACGGAAGGCAAAGCTGTTGTCCACCGTGCGATCGTTCTGCAGGGTGACATCCAGGATCTTCACCGAGAGAGCCACCTGGCGCTGGCGCAGATCCAGCTGCTTGAGATACTGCTCGGCGATCGCCACAAGGCCCGGGCTGCCCACCAGGGTGATGGTGGAGAGGCGGGAATCGGTGGTGGCCAGCAGGCCCACCAGAGGGCCACTGGAGGCGCCATAGGCCTCCACCGTGGTCTGCCGGCTCGCCTGGGTGGTGGCGGCGCTGGGCGCGTTCGCCACGGCGCCCGTCTGGGTCACGCCCTGGGTGACGGCCGTGGTGATCACGTTGGTCTTGGTGACCGAGGCGCCAAGGTTGGCCAGATAGTCGGCGGCGGAGTTGGCCGACACCTGGTTGAGCCGGTACACCTTGGAGAGGTGGGACCCGAGCGACTTGTTGAGAACGTTCGGGCCGGCGTAGATCGTGCTGCCCTCCAGCTTCCCCTGAAGACCGGCCGCCATCAGGGCGGAATTGAAGGCGCGGCCGTAGCTCTCGTTCACGAAGGCGAGGGACACCCGGCGCGAGCCGGCCTCGCGATTGGCTTCGCTGCCGTAATCCTCCACGAAGGTGAAGCCATAGCGCCCCAGGCTGCTGAGGGCCATCAGCACATCACGGATCGGCGCGTTCTTGAGGGTCATCGTGACCGACGGGCCGCTCACGTTGAGCACGCTGGGGTTGCGCAGCACCATGCTGCCCACGGCCATGTCGCCCAGGGGCGGGGCCACGGCCCGGGGCTGCAGCGGCGGTGCCACCTCGGGCTGGGGCACGCGCGAGGGCATGCTGCGGTTGGGATCCCAGGTCTGCAGGCTGGGCTGGGGCGAGGCGGCGAAGCTGAGGATCAGGCTGCGGCCATCGGCACTCACCACCGGCCGCCCGAGCGGATAGCCCGGCACGGGGGTGACGCTGAGGCGGTAGGCGGTGCCGCTGCCCTCGATCGTGACGCTCTGCAGGCCCGCCTCCGGCAGCGACAGCCGCAGCGGCCCGCGGCGCAGGCCACGGGCGCCGGGGGCCGTGAGTTCGCCCAGCCAGGTGCTGCCGCGGGTGGTCTGGCGCAGCTGGGGCGAGGCGCCGGTGCCATCGATCACCACCTCCACGCTGTCGGCCTGGCGCACCAGGCGCAGGTCGACCCCACCACCGGGCACCGCTCGGCCGGCCGGCTGGCCCACACTGCCGCCCTCGGCCGCCGGGGCCTGGGCCTGGCCGGGCCCTGCGGCCGCGAGCAGGGAGGCCGCCAGGAGCAGGGCGAGGGATCGGCGGTGCCGCTGCCTGGAATGCACGAAAGGTCTGCCGCGGTTGCGGGCGCATGGTATCCAGCCTGGTGGGGCGGGGCCACCCCCCCCCGCTCAGCTGCGCGGCGCGGAACGGCCGTAGAGATTCACGGCCAGGCGCAGCACCACGGGGCGGCGCAGGCCGGCGTGGAACTCTCCCTCGCGGCGCTCCTCAAGGTTGAGGGCGAGGTCGTTCTGCACCACCAGCACGTTCTGGGCCTCCAGCAGGCGCAGGAACTTCACCAGGGCGGGGAAGTCGCCCTTGGCCGAGATCAGCATCGACTGGCGCTCCAGCCCCTTGAGTTCCAGGCCGCCCCCAGCGGCGGCGGGCATGCCGGGGGCACCCGGCGGCGGCTTGGTGGCCACGCCGGGCTTGGCGGGCGGCGGCACCGCCTGGGGCTCGAACAGTTCGAGCTGCACGCCGCTCTCGCGGGCCTGCCGATCGATCGCGGCCAGAACCGTGGAGAGATCACCCGTGCCGGTGATCAGCTGCACCAGCTTCGCCCGCTGGCCCTGCACCTTCTCCTCGTTGGTTTCGGTGGCCTGCAGCTGGCTGCGCAGCAGGCCCACCTCATCGCGCAGCAGCTCGAGCTCGCGCAGCCGCTTGCTGTCGCGCTGGAGGTTCACCCAGAGGGGCAGCAGGGCCAGGGCGGCCAGCAGGCCGGCCAGGAGCCCGCCCGCCATGGCGGGGGTCCAGAGCCAGAGGCGCCGCAGCAGGGTGCCGGTGAGACGGGGTGCGCCGGTCTGAAGGTTGGTCATGGCATCAGGCCCTCCCCCTGGAGCAGTTCAAGCCGGCGGGCCATGCCGTTGGACTCGAGCGCGCGCAACACCTGCAGCTGGCGGGTGGGCGGCAGGGTGGCGAAGGGTGCCGTGATCGTGAAGCCCACCGGCGGCACCGGCGGCGGCAGCTTCAGGGCCGGATCCACGCCGGCGGGCTTCTGCCGCTCCACCTTCAGCAGCACCACCTTGTCGCCCTCCAGCAGGGGGGAAGCCCGCAGCTCCAGCATCAGGGCGTTGATGCGGGCGAAGGCCTGTGGGTCGCCGGAGAGCCCCTTCAGCTCGAGGGTGGAGCCGCGCACCTCGGCGGAGGTGAGCTGCACATTCTCGGGCGTGCGCAGCTGCAGGTCGGCCAGGAGGGCGGAGCTGGCGCGCACGTTGGTGAGGGCCTCGGCCAGGCGGCGGTTGGTGGCCACCACGCCCTGCACGCGGGCGCTGCGGGCGGCCAGGCGCTGGCGCAGATCCACCGCCTGGCCGTCGTACTTGTTGAGGTCGCCCATCTGCGTCTTCACGTACTGCTGCCGCAGGAACACGCAGCCGGTGGTGCCCGACACCAGACCCACCAGCACCAGGCCGATCAGGGCACCCTGGCGCAGCAGGCGCGGCCGGTCGGCCAGCACCTCCGCCATCGAGGCCTGGCCCTGCTGCTGGCGCTTCTCCCGCAGGAGATCGAGCACGGGGGGATTCATGGTCATGGCCCGATCTCCGGTGTGGCCAGGCCCTGGAGCACCAGGGAGCCGTAGGGCTCCGGCGTGAGCAGTTCGGCCGGAACCCCCAGGGCCAGCTCGATGGCATCGAGATCGTCGCTGGCGTCCGCCATCAGCAGCCGCACCCCGGCGGCACCGCTGTCCTGGCGGCGGTAGAACTCCAGGCAGCGCTGCAGCTCCTGCACCAGCGGCTCACCACCGGCGGGCAGGCTGCGCTCGAACACGGGCACCCCCTCCCGCAGCAGCAGCAGGTTGCAGGCCTCGGGGCCGGGATGGAGCAGCGCCACCAGCTGGTCGGGGGGGGAATCGGCCAGCAGGGAGCGCACCGCCAGCAGTTCGCAGCTCTGGGCAGGGGCAAGCCGATCGAGCTGCACGCCGGCCATGTTGAACACCTCCACCCAGGCGTCCACCAGGCTGATGGGCGCGGTGGCGAGCAGCATCTGGGCGGGATGGCCCGGCAAGGGCTGGAGGTCGAGGCAGGCGTCGGCCAGGGCGTAGGGCAGGTTGAGATCCGGCTCCAGCTGGCGCAGGGCCTCGGCGGCATCCTCCGGCCACTCCTCGAACGGCCAGACGATCACCCGCCACTGCACCGCCGCGGCCGGCAGGGAGGCCATCACGAAGGCGTCGATCAGGTTGTCGCGCACCAGCAGATCGCCGATCAGGTCGCCCAGGGGCTCCTTCTCCAGCGGCCGGCCATCGAGGCAGAGCAGCGGCGGCAGGCTCACCTCGAGCGACACCGGCTGGGGCCGGCCATGGCGCAGCACCTGGCCCTTGAGCCCGTCGTCCCGCAGTTCCAGCAGCACCTGGCGCGGAAACATGCGGGCCCTGACCGGTCGCAACCGGTCCTGGAGATCTTCAAGCAGCCCGGCCAGCGCCAAGTTCCGTTGCTTCGGATCACCAAAAGCTACCGAATCCTTCAACGCCAGGACAGCCCGGAACCCACCGCTTCGCTGATCGTGGCCAGACCATGGCGCTCCAGCTGGCCGGCCAGCCCCTCGAGAATCGTCGGCACGAGCTCCGGCCCCTCGTAGATCCAGCCGGTGTACACCTGCACCAGCGAGGCACCGGCGGTGATCCGCTCCCAGGCGGTCTCTGCGGACTCGATCCCGCCCACGCCGATCAGGGGCAGGGCGGGCCCGGCGGTGGCCCGCAGCCGCCGCAGCACCTCCAGGGCCCGCTGGCGCAGGGGCCGGCCGCTGAGGCCACCGGCCTCCTCCGCCAGCCGCCGGCCCGTCTGCGGCAGGCTGCGGTCGCCCAGGCCGAGCCGATCCTGGCTGGTGTTCACGGCGATCACCCCGGCCAGGCCCTCCTCGTAGGCCAGGCGGGCGATGGCATCGATGGCGTCGTCCTCCAGGTCGGGGGCGATCTTCACCAGCAGCGGCGGGCAGGCCGGCAGCCGCCGCAGCCGCTCCACCAGGCGGCGCAGCTGGGTTTCCTCCTGCAGCTCGCGCAGGCCGGGGGTGTTGGGCGAACTCACATTCACCACGGCGTAGTCGGCCAGGGGGGCGAGCAGCTCGAGCGAGGTGGCGTAATCCTCCGGGGCATCGGCCAGCTCGGCCAGCTTCGATTTGCCGATGTTGAGCCCCAGCACCGCCGGCCGCTGGCCCGGTGGTGCCAGCTCCTGGCGCTCGAGGATGCGGCGCACCGCCGCCGCCCCCTCGTTGTTGAAGCCCATGCGGTTGAGGGCGGCCCGCTCCGCCGCCAGGCGGAACAGGCGCGGCCGCGGATTGCCGGCCTGGGCCAGGCGCGTCACCGTGCCGAGCTCGGCGAAGCCGAAACCGAAGTGATGCCAGAGGGCGGCCGCCACGCCGTTCTTGTCGAAGCCGGCGGCCAGGCCCACCGGATTGGCGAAACGGCAGCCGAAGAGGGTCTGCTGCAGGCGCGGATCGCGGCGCTGCAGTTCGGCGCCGAGGCCCCGCAGGGCATCGCCCACCAGGGGCCAGCGCCGCCGCAGCGCCGCCTGGCCGAGGGCGGTGAGGGTCAGGCGGCTGAGCTGCTCCGCATCGGCACCGTCGTCGCGCTGGAGCAGGGGGCCGACGAACCGTCGGTAGAGCCTGCCGGTGCCTGCTTCGGAAGCCATACCGCCCTCGCCCTCACACCCGTGGCTCCAATCCTCCCGCGCCGCGCTCCAGGCGCCAGCGCCCCTCGCCCGCCGGGCACACCTGCCAGTCGCGCCAGGTCCAGCGGCCCTGGCGCTGCTCGAGGCTGCGCATCGGCAGCTGCACCAGCTGGGCCAGCTCCACCAGGCTGAGGGAATGGCCGCCGGCGGCGAGCCGATCGGCCACCTCGAGGCGGCTCAGCAACCGCTGCAGCTCCCGCGGCGCCGGGGCCTCCAGCGGCTCGGCGCCAGGCTTGGTGGCAGCCGCGGCGGTGGCGGGCAGATCGGCCTCCACACTGGCGCGGGCCACCACCTCGCCGGCCACCAGCTCGGGCAGGCGGCCGCGGGAGAAGGCCACGGCGATGGCATCGCAGCGGTCGTTGTCGGGATCGCCGCTGTGGCCCTTCACATGCCGCAGCGCCACGCCGGCCAGCCGGGCCCGGTCGAGCTGTTCCCACAGATCCCGGTTGAGCACGGGGGAGCCGGAGGCGGTGCGCCAGCCCTTGCGCTTCCAGCCGGGCAGCCACTTGTCGAGGCCATCGATCAGGTAGCGGCTGTCGGTGCGGATCACCAGATCCGGGTGGCGGGGCAGATCGCGCAGGGCCTCCAGCACCGCCAGGGCGGCGGTGAGCTCCATGCGGTTGTTGGTGGTGGCGGGATCGGCGCCGCCCATCTCATGGCGCGAGCCATCGGTGAAGCGCAGCAGCGCCCCCCAGCCGCCCGGTCCGGGATTGCCGCTGCAGGCCCCATCACAGGCGGCAGCCACAACCTGCACCGGCTGATCGGCCATTGGTTCCCCCTTGTGGGCATCGGTTGAATGGATCGCCACCTGGAGCCGCCGGGTCCACGGAGTCGTCACCATGCAGCGAACCTACCTGGCCCTCGCGGGCCTGGCCCTCACGGGAGCGGGCCTCCTGGCGGCGACCCCGGCCCTGCAGCCGGCACCGGCCCGGGCCGCCGGCGTGTTCACCAGCCAGCCGGTGCAGGCCGACCGCTTCGCCCTGTTCGCCCGGCCGGTGGACCGCAACCGCTGGAACCTGCTGGTGCTCGAGCAGCTGCAGCCCGCGCCGCTCTGCTGGGAGCGCCGGCCCGACGGCCTGATCGATCCGGCCCTGAACCGCTTCAACTACACCGGCATCTGCGGCCGCTACCTCGACAGCAACGGCTACTCGCTGCGGGTGGCCGAGCAGGACCTGGCCACCCGCTACCGGCTGCGGGTGGTGCAGCAGGGCAACGAACTGCTGCTGCAGGCCTTCAGCCCCAACGACACCACCGTGCTGGTGCTGGGCCGGGGGCCCCTGCCCGGCCGCGACCGCGATGCCTTCGTGGCCCTGCAGCTCGATCAGGGCTGGGCCCTGGAGCGGCGCGTGCACAACGGCCAGGAGGTGCTCAACCACCTCTACATCGCCAGCCCCACCAGCCTGGAGCAGCTCAACGCCCGGGCCGCCGGCAACCGGCCCGGCCGCCAGCCGCTCACCGCCGCCCGCCTGCTGGGGCGTCCGGCCCCGCTCACGCCGCCCACGCCCGACAGCACCATGGCCGAGGCCGAGGCCATTCCCGGCCGCCCCGTGGCCCTGCAGGTGATCCCCTTCCGGGGGGAAGCCACCGCCACCCCCTGAGGCGGGGCCAGTTCACAGGCCGGCCTGCCCGCCCTGCCACGGCCTGGCCACCCTTCGTAAGGTTCCGTTGTGTGAGGAGTGGGGAACGCCACTCCGGGGTCGAAACGAGGAAAGACTCCCGGAGCCGTTCCCACCCGAAAGCCCCGCCCGTCGGCGGGGCTTTTCTTTGGGCGGCTGCCCAGGCATATCCCCGAGGCCCGTCACCCAGGCGGGCCAGGCCGGCGCGCCGCGGCGCCGGGCCGCCATGAAAAAAGGGGCCGCCGCAGCGACCCCCAGCGAGCCTGGTGCGGGCCGGAGCCCGCCCGGGATCACTTGACGGAGACCTTGCCGCCGGCCTCTTCGATGGCCTTGGCGAGGGCGTCGGCATCGGCCTTGGCGATGCCTTCCTTGATGGCCTTGGGAGCGGCCTCCACGAGGGCCTTGGCTTCGCCCAGACCCAGGCCGGTGGCCTCGCGGACGGCCTTCAGCACCTTGATCTTGGCGGCGGCGTCGAAGCTCTCGAGCACGACGTCGAACTCGGTCTTCTCCTCGGCGGCCTCAGCGGCGGCGGCCGGAGCGGCAGCCATCACCACGCCAGCCGAAGCGGCGGCGGACACACCGAAGGCCTCTTCGATCTGCTTGACGAGCTCGGAAGCTTCAAGCAGGGAGAGCGACTTCAGTTGCTCGAGAATTTGGTCGGTAGTAGCAGACATGGTTGGGAATCAGCAACAGATCTGTGTGAACAGTCGGAGCGGAGAGCTCAGCAGAGCAGGCCTCAGTTGGCCGTGCCCTCGCCGTCGGCGTGCTGCTTGAGCGCCCGGGCAAGACCGGAGGGAACTTCGTTGATGCCCACAGCCACCTTGGTGGCCACAGCATTGATCGCGCCTGCGATCTGCGCCATGAGCACCTCCTTGGAGGGCAGATCCCCAATGGCCTTGATCTCGGATTGCGAAAGGAGCTTGCCTTCGAAAAGGCCTCCCTTCGTTTCCGATTTCTTGGTGTCCTTCTGGAAGGACTGAACGGCCTTCACCGCACCACCCACGTCGCCCTTGACGAGCACGAAGGCGTTGGTGCCGGTGAGCAGGGAATCGAGGTCCGACCAGGCGCTGTTGCCGTCGATCGCGCGGCGCATCAAGGTGTTTTTGGTCACCTTGCAAACGCTGTCCGTAGCCTGCAGACGGGTCCGCAGGTCGGACATCTCCTTGATCGACAGGCCCCGGTAATCCAGGACCAGCGCCATTTCGGTATCACCGAGGAGCCCCTTGAGCTCTTCGACGATCTGTTGCTTGTTCTCCAGCGTGCGGCCCATAGGAAGTGGAACGGATCGGGGGAACAAGCCGGGTACGCGGCCCGGAGGTCTCCGGGGAGCCCTCGCGGCATCCGGGGATGCCGCACCTCGAGGCCGCATGGAACCCGGCCACCGTTTCCGGGGCCGAAAATCTGGCGATCACCTCGGCAGGACTTACGAAACACCCGCGATGCGGGATCTCACCTGCTGTCTGGGGCAGGGCGCGTGCCCTTCTGGCCGAAGCCAGCTCAATACCTTACGTCACGGCCTGTCAGTGCCTGAGGAAGGCGCGCAGGCGAGGGCTGCGGGGCCGCTCGAACACCTCCTCCGGGGCACCCTCCTCCTCGATCACGCCCTGGTTGAAGAACAGCACCCGATTGCACACCTCGCGGGCGAAGCGCATCTCGTGGGTCACCACCAGCATGGTCATGCCCGTGGCGGCCAGCTCGCGCATCACCGCCAGCACCTCGGCCACCCGCTCCGGATCCAGGGCGCTGGTGGGTTCATCGAAGAGCATCACGGCCGGCTCCATGCACAGGGCCCGGGCGATCGCCACCCGCTGCTTCTGGCCGCCGGAGAGCTGGCCGGGATAGGCGCCGGCCCGGTCGCCCAGCCCCACGCGGGCGAGCTGGGCCACGGCGCGCTCGCGGCAGCGAGCCGGATCAAGGCCGAGCACCCGCCGCGGCGCCAGCATCAGGTTCTGCTCCACCGTGAGGTGGGGAAACAGGTTGAACTGCTGGAACACCATGCCCACGCGGCTGCGCAGCCGGCGCAGGTCGCGCCAGTGCAGGTGGGGGTCGGAGACGTCCCTGCCCAGCACGCGCAGCTCGCCCTGCTGGAAGGATTCCAACCGGTTGAGGCAGCGCAGGAAGGTGCTCTTGCCGCAGCCGGAGGGCCCCAGGATCGACACCACATCGCCGGCGTGCACGCTGGCGCTCACCCCCCGGAGCACCTCCAGGCTGCCGAAGCGCTTGTGCAGGTCGCTGCAGACCAGAACCGGTTCGGTGGCAGCCGTGGCGATCATGGGGGGGATGCAGCGGAGACGGTGGTGAGCGTGCGACCTCAAGGCAGTATGGGGCGCCCCGGCGGGCGGCGCCCTGGCCCCGGGCGGGGCTGGCGGCGGCGCGTGCTGCTGGGGGCGCTGCTCAGCATCGCAATGGCGTGGCTGGCGGCCCTGCTGCCGGGCCCGGGCGGGCTGCGGCCCGCGGCCGCAAGCCCGGCGGCCGGCAGTGCCAGCGCAGCGGCGGCCCCCTGGCGGGTGGGCATGGACCCCACCTTTCCGCCCTTCCAGTTCCGCGACCCCAAGAGCAGCAGCGTGGGTGGGTTCGACGTGGAGCTGATCCGGGAGATCGGCCGCGATGCGGGCCATCCGATCGAACTGGTGACCATGCCCTTCGACGGCCTGGTGCCGGCGCTGCAGGCCCACACCATCGACGCGGCGATGAGCGCCATCACGATCACGGCCGCCCGGGCCCGCTCGGTGGACTTCTCGCGGCCCTACTTCCAGGCCGGCCAGGCGATCGTGGTGCCCGAAGCCAGCAGCGGCGTGCGGGGCCTGGACGACCTGGGCGGCCGCCGCATCGCCGTGCAGATCGGCACCACCGGGGCGCTCACGGCGGCGAAGGTGCCCAGGGCCAGGGTGATCACCTTCGATTCCACCCCCCTGGCCCTGCAGGAGCTGGCCAACGGCAACGCCGATGCGGTGATCAGCGACCTGCCCGCCATCCGCTACGCGATCAAGGAGGCGGGGCTGCGGGGCCTGCGCGTGGCCGGGGAACCGCTCACCCGCGAGTACTACGGCATCGCCGTGCCCACGAATTCACGGCTGCTGGAGCCGATCAACCAGGCCCTCGGCCGCCTGATCGATGACGGCCGCTATGCGGCCCTGCACCAGCGCTGGTTCAACAGCGCACCGGAGCCGCTGCCCCAGGTGGCGCCGGCCCTGCAGGAGAAGGTGTCGCCCCTGGCGGGGCTCGACCTGGGCCAGCTCGGCCGCAACCTGCTGCGGGGAGCGGCGATCACCCTGGTGCTCACGCTGCTCTCCTTCAGCTTCGGGGTGCTGGGGGGGTCGGGCCTGGCGCTGCTGCTGCAGAGCGGCTGGCCGCTGGCACGCCTGTTCTGCCGGATCTACATCGACTTCTTCCGCGGCACGCCGATGCTCGTGCAGCTGTTCCTGATCTATTTCGGCCTGCCGGCGCTGCTGGCCAGCCTGGATGTGGGCTTCAGCCTCAACCGGATGGCGGCCGCGGTGACGGCCCTGAGCCTCAACGTGGCGGCCTACCTGGCGGAAACGCTGCGCTCGGGCATCGAATCGATCGAGCGGGGCCAGTGGGAGGCGGCCGATGCCCTCGGCTTCAGCCCCCTGGAGCGGATGCGCTTCGTGGTGGCCCCGCAGGCAATCCGCAGGGTGCTGCCGCCCCTGGCCAATGAATTCATCACCCTGATCAAGGACACCAGCCTGGCGGCCGTGATCGGCTTCGACGAACTGTTCCGGCAGGGGCAGCTGATGGTGGCCACCACCTACCGGGCGTTTGAGATCTACATCGCGGTGGCGCTGGTGTATCTGGTGATGACCACCAGCGCCTCGCTGCTGTTCAAGCGGCTGGAAAAGCGGCTCAGCCTTCCTGCTTGATGTCCTGCAGGGCGGAGAAGTCCACCTGCACCGAGGGACCCATGGTGGAGGTGAGGTAGAGGGAGCGCCAGTAGCGACCCTTGGCACCGCTCGGCTTGTTGCGGTCGATGGTTTCCTGCAGGGCCTTGAGGTTGTCGAGCAGCTTGGCCGGATCAAAGCTGGCCTTGCCGAAACGCACATGCACGATGCCGGTGCGATCGGCGCGGAACTCGAGTTTGCCGGCCTTGAACTCGCTGATGGCACCAGCGAGATCGGTGGTCACAGTGCCCGCCTTGGGGTTGGGCATCAGGCCGCGGGGACCGAGCACCCGGCCCAGCTTGGCCACCTTGGGCATCATGTCGGGGGTGGCGATCAGCAGGTCGAAGTCCATCGCGCCACCGGCGATGGCATCCACCAGGTCGTCGTCGCCGGCGAGGTCGGCACCGGCGGCCTTGGCCTCGGCCACCTTCTCACCGCGGGCGATCACGGCGATGCGCACGGTCTGGCCGGTGCCGTGGGGCAGGGCCACGGTGGTGCGCAGCTGCTGGTCGGTGTACTTGGGATCGATGCCCAGGCGCACGTGGGCTTCGAGGGTTTCGTCGAACTTGGCGGTGGCGTTGGCCTTCACCAGCTCGATGGCCTCGAGCGGGGCATGGGCGCGGTCCTCAACCTTGGCGATGAGGGCGGCGTAACGCTTGGAGAGTTTCGGCATGGAGGGTAGGGGTACAGGCGACCCGCGAGGGTCTCCCCCGGTGGGGTGAACAGGTGACGAGGAGCGCGGCGGTGCCGGCTCAGTCGTTGACGGCGACGCCCATGTTGCGGGCGGTGCCCTCGATGATGCGCATGGCCGACTCAACGCTGGTGCAGTTGAGATCGGGCAGCTTGGTCTTGGCGATCTCCTCGAGCTGGGCGCGGCTGATGGCGCCCACGGAGCCCTTGGCGGAGGTGGCGGCGCCCTTCTCGATGCCGGCTGCCTTGGAGATCAGCACGGAAGCGGGAGGGGTCTTGGTGATGAAGGTGAAACTGCGGTCTTCGAAAACCGAGATTTCAACCGGGATCACATAGCCGGCCTTGTCCTGCGTCCGAGCGTTGTACTCCTTGCAGAACGCCATGATGTTGACGCCGTGCTGACCGAGGGCAGGACCCACGGGCGGCGCCGGGTTGGCTTTGCCGGCCTGGAGGGCCAGCTTGATCACGGCTACGACTTTCTTGGCCATCGGCTGGGCGGCTGGACGGAACTCCCGGAATGGGAGCGGGGACAGGGTTCCCCGGGGGGAACCGGGCACGGTACTCCCCGGGGGGAGGGCCGCTCTGCGGATCGCCGGAGCCCGTGGGGTCCGGCAGGCGGGCGGCACCGGAGGCACCGCGCATGGCCGCCCTCCGCAGGGAGGCGGCCGCCGCTGGTCAGTTCTGCTTGCTGATCTGGGAGAACTCGAGCTCCACCGGGGTTTCCCGGCCGAAGATCGAGAGCAGGGCCTTGAGCTTGCTGCGCTCGCCGGACACCTCGATCACCTCGCCCTGGAAGTCCTTGAACGGACCGGCGGTGACGAGGATCTGATCGCCCTCGGTGAGGTCGACCTTCACCACGGGCTTCTTCTCGGCGGCCCGCTTGAAGATGCGGTTCACCTCATCGCGGCTGAGGGGGCGGGGCTTGATGTGGCCCCGGGCCTTGCCGGTGGCGCGGCGATCCTCGGCGCCCACGAAGTTGATCACGTGGGGGGTGCTGCGCACGGCCATCATCGTGTCCTCATCCAGCACCATGCGCACGAGCACATAGCCGGGAAACACCTTCTCCTCGATCGACTGGCGGTTGCCGTCCTTCTTCAGCTTCACCCCGGGGGTCTGGGGGATCTCGATCTCAAGGATGCGGTTGTCGACGCCGAGGGTGACGGCCCGCTGCTCCAGGGTGGCCTTCACCTTCTTCTCGCAGCTCGACGCCACCTGCACCGCATACCAGCGGGCCACCGGCGGCTTGTCGGCCGGCACGGCGGACACGGCCGACTCAGCGGACATCGCCGACTCAGCGGTGGTGTCCTGGTCGATCTCGGGCAGGGATTCGGTCAAGGAATGCACTCCGGGGAACATCAGCGGAACACCTGGCTGGAGGCCCAGCCGTAGAAGCGGTCGACCGCCGCGATCGCCGCGGCCGAGAGGCCCACCATCAGGATCACCGCCACCGACTCGCTGAACAGCTGCTGCCGGCTCGGCCACACCACCTTGCGCAGCTCGGCCAGGGTGGCGGCCACGAATCCATCGCCCCCCAGCCCGGGCTCGGCAGCCCCCGGCGCCCCACCGGACGGCGCTGCAGCGGAAGGCTCCAGGCCCTGCTGCTCCGGGCCGTTGGGGCCGGCACCGGGCTGAGACGCACCGTTGGCCGGGGAGGTGGGCGGAGGGGTGGATTCCACGGCGGCGGGGGCGCTGGGGGGAGGCGGCAAACAGCCACCCTACCGGACGTCGCCGCCGGGGATCAGGCGGGCAGGGGCCGGAAGCGGAGCTCGCCGCCCTCGTCGGCCTCCACGCGGATGCCGCGGGCGCCGCTGAAGCGCTCCTCCAGCAGGGCGGTGGCCAGCGGATTCTCGATGCGGCGGCGCAGCACCCGCCGCAGCGGCCGGGCGCCGTACTCCGGCTCGTAGCCCTGCTCCGCCAGGGAGGCCACCACCGGCTCCTCCACCTCCAGGCTGAGCTGCTGCTCCCGCAGCAGGCCCGCCAGCTCGGCCAGCTGCAGCCGCACGATCCGCTGCAGATCCGGCCGCTCCAGGGGCCGGAAGCGGATCACCTCATCGATGCGGTTGAGAAACTCCGGCCGGAACTGGCGGGCCAGGGCCTCCTCCACCGCCTGGGCCAGGCGGGGCTCGGCGGCGGGATCGCCACCGGCGCGGGCGTGCTCGAGAATCGCCCGGCTGGCCAGGTTGCTGGTGAGGATCACCACCGTGTGGCGGAAGTCCACGGTGCGGCCCTGGGAATCGGTGAGGCGGCCGTCGTCGAGCACCTGCAGCAGCAGGTTGAACACCTCGGGGTGGGCCTTCTCCACCTCATCGAGCAGCAGCACGGCGTAGGGCCGGCGGCGCACGGCCTCGGTGAGCTGCCCCCCCTCCTCGTAGCCCACGTAGCCCGGCGGGGCGCCCACCAGCCGGGCCACGGCGTTGCGCTCCATGTACTCGCTCATGTCGAGGCGCACCAGGGCCTCCTCCTCGTCGAACAGGGAGGCGGCCAGGGCCTTGGCGAGTTCGGTCTTGCCCACGCCGGTGGGGCCGAGGAAGAGGAAGGAGCCCACGGGCCGGGTGGGGGCCTGCATGCCCGCCCGGGCGCGGCGGATCGCCGCCGCCACCGCCGCCACGGCCTCGGGCTGGCCGATCACCCGCTCCCCGAGGCGGTTCTCGAGATCGAGCAGCTTCTGGCGCTCGCCGGCCAGCAGCCGCTGCACGGGGATGCCGGTCCAGCGGGCCACCACATCGGCGATGTCGCCGGCCTCCACCTGCTCGCGCAGCATCGGATCGCTCTGCAGCTCCGCCTCCAGGGCCAGGCGCCGCTGCTGCACGTGCTGCAGCTGGTCGTACTGGAGGCGGGCGGCCTCCTCGAGGTCGCCGTCGCGCTCCGCCTCGGCGATGGCGTGGCGCAGGTCCTCGTCCTGCTGGAGCAGCTCGCGCAGCTCGGCCAGCCGCTCCTTCTCGCCGGCCCAGCGGTGCTGCAGCCGCTCCAGCTCCTGCTGGGCGAGCCGGCGCTGCTCCTGCAGCTGCACCCGCTCCTCCAGCGGCGCGGCCTCGGCGCCGAGAAGGGCCAGCTCCACCCGCCGCAGCTCCGCCTCGGCGGCCTCCACCACCTGGGGCTTGGAGGTCACCTCCATGCGCAGGCGGGCGGCGGCCTCATCCACCAGGTCGATGGCGGAATCAGGCAGGCAGCGGTCGCTGATGTAGCGGCCGGCCAGGCGGGCGGCGGCCACCAGGGCGGGATCGGTGATCGTCACGCCGTGGTGCAGCTCGTAGCGCTCGCGCAGGCCGCGCAGGATCTCCACGCAGGTGTCGCCATCGGGCTCGCGGATCAGCACCTGCTGGAAGCGGCGATCGAGGGCGGGATCCTTCTCGATGCTGCGGCGGTACTCCTCCGGGGTGGTGGCGCCGATGCAGCGCAGGTCGCCGCGGGCGAGGGCCGGCCGCAGGATGCTGCCGGCATCGGCGCTGGAGCGGTCGCTGCTCACCACGGTGTGCAGCTCGTCGATGAACAGCACCACCCCCCCGGGTTCACCGGGCAGGGCATCGGCCTCGCGCACCTCGGCCAGCACGCTGCGCAGGCGCTCCTCGAACTGGCCGCGGAACTTGGCGCCGGCGATCAGGGCGCCGAGATCCAGGCTGATCAGCCGCTGACCCTTGAGCGCATCGGGCACCTCACCGGCCACGATCCGCTGGGCCAACAGCTCAGCGATCGCTGTTTTACCCACGCCGGGTTCGCCGATCAGCACGGGGTTGTTCTTGCCCCGGCGCGAGAGCACCTGCATCAGGCGGCGGATCTCGGTGTCGCGGCCGATCACCGGATCCAGCTCGCCGGCGCGGGCGGCGGCGGTGAGATCGCGGCCGAACTGATCGAGGGCGCTGGGTTCCTGCTCCAGGCGGAGTTCTGAAGTGGAACCATCCGCGGCAGGCGGGGGAGGGGCAGCGGTCGTAGCCGGGGCTGCAGCAGCGCCGCGATCGATCCAACTGTCGGTGGACTGGGCAACCCGCGGCTCCGGGGCACGACGCACCGGCTCAGCAGGTCCCGGAGAGGGCCGTTCGGAGCGTTGCTGGCGGCGCAACAGATCTGCGCTGAGCCCCTGATCCGCCAGCAGGCGACGCCCCAGGCGGGGTTCATCCAACAGCGCCAGCAGGATCTGGGGGATATCGATCAGGCTGGCGCCCGCAGCCTGGCGGCAGCGCTCTGCACCATCGAGCAGCTCTTCAAGGGCTTCACCGACGTAGAGCTCGCGGCTGGAGCCGGTGGGCTGATCGGCGCAGATGTCATCGAGCTGATCGAGCAGGGCCTCCGGATCCAGGGGAAGCGGATCGATCCAGCTGGCGTAGCGCGCATCGCTGAACAGCACCTGCAGCAGGTGCTCCACATCCATCTCAGCGTGGCGCCAGCGGCGGGCCTGCTCCTGGCTGGCCAGCAGCAGATCCCAGGCCGCATCGCTGAAGCGATCCGGCTCCGTGGTGAGGCTGGCGCCGGCGGCGGGGTTGGCGAAATCAGGCCGCATGGGCGCGGGAGCTCAGCTCGATCAGTTCCACCTTGTAGCCATCGGGATCTTCCACAAAGGCAATCACGGTGGTGCCGTTCTTCATCGGCCCCGGCTCCCGCACCACGCGGCCGCCCTTAGCGCGGATCTGATCGCACACCCCAACGATGTCGTCCACACCGATGGCGATATGGCCATAGCCGCTGCCGATCTCGTAGCTCTCGGTGTCCCAGTTGTGGGTGAGCTCCAGCACCGTGGCGTCGCTCTCCTCGCCGTAGCCCACAAAGGCCAGGGTGAAACGGCCGCCGGGATAGTCCTTGCGGCGCAGCAAGCGCATGCCGAGCACCTCGGTATAGAAGGTGATCGAACGCTCCAGGTCGCCGACCCGCAACATCGTGTGGAGCAAGCGCATGGAAGCCGCATCAGCCAGGCGCATTCTGACCAGAGCTCACGGTTCGGTGCCAACGGGCACAAGAGGAGCGGCAGGGGCGACCCATAGGATCCCCTCCAAGGACCACTGAGACACACCTAGGCCGCTGTGATCGACACCCTCGACCTCGTGATTGACACCATCGTGGCCCGGGAGGTGCTCGATTCCCGCGGCACCCCCACGGTGGAAGCCGAGGTGATGCTCGAGGGCGGTGCCAGCGGCCGCGCCATCGTGCCCAGCGGCGCCAGCACCGGCGCCCACGAAGCCTGTGAGCTGCGCGATGGCGGCAGCCGCTACTGCGGCAAGGGTGTGCTGCAAGCCGTGAGCAATATCGAAGAGAAGATCGCCCCGGCCCTCTGCGGCCTGAGTGCCCTCGATCAGGGCACCGTGGATGCCGCGATGATCGAGCTCGACGGCAGCGATAACAAGAGCGCCCTGGGCGCCAACGCGATCCTGGCCGTGAGCCTGGCCACCGCCCGGGCCGCCGCCAATGGCGTGGGCCTGCCGCTCTACCGCTATCTGGGTGGCCCGATGGCCAACCTGCTGCCGGTGCCGCTGATGAACGTGATCAACGGCGGTGCCCACGCGGCCAACAGCCTGGATTTCCAGGAGTTCATGCTCGTGCCCCACGGCGCTCCCACCTTCCGCGAAGCACTGCGGATGGGCACCGAGGTGTTCCACACCCTCAAGGGCCTGCTGAAGGACAAAGGCCTCAGCACCGCCGTGGGCGACGAGGGCGGCTTCGCCCCCGACCTGGGCAACATCGAGGCCGGCGATCTGCTGGTGCAGGCGATCGAGAAGGCCGGCTACCGCCCCGGCGATCAGATCTCCCTGGCCCTGGATGTGGCCAGCACCGAGTTCTTCAAGGATGGGCGCTATGCCTTCGGCGGCGGCTCCTACAGCAGCGCCGAGATGGTGGAGGAGCTCGCCAAGCTGGTGAGCCGCTACCCGATCGTTTCGATCGAGGACGGCGTGGCGGAAGACGACTGGGAGGGCTGGGACCTGCTCACCCGCCGCCTGGGCGGCACCGTGCAGCTGGTGGGCGACGACCTGTTCGTGACCAACACCTCCCGCCTGCGCCAGGGCATCGAGCGCGGCGTGGCCAACTCGATCCTGATCAAGGTGAACCAGATCGGCTCCCTCACCGAAACCCTGCAGGCCATCGACATGGCCACCCGGGCCGGCTACACGAGCGTGATCAGCCACCGCAGCGGCGAAACCGAGGACGTGACCATCGCCGATCTCGCCGTGGCCACCCGCGCCGGCCAGATCAAGACGGGCTCCCTCAGCCGCAGTGATCGGGTGGCCAAGTACAACCAGCTGCTGCGCATCGAAGACGAACTCGGCAGCCAGGCCGTGTACGCCGGCGTGGAAGACCGGGGCCCCCGCGGCAAGGCCGTCTGATTCAGGCGGCCCGAGCCTGGCCGCCCCCAGGCCCACAGGCTCAGGCGAACCTGAAATCAATCGGAATCCAGAGGGCCTGCGCCAGCATCATCGCCAGCGTGGTGAAACATGCGTGTCTGCGTGCGAACCCATGGCTCTTCTCGATGATCTGGTCGGTGGTGTGGTGTCGGCGGTGGCCGGCGACAAGGCGCCGGCCCTGCAGCAGTTCCTGCAGGCCAACGGCGGCGTGAGCGGCCTTGCCACGAAGTTCCAGAGCGGTGGCGCCGCCCAGGTGTTTCAGACCTGGGTGAGCACCAACGAAAACCAGGCGATCACCCCCGCCCAGCTGGAGGCGGTGCTCGGCAGCAGCCAGGTGAAGGAGTTCGCCGCCAAGCTCGGGGTCGACCCCAACCAGGCGGCCTCGTTCATCGCCCAGCACCTGCCCACCGTGATCGACAAGCTGACGCCGACCGGTCAGCTGCCGGCGGAGAGCTGATCGATGCGGCCGTCCCGCCGCAGGCGGGACTGCAACCGCAGCCAGCCCATCCCCACCGGCAGGCCTAGCACCAGCGGCACGGCGGTGAGGACGGGGCGGCTGCTGGCCGCCAGCAGCGCGGCGGCCACGGCCAGGCCACCGAGCAGGAACGACTGACCCGCCGTCTGCTGGGCGAGGGCAAGCCGACGCAGCAGCCGGTCGGTTTCACCGGCGCGGATCTGCACCTGCAGATCGCCCTGCTCGATGCGGGCCAGGCTCTCATCGAGCCGGCGCGGAATGCCGAGGGCCCGGCTGCCCACCGCCGCCGCCTGGCGTGAGATCTCGTTGAGAAGGTCGTTCGGACCGGCACCGCTGGCGGACATGAGGGGGAGCAGGTAGGGGCGGGCGATCGCCACCAGGCTAAAGGCGGGATCGAGGCTGCGGCCCACCCCCTCGAAGGTGGAGAGGGCCCGCATCACGAAAATCAGCTCGGCCGGCAGGCGGAAGGGCTGGCCGTACACCAGGTCGTAGAGGTCGCCGGAGAGGCGCTCGATCACGTTGGCGGAGAAGGGCGGCGTGAGGGCCTCCTGCAGCATCAGCCGCACCAGGCGGCGCACCGGGCCGGGATCGATGCCGGCGGCGATCACGCCCGCCTGCTGCAGCTCCTCCACCAGGGTGCCCGCATCGCGCAGGGCGGCGGCGCTCACCATGCGGCCGAGCCGGCTGCGCAGCCGCTCGGAGATCTGCCCCATCATCCCGAAGTCGTAGTAGATGAGGGCGCCGTCGCGGGCGACGGCCAGGTTGCCGGGGTGCGGATCGGCGTGGAAGAAGCCGAAGCGCACCAGCTGCTGCAGGTAGCTGGCGGCGCCCTTCTCGGCCACGGCGCTGGGGTCGATGCCGGCCTCCAGCAGGGCCGGGCGGTCGTTGATCTTGATGCCGGGTACATAGTCGAGGCAGAGCACCCGCCGGGAGCTCAGCTCCCACACCACCGCCGGGATGCGGATGCCGGGATCCTCCAGGAACTGCTGGCGGAAGCGGGCGGCGTGCTCGGCCTCGATGCGGAAATCGAGCTCGCGCAGCAGCACCCGGCGGCACTCCTTGGCGATGGCCACCCAGTCGCGGCCCTGGCCCCAGCGCGGGTGCCGCTGCACCGCCGCGGCCACCTGCTGCATCACCTCGAGATCGAGCCGGAAGATGCGCTCCAGGCCGGGGCGCTGCACCTTGAACACCACCTGGCGGCCGCTGCGCAGGCTGGCGCGGTGCACCTGGGCCAGGCTGGCGGAGCCGAGCGGCTCCTCGGCCAGGTCGATGATCTCGGCGCGGCGCTCGCCGAGCTCCTGCTCGAGGATCGTCTGCACCACCGGGAAGGGGAAGGCGGGCACCCGGTCCTGGAGGTGGGCCAGCTCCTCCACCACATCGGCGGGCAGCACATCGGGCCGGGCCGAGAGCAGCTGGCCCAGCTTGATGAAGGCCGAGCCGAGGGCAAGGAAGCGGCCGGTGAGCCAGCGGGCACGGCGCCGCTGGCGGGCGGCGCGGCGCTCGGGGGTGGCGCCGCCGGGATAGGTCCAGGCGCGGCTGTCCCACCAGAGGCCGGCGATCAGCTGCAGGGCCAGGCTCCAGATGCGCAGCGATCGCAGCAGCCGGGCGAGGGGCTGCAGGGCCCCGGAGAGGGGCGCCATCAGGCCGGTCCCTGGGGCGCGCGATCGAGACGGCTGGCGAGGTCGGCCACCCGGGCCCGCAGGGCATCGATCTGCTCCTGGGGATCGCCGGCCGGGGCGGGGGAGGCGCCGCTGCGGGCGTAGCCGCCACCCCCCTCATCCGCCTCGGCGGGGGCGCCGCTGGCGCCGGTTTCCAGCCGCTCGGCCTCCTGGGCCACCTCTTCAAGAAACAGGCTCAGCTCCTGCTGCAGGCGGGCAGGAGCCTCCTGGGCGATCACGGCGAGGCCGGCGGCGGTGTCGGCCAGGCCACTGCCGAGGCGGGCGGCGAGCCGGTTGACGGCGGCCTGCAGAAGGGTTTGCGGCGCACTCATCGCGGTGCCGGGATGGAGAGAAAGGGGATCAGACCACGACTGTGGCAGATCAGGGCTGGTCGGTGGGAGTCGCAGGCGACGGCTCCGGGGAGGGCGGCGGCTCCGGCGGCGACAGCAGCGGCGAAGCGATCGGGGCGTCGAGGGCCGGATCGGGCTCCAGGCCGCCGGCGGGATCGAGCGGGTCGGGTTCGGCGGGCGCGGGCGGCTCGCTGGCCTCGGGCGTTTCCTCCCGGGCGGCGCGCTCCTCGAGCTCAGCGCGGCGGCGCTCGGTTTCGGCCTGCTCGCGCTGGCGATCGCGCTCGGCCAGGAGCCTGTCGAGATCGGCGCGCAGTTCCTCGCCCTTGCTGCCGTGGCGCTGGCGCAGCGCCTCGAGGCTGGTGCCGGGCACGGGCTTCACACCGAAGCGGAGGTGGCCGCCCAGGCCCTCGCTGGAAAAGGGAATCACGAGCAGGCGATGGGCGATGCCATAGCCGAGACCGGCGCAGAGCCCGATGAGCAGCCAGGTGGTCCAGCCCCGCCGGGGGGAGGCGGGTGGCTCGGCGGGGGCCATCGCGAAGCGGGGTGAAACTGATGGCCATCTTGGCGCCGCGGCGGCGGCTTGACCGCCCAGCCCGGCGTGATTAGGAGAAGGGGGCGGGGCTGCGGATGGCGCACCGCAGCGGCGGCGATCTTGGCCAGGCAACCCCGGAGCGGACTCCAGGCACGGCACCTGATGGCGGCGCTGCTGGGCCTGGGGCTCGGGCTGGGGCTGCTCGGGCTTCCCGCGGCGGTGCCGCGGCCGGCCAGCGCACCACCGCTGCGGCCGGGCGAGCCCTACGACGGGGCCCGCGGCCGCCTGCTGCAGGCGGGCTGGCGGCCGGCCAGCGTCAGCGCCGATCCCGCCGACCGTTGCGGCGCCGCCCTGCCGGACGCCCGCTGCCGGCGCTACCCGGAACTGGGGGCCTGCTCCCTCACCGGGCTGGGGCTGTGCCGCTTCCGCTGGCGGGCGCCCGGTGGCGGCGGCTGGGCCGTCATCACCCAGGGCGGGCAGCTGAACGCTGATCCCGGACTGGTGCAGTCGTGGTTCCGCGACGAGTGAGGAAATCCCCTGAACTGGGGATGTCCAACGTGCCGCACCGTGCCAGCATTCAGATCATGAATGATTCGTCCTGGCGCATCGATCCAGCGCATCTGCCGCAGCGGATCGAGCTGGAACTTTCAGCCGAGGTGTATGAACAGCTTGAGGAACTGAGCCGCCGCACCGGCCGCTCGATCAGGGACCTGGCCGAAGAGATGATCTACCGCCAGGCTGCGCAGCTGCCCAATCCCTGAGGGCCTCCTGCTCCTCGCGGGCGCAGAGCGAAAGCAGCACGCCGCCGATCAGGCAGGCGGGCACGAATACCACCAGGCCGAGGCTCAGGATCATCGGGAGACACGCGAGTCCCCCCAGCGTGTCCAGGGGAAACCTGGGTTGTCAGTGGGTAGGAATGCCGGAGCGGCGCAGCACCCCCGAGGGGGCCACCCCGAACTGGCGCTGGAAACCGGCGCTGAACTTGGCGGCGTGGCGGATGGGTATCCCCAGGCGTGATGTGCTGCACCAGGGTGCCCTCCCTGTAGCGGCAGCGATCATGACGCAGGGCCTTGTTCGCGCTTCCTTGCCTTGGTTCTGATCAGGCATTCAGCGCAGAGCAAGCCCTCACAAGGGCAGCAGATGGCAGCGGATCAGGTGGTGTAATCGGCGTTGATGCGCACGTACTGATCGGAGAGATCGCAGCCCCAGGCGGTGGCGCAGCCGGGGCCGGCGCCCACCACCAGGCGGATCTGCACCGTGTCGCCGGCGGGGCCGGGGCCAGCCAGGTAGGCGCCCGCGGCGCAGGCGCGCAGGTAGGCGCTGGCGGCCGGCCGATCGAAGGCCAGCGGCTGGCCCGCCGCCATCAGCTGGTGCTCTCCCAGCCAGAGGGCCACCGCCGCCGGATCGAAGGCCACGCCGGCGCGGCCGGCGGCGGCCACGATGCGGCCCCAGTTGGGATCGCGGCCGTGGATGGCGCACTTCACCAGCGCAGAGCCGCACACGGTGCGGGCGATGGCCCGGGCGCCGGCCTCCTCGGCCGCCCCCTCCACCGCCACCTCGAGCAGGCAGGTGGCGCCTTCGCCATCGCGGGCGATCGCCCGGGCCAGGTGCTGCGCCACCGCCGTGAGGCCGGCCTCCAGCGCCTCAAAGTGCTCGGGATCCAGGGGCTCTCCGGCGGCGAAGGCCAGGAACGTGTCGTTGGTGCTGGTGTCGCCGTCCACCGTGATCGCATTGAAGGAGCGCTGCACCGCCCGGCGCACCATCGCCTGCCACACCTCGGCCGGCACGGCCGCATCGCAGCTGAGGTAGCCCAGCATCGTGGCCATGTCGGGGTGGATCATCCCCGAGCCCTTGGCCATGCCGCCGAGGCGCACGCGGCGGCCGCCCAGGTGGGCCTCGAGGGCGATCTGCTTGTCGATCAGATCGGTGGTGAGGATGGCCCGCGCTGCGGCATCGCCACCCCCCTCGCTCAGGGCCGCCACCAGGGGATCGAGGCCCGCCTCGAGGGTGGCCATCGGGATCGGCACACCGATCACACCGGTGGAACAGATCAGCACCTCCTCGGCGCCCAGCCCCAGCCGCCCGGCCAGGGCCGCCGTGGCGGCGAGGCTGTCGGCCAGGCCGCGCTCGCCGGTGCAGGCATTGGCCTGGCCGGAATTGGTGAGCACCGCCCGGGCGCGGCCGCCGCTGGCCCGCAGCCGCTCGGCGCAGAGGTCCACACAGGCGGCGCGCACCAGGCTGGTGGTGAAGGTGCCGGCGCACACGGCCCCCGGCGGCGCCAGCAACAGCGAGAGATCGGGGTTGCCGGAGGGCTTCAGCCCGGCGGTGATGCCCGCGGCCAGGAAGCCCCGCGGTGCCGTGACGCCACCGGCGATCGGCTGCCAGAGATCGGCGAGGGGGAGGGCGGAGCGGGTCATCGGCGCAGGGGCCTGGGGTCTGCGCATGCCATCCTGCAACCAGGGATGCCGCCGCGATGACCACCGCCGAGGCGATCGCCCTCTGCCACCGGCTGGCCGGCGTGCTCTTCCCCTGGGACATCACCCGCAGCCTCGAGCTGGCCCTGCTCAAGACCTTCTGCGTGCCCTCGATCTCCGCCCTGCTGGAGCGCAGCGGCGAGTTCGGCCAGCGGCCGCGCAAGCGCTACGACGACACCGGCCTGCTGGTGGCGGAGCTGCTGCGCCACGGGCCCGACAGCCCGGCGGGGGCGGCGGTGATCAGCCGCATCAACCGCATCCACGCCGGCTGGGGCATCAGCAACGACGACTTCCTCTACGTGCTGAGCACCTTCGTGGCCGAGCCGATCCGCTGGCTGGCGCGCTACGGCTGGCGGCCGCTGAACGCCCGGGAGCAGGAGGCGCTCTTCCTCTTCTGGCGGCGGGTGGGCGAGCGGATGGCGATCGGCGGCCTGCCCACCAGCCTGGAGGCGCTGCTGGCCCTCAACCAGCGCGTGGAGGCACAGGCCTTCCGCGGGGCCGCCAGCAACCGCCGCGTGGCGGACGCCACCCTGACCATGCTCCTGGCCGATTGGCCGGCGCCGCTGCGGCCGGGGCTGGCGGTGCTGCTGCGCTCCCTCGCCTCCGATGGCGTGAACGCCTGCCTGGGCTGGCCCCAGCCGCCCGGGACCGCCCGCCGCGCCGTGCTGCTGGGCCTGCGGCTGCGCAGCCGCCTGGCCAACGGCTGGCAGCGGCTGCGGCCGCCACAGGGCACCCGCTTCTACTCCGAGCAGCCCACCCCCAGCTACGGCGCTTCCTTCCGGCTGGAGCAGCTCGGCCCCCCGGCCCAGCTGGAGCGGCTGAACCGGCCCCGCTGGAGCGGCCCCCAGCGCCGCATCGGCCTCACGGGCGGCATCGCCACCGGGAAATCCACCCTGGCCGCCCTGCTCGCCGGGCGCGGGCTGCCGGTGCTGGATGCCGATGCCTACGCCCGCGAGGCCCTGGCGCCGGGCTCGGCGGGGGCCCGGGCGGTGCTGGAGCGCTATGGCGAGGCCGTGCGGGCCGCCGGGGAGCCGGAGGCGACCGACGCCAGCGAAACCGCAGCGATCGACCGGGCGGCCCTGGGCCGGCTGGTGTTCGCCGATGCGGCCGAGCGGCGCTGGCTGGAGGCCCTGGTGCACCCGCTGGTGCGGCAGCGCTTCGAGGCCGAGCTGCTGCGGCTGCGGCAGGCGCCGGTGGTGGTGCTGATGGTGCCGCTGCTGTTCGAGGCCGGCCTGGAGGGGCTCTGCAGCGAGGTGTGGCTGGTGGACTGCCCCGAGGCGGAGCAGCTGCGCCGGCTGATGGCCCGCGACGGGCTGGGCGAGGCGGAGGCGCGGGCGCGGATCGCCGCCCAGTGGCCGCTGGAGCGCAAGCGCCCCCTGGCCGACCTGCTGCTCGACAACGGCGGAGCGGCGGAGCGCCTGGCGGGCCAGCTGGAGCGGGCCCTCGGCGGCAGCGGCCTCAGCCCTTGAGCTTCTGGTTGAGGATCTGGTTGGCGAGCTTGGGATCGGCCTTGCCGCCGGTCTTCTTCATCAGCTGGCCCACAAAGAAGCCCTGCAGCTTGGTTTTTCCGCCGCGGAAGGCTTCCACCTCCTCGGGATGGGCCGCCAGCAGCTCCTCCACGATCGCCGTGATCGCGGCGGGGTCGCTGATCATGCCGAGGCCGCGGGCCTCCACGATCGCCCTGGGGGAACCGCCCTTCTCGAGCAGCTCCGGCAGGATCTCCTTGGCGATCTTGCCGCTGATCTGGCCGCCCTCGATCAGCTGCACCATCTCGGCCAGCTGCTCCGGCCGGAAGGGCAGCTCGGCGTAGTTGAGCCGGTTGGCGTTCACGTGGGCGGCGATGTCGCCGCTGATCCAGTTGGCGGCCGCCTTGGGCTCGGCGCCGGCCGCCACCACCGCCTCGAAGTAATCGGCCATCGGCCGCTCATCGGTGAGCACACGGGCGTCGTAGATGGAGAGGCCGAGCGCCTCGGCGTAGCGGTGGCGCTTGGCGGCAGGAAGCTCGGGCAGCTCGGCGCGCCAGCCCTCGCGCAGCTCCGCGCTCACCTCGATCGGGCCGAGATCGGGATCGGGGAAGTAGCGGTAATCGCTGGCCCCCTCCTTGCCGCGCATGCTCTTGGTGACCTGCTTGCCCTCATCCCACAGGCGCGTTTCCTGCACCACCGGCTCGCCGGCCTCGTAGGCCTTGATCTGGCGCTGGATCTCGTACTCGCAGGCCCTCTGGATCGCCGAGAAGGAGTTCATATTCTTGATCTCCACCTTGGTGCCGAAGGGCGCATCGGGCCCGCGCCGCACCGAGATGTTCACGTCGCAGCGGAGCGAACCCTCCTGCATGTTGCCGTCGCTCACGCCGAGATAGCGCATGATCCGGCGGATCTCTGCGGCGTATTCGGCCGCCTCGCGGCCGGTGCGCAGATCGGGCTTGCTCACGATCTCCGCCAGGGCCACACCGGCGCGGTTGTAATCCACCAGCGAATGGGTGGAGCCCGCCAGGCGATCGCTGCCGGCGTGCACCAGCTTGCCGGCATCCTCCTCCATGTGCAGGCGCTCGATGCCGATGCGCTTCAGGTAGGTGTCCTTGCCCTTCTCGGCCACCTCCACTTCGATCCAGCCGTCTTCGGCGATCGGTTCGTCGTACTGGGAGATCTGGTAGTTCTTGGGCAGATCCGGATAGAAATATTGCTTGCGATCAAACTTGCTGTGCTCGGCGATCTTCAGGTTGAGGGCCATCGCCGCCTTCACGGCATACTCGAGCACCTTTTCGTTGAGCACGGGCAGGGTGCCGGGCAGGCCGCACACCACCGGATCGATGTGGGTGTTGGGGTCGTCGCCGAAGGTGGTGGAGGCGCAGGTGAAGATCTTGCTGGCGGTGCCCAGCTGCACGTGGGTCTCCAGGCCGATCACCGCTTCCCAGGAGGGTCGGGCCGTCGTCTCCGCCATCGTTGCTGCGCTGCCTGCTGGGAAGGCCGATCCTATGGGAGCAGGGGGGTGGAGGGGCTGCCCCCATCACCGCGCAGCCCCAGCCGGCGGCAGAGCCAGGGCAGGCTCTGGCCCTGCACCAGCAGGTTGAGCACCACCACGGTGAACACGATGCCCTCCACGTTGCGGGCCAGGGTGCCGGCCGTGGCCGGATTGAGCCCCTGCAGCTGCGGAATGCGGTGCACCAGCTCCAGGGCCAGGGCCAGGGGCACGGCGCCGCGCAGGCCGCACCAGGCCACCAGCAGCGACTCGCGCCGGCTGAAGGGCGAGAGCGGCTGGAAGGCCAGCACGCTCAGGGGCCTGGCGACCAGCATCATCAGCGCGGCCACCGCCACCCCGGCGGGGATCACCGGCAGCAGCAGATCGGGCTCGGTGACGAGGCCGAAGAGCAGGAAGATCACCACCTCCACCATCATGTTGAAGGGGGCCAGCACCTCCTGAAGCGCATCGGCGCTGATATCGGGATTGCTGTAGGTGTGGTTGGCCAGGAACAGCCCGGTGACGTAGGCGCAGATGAAACCGGAGCCCCCCAGCATCGTGGCCGCGCCGTAGGCGATGGCGGCGAAGGCGATCGCCAGGATCAGCAGCTGCTCGCGCTGCTCGGTGAGGCGGTTGAGGCAGAAGCGGAAGAGATAGCCCAGCACCACGCCGATCAGCAGCCCGGAGCCGATGCTCTGCACGAACAGCCGCACCTGCTCGAGCACCAGGTGATCGGGATCAGCTCCCCCCTGGGCGGCGAAGCCGACGACGACGCCGAGAAACAGGATCGCCGTGGGGTCGTTCAGGCTGGATTCGAACTCGAGCAGGTTGCGCAGGCGCTGCGGCACCCGCTCCTTCACCTGCTCCAGCACGCTCAGGGTGGCGCCGGCATCGGTGGAGCCCAGGCAGGCGGCGGTGAGCATCGCCACCCCCAGGGGCATCTGGGTGAGGCCGAACTCGATCCCATCACCGGTGGGGGAGAGAAACAGCCAGATCAGCAGGCCCAGCAGGGTGGACGACAGCACCACCCCACCCACGGCCAGCACCACCCCGTATTCCAGGAAGCCGCGGATCGAGCGCAGCTCGGTCTGCAGGCCCGCCAGGAACAGCAGCATCGAGAGCCCCACCGTGTGCAGGTTGGTGATCGTGGCCTCCTCGAACAGTTCGAGGTGGTTGGGGATCAGCAGACCGAAGAGCAGCACCCCCAGGATCGCGGGCGAACCGAGCCGCAGCGAGAAGCGGCGGATCGCCAGGGTGACCAGCAGCAGCAGGCCCAGCACCGTGAGCACCACGGGCAGGGGCTGCCCCTTCATCAGCACCGTGGTGGCGAAGCAGGGGATGAACGGCTCCGGCATCGGCCACCTCAGGGCACCTGCGGAGCGATCCTATGGGCGATGCGCTGCTGCGGCCCATGCCCGATGCCCTCCCCCCCGACGGCGTGCTGATCCTCGGCGGCGGCCTGATGGGCCTGGCGGTGGCCCATGCCCTGGCCGGCCGCGGGGTGGCGGTGCAGGTGCTGAGCCGCCGGCGCAGCGAGGCGGCCGGCTTCGTGGCGGCGGGGATGCTCGCCCCCCACGCCGAGGGGCTCGGCGGGGCCCTGCTGGCCCTGGGCCAGCGCTCCCTGGCGCTGGTGCCCGGCTGGGTGGCCCGGGTGGAGGCCGACAGCGGCCTCGACTGCGGCCTGCGGGCCTGCGGCATCGTGGTGCCCTGCCGCGATGCCGCCGAACGGGACGCCTTCCCCACGGCCGCCTTCGGCGAAGCGCTCGACCGCGCCGCCCTGGAGCGGGAGGTGCCCGGCATCGACGGGCGCTGGCAGGCCGGCCTGCTCTTCCGCCAGGACGGCCAGATCGACAACCGCCGCCGGCTGATGCGGGCCCTGGAGC
>VFQS010000633.1_pt1 | contig 37514 bp, 38 predicted proteins | sample 3512361 | NCBI WGS metagenome assembly VFQS01 (sample SAMN10412375, study PRJNA504923) | tailings metagenome | isolation source: Relicate 1 Philex TSF3 active mining | place: Philippines
GCTGGGCGTTGTTCTCATCGCCGCGCCAGTAGGCACCGGCCACGCTCTCGAGCTCGAAGGCCTTGGCATTGAGCTCGCTCGTGTTGGCCACGTGCGGGCCGGCGCAGAGGTCCCACCACTCCTCACCGAGGGTGTAGAGCGTGATCGGCTCCTGGATGCCCGCCAGGATTTCCAGCTTGTAGGGCTCGTTCTGGGCCTTGATCCGGCTTTCTGCCTCAGCGCGGCTCACCTCGATGCGCTCGAGCGGCAGCTTGCGGTTGATGACCTTGATCATCTCCTTCTTGATCGCCTTGAGATCGGCCTCGGTGAAGGGATCGGGGCTGTCGAAGTCGTAATAGAAGCCGTTCTCGGTCCAGGGCCCGATGGTCACCTGGGCTTTGGGGAACAGCTTCTGCACCGCCATCGCCATCACATGGCTCATCGAGTGGCGGATGCGCAGCAGCTGCTCGCTTTCGCTGGTTTTGGGGAGGTGGAGGGGAGCGGTATCCGCCGCCGCTGTGGTGGCCGTGGTGGTTGCGACGCTGCCGGAGGGGTTCGAGGCGGCAGGGCGGGTCGCGGTCACGGCTGTGGGATAGCAACCCAGATCCTACGCAGGGGATTTGGGCTGATTCCTACGCTGAGGTTGATGGATCCTTCCCTTCCGCCGCCGCCCCTGCCGTCTGAACCGGATTCAGAGCCGGCTCAGCTGCTCGATCAGTTGCTGCAGTCGTTGTTTGACGACTTCAGCTTCTGGTTTCAGCGCGGTCTGGTGCTGCTGGAGCTCACGCCCGAAACCCTGCTCCCGGCCTCCGAGCAGCAATCCTTGCGTCAGAAGCTCGAAGAGGCTCTGCAGGCCATCGCCGCCACCCGTGCCCTGCGAGCTGCCTGCACCACGCCCATGGCTGTGGATATGGATGCGATGGCTCCCTGGCATCGCTTGATGATGCGCGTCTGGAACCTCTCGTCGATGCTGCGGATTGCCGGTGTGGCTCTGCCGCCCGATGGGCGTGGTGAGGCTGAACCTCAGGCCTGATTGGCCAGGGCCTTGAGATTGCCGCTGTAGAAGCGCTGCAGCTCATCGGCCCGTTTCACCGGCTGGCCATAGGCACTGCGGCCGGCGAGGGTGGGAAACGAGGCCCATTCGCGCGCCAGTACGGCCATTGCTTCGCGGGTGAGCCCCTGTTGATCCACGTGGGCGAGCATGCCGCGCCGATCCACCAGGTACAGCGCTGCCTGGTCCTGGCTGCGGGGGTCAAAGCTCTCCAGCTGCAGCTTGCGGGCGGCTTCACTCCAGGTGCCCGGCAGGAACTGGTAGGCCCCAGCGGCGGCACTGGTGTAGCGCTTCACCACCACGATCTCGGGATGGCGCTCCAGGCTGCTGAAGCGACCTCCTCCATACAGGGTGCGATACCCCTCCTGGCCCTGCTTCCACGTCCCTTCGGCGTAGCGGATGGTGTTCAGCAGAGCGCGCCGTTGAGGCGTGATGGTGTAACTGCTGGCCGCGTGCTGCGCCCCTGCCGTTCGTGCAACCTCGCTGCCTTGCTGACGTCCCTGCGAGGAGAAGACCAGGGGGCCTGCGGCCAGAAGCAGCAACCCCAGGGCTGAGGCAATCGTGCAGGCCGGAGCCGGGCGAGAGGCGGAGGGCAGATGACGGCGCAGAGGCAAGGGCACCACGACAGGGTCTGACGAGCCTGCAGCCCAGCGACGGGCCAGCACGAGATCACGCCAACCGGTCTGGACAAAGGCGCTGCAGATGTGCTCGGCAACCGTCCGACGCCCTGAGACCCGACTGGGACTGACGAGAGGGAGGTGTGCCGGTTGCGGCGCCGTCAGCGCAATCAATCAGGCGTCTTTATCTTTCCTTTGGGATTGATCACGCTGTGGCCGCTGTTCAGGCGCGTGGCAGGAAGCCGAGGGCCTGGCGGGTGCGCTCCAGGGTGGCCTCAGCCACCGCATGGGCCCGCTCGCGGCCCTGCTGGAGCACGCGATCCAGTTCAGCGGGGTCGCTGCTCAGGCTGCGGTAGCGCTCCTGGATTGGCCGGAGCGCTTCCACCATGGCTTCCGCCAGCAGCGGTTTGAAGCTGCCCCAGCCCATCGAGCCGCATTCGCTGGCCGCTGCCTCACGCCCCTTGCCGCTCAGCAGGGCGTAAAGCCCCAGCAGGTTGTCGGTTTCAGGCCGTTCGGGATTGCCGAACTCCAGCCCCATGATCGGATCGGTCTTGGCCCGTTTCACCTTCTTGGTGATCAGCTCGGGGGGATCGAGCAGGTTGATGCGGGAGCCTTCGTTGGGATCGCTTTTGCTCATCTTGCTGCGCCCATCGGTGAGGCTCATCACCCGGGCCCCCTCCTTGAGAATCAGCGGTTCAGGCACCTTCAGCACCGGGATCGGCTCACCTTCGGCATCCCTGGGGGCAAAGCGGGCGTTGATGCGCTGCTGGGCGATGTCGCGGGCCAGCTCGAGGTGCTGTTTCTGGTCTTCGCCCACCGGCACCAGATCGGCGTCATAGAGCAGGATGTCGGCGGCCATCAGCACCGGGTAATCGAGCAGGCCCACCGACACCTGATCGCCCTGTTTCACGGCCTTCTCCTTGAACTGGATCATCCGCTCCAGCCAGTTCAGTGGAGTGACGCAGTTCAGCAGCCAGCAGAGCTCGCTGTGGGCCGGCACGTGGCTCTGCACGAACACCGTGGCCTTGGCAGGATCGATGCCGCAGGCCAGGTAGAGGGCGGCAGTGCTGCGCGTGTCGGCCGCCAGCTGCTCCGGATTGTGGGGAACGGTGATGGCATGCAGATCCACCACACAGAAAAAGGTGTCGTGGCTGTCCTGCAGATCCACCCAGTTACGGATGGCGCCGAGCCAGTTGCCCAGGTGCAGCGATCCGGTTGGTTGAACCCCTGAGAGAACCCGGGCCCTTGGCATCTGTGATCGCTGGCGAGTCGCCGGATTCTGCCTTGAGGCCTATCCGGCGAACCCGCCCTTGGCGATCAGGCTTCGGCGGCTGCTTCCGTCGCCGGAGCATCGGCGCCGTCCACATCGGTCGCGTCAATCTCGGGGGCAGCTTCAGCCGGTGCCTCAGCGTCAGCCACCGCTTCCGGTGCCGCTGTCACGGGCTTGGCGGGCCGTGCGAAGGGGTTGGGGCGGCTGGAGGCGGGGCGCTCACCGCGCTCGGGCCGGGGACCACGGCGTTCGCCACCGGGGCGACCGCCACCACTGGCGCGGTGCTGAGCCACCGCCTCATCGAGCTTGCCCTCTTCCAGCAGCTGGGCCACGGTGCGGATCGAAAGGCCGAGTGCCGCCACGGTGGAGCGCAGACCGAAGGCCTCCTGTACGGCGCGGGCGGCACGCATTTCGTTGTCGCTCAGGCGGATGCGGAAGCCACCGGCTTCACGGCCACCACCTTCACGGCCACCGCCTTGGCGGGGGCCACGGTCGCCGCGGAAGCGTTCGTTCGAGCTGGGTTGGAAATCGCCGTCGGCCATGGCCGCACACCTGAACAGTCAGGCGCAAGTGTGCCCTATGGCTGGCGTTCAGGGCCAGCACCAGTGCAGCCGGTGGTGTTCGGGGCTGCCCTGGCGGGCGAGCACCAGCAGAGGGATGGGTGTGGGGCCATCCGCCTCCAGGAGCTGGCGGTAGCGCTCCAGCAGTTGCAGGTAGGCGCTGAGTGTCCAGCCATGGTGGCCCCGTTCCTGCGCCTGCCAGAAACGTCTGAGGGCCAGGCTGCAGCTCTGGCGCCCGAATTCCTGCCAGCAGAGCTCCTGGGCCTGCAGGGGCTCGATGCCCTGTTGGCGCCATTCGCGGAACCGCACCAGTTCCGGGGCATCGCCGGTGCTGTCGGGAGGCAGCGCCCGGGTCAGCTCTTCCACAGCCACCCGCTGCAGTTGCAGCCAGCAGCGATCGAGCAGCAGCACCGGTAGCGCTCCATGCCACCGCTCCTGCTGCTGCTGAGTGGTCAGCAGTGCATCCACCTGCCGCTGCAACCGCGGCGTCAACGCCGTTACCCGTTCAGCCATGGGTGCCGCGGAACGTGATGTCGGCGATGGCGTATTCGCGCGGCTCCAGATGGATGGTGCAGCGCACCTTGCCGAAGCGGGCCTCGAGATGCTCTTCCACCAGCTCGGTGATGCGGTGGGCCGTGGGCAGATCGTTGGCGTCCACCACCATGTGCAGCTCGATGAACACCCGTTGGCCGAGCACACCCCGGCTGGCGATGTCGTGCACGTTCAACACACCGGGAACGGTCATGGCCACTTCGTGGATGGCCTCCGGTGCGATGGCGATCTGATCCACCAGCCACGGCAGGTTGCTCTTGAGCACTTGCCAGCAGGCCCGCACCAGCAGCACGCAGAGTGGAATGGCCATGGCCACATCGAGCCAGTTGAGGCCCAGGGTCAGCACGCCCGCCAGGCCAAGCAGCACCACCGCCGTGGTCCAGAGATCGCTGGTGGTGTGCCTCGCATCCGCCAGCAGCAGCTGGCTTCCCAGCCTGCGCCCCTCGCTGCGTTCGTAGCCAGCCAGGAGCAGATTGCAGCCGAGCACGATCAGCAGCAGCACCAGCTGCTGGCCATCCAGGCGCAGGGGGGGCAGACCGGCGGCGATGCGCTCCACCGAGGTCTTGAGAATTTCAAAGGCCGTGAACAGGATGAACCCTGCGATGGCGAGAGCCCCGAGGCCTTCGTATTTGTCGTGGCCGTAGGGGTGATCCCGATCCGGCCTGGGATCCGACAGCCCGTTGGTGATCAGACCCAGCAGGCTGCTCAGACCATCGGTGGCGCTGTGCATGGCATCGGCCAGCACCGCCAGGGAGCCGCTGAGCAGACCGATCACCAGCTTGAGCAGGGTCATCGAGACGTTGACGGCCAGCGCGACCAGCAGAACGCGCTGCACCGCACGGCGGTTGTCATCGCGCTGGAGCACGGTGGTTGACGGTGCCTGACCCGTGCTGGCGACTCCCATGGCCCGGCAGGCTCACAACAGTGAACCCAAGGTATTGGGTCTGCGCAGTGCACACCAGCTGAGCTAAAGAGATCCGGCGCTTCCGCAGGACCCTGCAGCCGTTGATTCCGCCATCCCCCCTGCTCAGTGCCGGGCTGCTGCCGCAGCTGCGCCGCTTCTGGCCCCTGGCGGCTGGCTTGGGAGGAGGGGTGATCCTGCTGGAGAGCAGCCGTGGCCCCCTCTCCTCCCTGATCAGCCTCAGCGCGGCGGCTGCAGGCTTCTGGCTGCTGAGCGGCCGGTTGCGCCCCTCGGGCCGGGCCCTGCCCAAGAGCGTTGAGGGCTGGCTGGAGCGCTGCCAGAACGTGCTGGAGTGCTTCGAGCGGCTCGAGCCCGATGCCGATCCGCTCGAGCAGCAACAGCGCCGCGAGCAGCTCGAGCAGCTCCGCTCCAGCCAGGGCGACTCCCATCTGCAGGTCGCTCTGGTGGGACTGGCCGGCTGGACTGAGGCCCTGCAGGCGCAGTTGTTGCAGCATTGCCGCTCGCCGTTGCCGTTGCGGGTACTGCGCGGTCAGCCATTGCCCCTCAGCAGTGCTGCCTGGCACTGGCCAGATGCTTTCCGGCGCTGCGATCTGATCGTGTACCGCCTCACCCTGCCCCTCTCGGCGGCGGATCTGCGCTGGCTGGAAGCGCTGCCCAAGGGGCAGGAGGTGCTGCTGCTGGTGGATCGTCCATCAGGTGATTGGTTGTTGGCGCTCCATCAGTTGCAGCATCAGCTGCCTGAGCATCTGCGCCAGCAGTGCTGGCCCTGGTCGCCGGAACGCAGCGAAGACTGCGCCGCTGATCTGCAGCCCCTGGCCCGCGCCTTTGCAGCCCTGGGGCCTGAGCGGTTGCGGCTCACCCAGCAACGCTGCCTGGAAGAGCTGCACGGCAGCTGGCAGCTGGCTCTTGAAAGCCTGCGCCGCCGCCAATGGCAGCAGTTGATGCAACGCACCCAGTGGACCGTGGCCGCCGGGGTGGTGGTGGCACCTCTGCCCAGCCTGGATCTGCTGGTGCTGGCCGCCGCCAACGGCCTGATGCTGCAGGAGATGGCCCGTCTGTGGGATTGCCCCTGGTCGCTGGAGCAGCTCCAGGCCGCATCCCTGCATCTGGCCAAGGCCTGCCTGGCGCTGGGGGTCGTGGAGTGGAGCGCTCAGGCGCTGGGCGTTCTGGTGAAGCTGCATGGGGCCACCTGGCTGGTGGGCGGCGCGCTGCAGGCTCTCAGTGCCGCTTATCTCACCCGTGTGGTGGGCCGGGCGATGGCTGACTACATGGCTCTGGCCGCCGGGGTGCCGGAGGCGGAGCTCGAGCGTCTGCTGCAACAGCAGGCGCCTCTGCTCGTGGCCCGGGCTGCCGAGGAGGAAAAACTGGATTGGGCAGGCTTCCTGCAACAGGCGCAGCAGTGGCTGCAACAGAGCGGCACCGCACTGGTACTCAAACCTTCATGAAGCATTCATGAAGTGCTTCATGAAGTTGCGTGAGATCTGGCGAATTTAATTTTTGCTTCCGGGATTCTTTTTGGGAGCTCCGTAGCCTGGCCGTGCCGCATCTGTGGCACTCCTTCTCATCCGGCTCATCAGAGCCAGCTGATTCATGACCACTGCTCTCCGCAGCGGCCGCTCCAGCTCCTGGTCACAATTCTGTGAGTGGGTTACCAGCACCGATAACCGCATTTATGTGGGTTGGTTCGGTGTGCTGATGATCCCCTGCCTGCTGGCGGCCACCATCTGCTTCATCGTTGCCTTCATTGCGGCTCCCCCCGTCGATATCGACGGTATCCGTGAGCCCGTTGCCGGTTCGTTCATCTACGGCAACAACATCATTTCCGGCGCTGTGATTCCCAGCAGCAACGCCATCGGCCTGCACTTCTACCCCATCTGGGAAGCGGCCTCTCTCGATGAGTGGCTCTACAACGGCGGCCCCTATCAGCTGGTGGTGTTCCACTTCCTGATCGGCATCTCCTGCTACATGGGCCGTCAGTGGGAGCTCTCCTACCGCCTGGGCATGCGCCCCTGGATCTGCGTGGCCTACAGCGCTCCGCTGTCTGCCGCCTTTGCGGTGTTCCTGATCTACCCCTTCGGTCAGGGCTCCTTCTCCGATGGCATGCCCCTCGGCATCAGCGGCACCTTCAACTTCATGCTGGTGTTCCAGGCTGAGCACAACATCCTGATGCACCCCTTCCACATGCTGGGGGTGGCGGGTGTGTTCGGTGGCTCCCTGTTCTCCGCCATGCACGGTTCGCTGGTGACCTCCTCCCTGGTGCGTGAAACCACCGAAACCGAGAGCCAGAACTACGGCTACAAGTTCGGTCAGGAGGAAGAGACCTACAACATCGTGGCTGCCCACGGTTACTTCGGTCGCCTGATCTTCCAGTACGCCTCCTTCAACAACAGCCGCAGCCTGCACTTCTTCCTCGGTGCCTGGCCCGTGGTCGGCATCTGGTTCACCTCCATGGGCATCAGCACCATGGCGTTCAACCTGAACGGCTTCAACTTCAACCAATCCGTCCTGGATTCTCAGGGCAAGGTGGTGAACACCTGGGCCGACGTGCTCAACCGCGCCAACCTGGGTATGGAAGTGATGCACGAGCGCAACGCTCACAACTTCCCCCTCGATCTGGCCACCACCCAGTCGATTCCGGTGGCTCTCACCGCCCCGGCCATCGGCTGAGCCAGCAGCCTGGTTCGAGCCCCCGCTGCGGCGGGGGTTTTTTAATGCCCGGATGCCTGAAGCTCCACCGCCATCCCCGTTGCAGCTGATCGATGGGCCGGCCTCGGCCCCCGCCACGCTGCTGCTCGCCCACGGTGCCGGTGCACCCATGGACAGCCCCTTTCTGCAGACCATGGCCAGCGGCCTGGCAGCCCTGGGCTGGCGGGTGGTCCGTTTTGAATTTCCTTATATGGCCAAGGCGCGCCAGAGCGGCCAGCGCCGGGCACCGGATCGCCAGCCTGTGCTGCTGCAGAGCTGGCGCGATCAGGTGGCTGCGGCCGCATCGCAGGGGCCTCTGTTCCTTGGTGGTAAGTCGATGGGTGGCCGGATGGCCAGCCTGGTGCTCGAGGAGCAGGCTCAGGCGGCTGCGGTGCTGGGTTGTCTCTGCCTGGGCTACCCCTTCCATCCACCGGGCAAGCCCGAGTCCCTGCGGATCGCACACCTCGAGACCCTGACGCAGCCCGTGCTGGTGGTGCAGGGCGAGCGCGACAGCTTCGGGCGTCGCGCCGAGGTGGAGGGCTACGGGCTGAGTTCAGCCGTGCAGGTGCACTGGATTCCTGACGGTGATCACAGCTTCAAGCCCACCAAGCGTTCCGGTCTGAGTGAGAGTGCGAATCTGCAGGAGGCGATCGCCGCCGCCGATCAGTTCATGGCTTCGTGTTGTCGAGATCGCTCGGCCGGCTGAGCACAAACAGCACTCCACCGGTGAGGGCCAGGCCGATCACCACCATGGCCGTGATCGCCGTGCTGTAGTCCGTCTGCATGGTGGCGTAACAAAGTGTTAAAGCACCCTAGGCGACCTGCGGAAGCGCTTCCAGCGCGCTGGCCATGCTGATCGGCTGGAGCTCCCGGGAGCTCGTGACCTCGATGATCCGCCCGATCGAGGCTGGTGTGGCGAGCGCTTCGACGCAGCAGCGGGCCACCAGCCGGCGCGGAATCGAATCGCTCTCCTGCTGGTCCGCGTTGCTGTAGCGGATCCCCTCCTGTTCCAGCTCCGTCTCCCGCTCGGAGAGCCCGCCGGGGCGGATCACAGTCCAGTCGAGACCACTGCGCTCCAGGCTCTGCTCGCCGACGCGCTTCCACACCAGGATCAGGCCGAACAGGTTGAGCGGGTGCCGCCAGCGGCCGGCGCAGAGCGAGCTCACCAGCACCACGCGCCGAATGCCCAGGCGCTGACAACTCTCCACCTGCTGCCGCACGCCCCAGGCATCCACCCGCATCGGGCCCGTGAGATCGACCGACGGCCGAGCCCCGGTGGCGATCACCAGCCCATCGCAGCCGGCGAGTGCGGCATCGAGGGCCCCGCGATCATCGAGCCGCAGACGATGCTGCTCGCACGTCGCCAGGGATGCGGGAACGATCGATTGGGGCTGCAGCAGCAGACGTGGCTGATCCCCCTGCCGCAGCAGTTCTTCAGCAACCCGGAAGCCGGTTTTGCCGGAGGCGCCGCTCACGGCAATGGTGCGGGACATCGCGTGGGGATGACGTGCAATAGGTGGGCAGTATCGCGGCTCTGCATGAAGCGCTGGCACCCTCCTGAGCCCGACGACGGCGACTGGCCCGTAGATCGCGGCCGGCCCTTGGGGCTTCGCCTGCTGGCGCTGCTGGGCGCCTTCTCTTTCGTGATGCTGGGGCTCAGCAGCCTGGCGCCGCTGTTGCATCCACCGCAGCCCACACCCCCTGCCTGGCCGGAGCGGCCCCGCGATGCTCAGGTGAGTGGCTTGCGGAGGTGGGCGTGATCATCTTGAGCAGCGTTCCGCTCATCCCTGCTCTGCTGGTGGCCCTGGCGGCGGCGGCCTGTCTGGGCCTGCTGATCCTGTTGGCCGGCCTCCAACGGGTGTTTGCCGTGGCACCCCGCCTTCAGCCGCTCCCTGCGCAACAGGCGCTGCCTGCAGACACCCTCACCGTGGTGATTCCGGCCTACAACGAGGCTGCCAACATCCAGGCCTGCCTCAGCCACGTGCTGGCCAGTGATCCACCCTGCGGCTCCTGGCGTGTGGTGGTGGTTGATGACGCTTCCACCGATGCCACGCCGGCACTGGCCATGGCCACTGCTGCCGCCAGTGGTTGCCCGCCGGATCGATTCCAGCTGCTGCACGCCGGCGCCAGACCGGTGGATCAACGCTGGGTAGGCAAGAACTGGGCCTGCACCCGGGCGGCTGAACAGATCCACACCGACTGGCTGCTGTTCATCGATGCCGATGTGCGGCTCCGCCCGGATGCCCTGCGCCGCGCGCTGGCCCAGGCCTGCCAGGAGCAGGCGGATCTCTTCAGCCTGGCGCCGCGCCTGGCCTGTTCCTGCCTGGCGGAATGGATGGTGCAACCGATCATGGCCAGCCTGCTCGGGCTGGGTTTTCCGATTCAGGCCGCCAACGATCCCGCCAGCCCGGTGGCCTTCGCTGCGGGGCCGTTCATGTTGTTCCGCCGCGCGGTCTATGAGCAGATCGGTGGCCACCGGGCCCTGGCGGCTGAGGTGGTGGAGGATCTGGCCCTGGCCCGCCGGATCAAGAGCCACGGCCATCGGCTCCGTTACCTGCTGGGGCTCGATGTGCTCGAGCTGAGCATGTACGCCGATCTCGCTGCCCTCTGGGAAGGCTGGAGCAAGAACTGGTTTCTGGGTCTGGATTCCAGCGTCGGCAAGGCGCTGGGGGCGGCGGCGGTGGTGGTGCTGATGTTCAGCGGACCCTGGCTGCTGCTCGGTTCCGGCCTGGTGCTGCTGAGGTTGATGCCGCTGCAGCAGAGCTGGTGGCTGGCCCTTGTGGCTCTCGCCGCTCTGGGGGTGGGCCTGCAGCTGCTGTTGCGGCTCTGGAGCCGTAGCCAGTTTCAGGTGCCGATCCGGTTCTGGTGGCTGATGGGGGCCGGTGGTCTTCTGGTTGGCGCCATCGGCCCCACATCGGTCTGGCGAACCCTCACCGGTCGGGGGTGGACCTGGAAGGGCAGGCCCCTGGCTTGATGGCTCAGGTGCCGAACTGATTCTTGATCGCCTGATTGGTATTCGCCTGTTCACTGAACCAGGCTTTGAGCAGATCCTTGGCCAGGTGGCGCAGCGCCGCTGCATCGGTCTGGGCATCGATTTCGCGTTTGAGGCGCTCCACCTCAAAGGATTGATTCAGGCTCAGTTCGATCGGGGCCATCGATCAACGGCGATGGGACCACAGCACCGTATGGAGAGTGTTCGTGACGGGCGTAGCGGCTGATACGCGGCCAGGCGTCAGGTCAGCGATCTCAAACGGTGACCGTTTGTAAAACGCTGCGCCGTTTGTCGTGCGTGGCCTGCGGATCCGTTAGGAGTGCATCAGGGCTGGAGCCGTTGATGCGTCTGAGCTGGAGTCAACATCTGAGCGCTGCTCGGACCCTCGAGTCGGTCGGGGATGAGCAGACCGGTACGGCCCTGGCGTTGATGGGTGTGGCCCTGCTGATGCTTCTGCAGGACCTCGCTATGGCGATCGATTCGCCCATCGATCACCCCGGCGCGTAACGAGCGCCACATATTCACAAAATCTTTCTGATTCCTTCGTCGCAAACTAGCTGCAGCAGCGCGCAATTTTCTTAGCGTTGCGCCATCGCAGCGGTTTGCATCATGTCCGATCATCCACGTTCAGGCCATGAGCGTTCTCTTCAGCCCGCCAGTTTGAAGTGGCAGGCTGATGGTGAGCTTTCCCAGCAGGATGTGTTCAACCTGGTGTGCAAGCTTCGCGCGGTTGAGCCAGGACGCACGAGTAACGAGCTCTGGCGTCTCGGTCAGAAATACCCCAATCGGCGTTGATGTGCTGATCAACGGCCCGCTTGGTGATCGTTGTTACGCGTGAATCAGGCCACAGGATTACGTTCAATCGGCTCCTGAACGGTGTGGTTCATGTCTTCCGATCCGTCTCCTGCCGCTGAACTCTCCATCGCTCAGCAGTTCGAAATCGAGCGGTTCAACCGCGCCATCGACGCCACTTGCGACCCTGAGCAACTGCGCACCCTGGCCAAGCAGCTTCTGCAGGCCTGGCACACCCAGAAGGCGGCGACCCACTGGGTGACGAGCCAGCAGCTCTGATCGCCGCGTCGCCCGCGGGCGTGCACTGCTTCACTCCCAGGACGGTCTCCTTAGGGTTGGCCCTGAGATCCTCTCGGGTTTGGCTTCAGTCGCTGCACCCTGCTCCCGTCGCACCCTCAGAGCCCGCTCACGTTTCGGGGTCGCCGCGCTGCTTTCGGCCCTGCTCGTCGGCTGCTCCACCTCCTCCCCTCGCTCCAGCAGCGCTCCGCCTGCGGCCACAAGCAAGCCTGTGGTGCTCACCACCTTCACGGTGCTGGCCGACCTGGCCCGCCAGGTGGCGGGTGATCGCCTGGAGGTGCGCTCGATCACCAAGCCCGGCGCTGAAATTCACGGCTACGAGCCCACCCCCAGTGATCTTGAGGCGGCTCAGGGAGCCAGCCTGATTGTGCAGAACGGCCTGGGGCTCGAACGCTGGGCCGATCGCTTTGTGGCGTCATCCGGGAAGGTGCCGACGATCACCCTCAGCCAGGGGATGCAGCCGGTGCTGATCGAGGGCGACGTGGCTGCAGGCAAGCCCAATCCCCATGCCTGGATGTCGCCCAAGCGCGCTGAGCACTACGTGGATCGTCTGGTGGAGGCGTTCACGGCGCTGGATCCTGCGGGTGCAAGCGGGTTCCGCCAGCGGGGAGAGGCCTATAAGCAGCAGCTCAGAACCCTCGATGCCGAACTGCGCAGCGCCCTGGCCCGGGTGCCTGCACACCAACGGCTGCTGGTCAGCTGCGAAGGCGCCTTCAGCTACCTGGCCCGCGATTACGGCCTGGATGAGGCCTACCTCTGGCCTGTGAATGCCGAAACCCAGGTGACTCCCCGGCGGCTGGCCCGGTTGATCGACACGGTGAAGCAACGGCGCGTGCCGGCCGTGTTCTGTGAAAGCACCGTGAGCGATGAGGCGCAGCGGGAGGTGGCCCGGGCCACGGGCGCCAGATTCGGGGGTACGTTCTATGTGGATTCCCTCTCCGGCAGCGGTGGCCCAGCCCCGAGCCTTCTGGCCCTGCAACGCCACAACGTGAACCTGATCGTCCAAGGCCTGAGCCAGCAGCCCGCAGCAGGATCGCCGCGATGAGCGCTCGCCTGGTGCCACCGGCCGGCCCTCGTATCGAGGTGGAGCAGCTGTGTGTGGATTACAACGGCACGGTTGCTCTCTACGACGCTGACCTCAGCCTGCCGCCGGGGTGTATCTGCGGTCTGGTGGGGATGAACGGGGCCGGTAAAACCACCCTGTTCAAGGCGCTCACCGGCTTCGTGCGTCCATCCCATGGCCGCATCCGCATCAACGGGCAGACGGTGCTGGCGGCCCAGAAGGATCAGGCGGTGGCCTACGTGCCCCAGAGCGAGGGCATCGACTGCAACTTCCCGATTTCCGTCTGGGATGTGGTGATGATGGGCCGCTACGGCTCGATGAGCGTGCTGCGCTGGCCGCGCCAATCGGATCGGGTGGCCGTGCGCGATGCCCTTGAGCGGGTCGATCTGCTCTCCTTGGCCCGGCGTCCGATCGGCGCCCTCTCCGGTGGCCAGCGCAAGCGGGCCTTTCTGGCCCGGGCCATCGCTCAGCGCGCCTCGGTGCTGCTGCTGGATGAGCCGTTCAATGGCGTCGATGTGCGCACTGAGCAGCTGATGGCGCAGCTGTTTCTGCAGTTCCGCCAGGAGGGCCGCACGATCCTGATCTCCACCCACGACCTTGGCCATATCCGTGAGTTCTGCGATCTGGTGGTTTTGATCAACCGCACCGTGTTGGCTTACGGCGAAACCAGCGCCGTGTTCACGCCCGAGAACCTGGCCCGCACCTTCGGTGGGATGGTGCCCAAGCCATGACCTGGCTGCTTGAACCCCTCAGCCATGCCTTCATGGTGAAGGCCCTGCTCGTGAGCGCCCTGGTGGGCGGTGTGTGCGGGTTGCTCTCCTGCTACATGACCCTCAAGGGCTGGGCCCTGATGGGGGATGCCGTGTCCCATGCCGTGATGCCGGGTGTGGTGGTGGCCTACGCGCTGGGCCTGCCCTTCTCGCTCGGAGCCTTTGTGTTCGGCGTGGGCTCGGTGGCGGCCATCGGCTTTGTCAAGCAGAAATCACGGATCAAGGAAGACACGGTGATCGGCCTTGTCTTCACCGGGTTCTTCGCCCTGGGCCTGGTGCTGGTGTCGAAGGTGCGCAGCAACATCGATCTCACCCACATCCTGTTCGGCAACGTGCTGGGCATCTCCAGCTCCGACATCCAGCAGACCCTGCTGATCTCCGCTCTGGTGGTGGCTCTGCTGCTGGTGTTTCGCCGCGATCTGCTGCTCTTCTGCTTCGATCCCACCCACGCTCGATCGATCGGGATCAACACCGGCCTGCTGCATTACATGCTGCTTTCGGTGCTCTCGCTCACGGCGGTGGCCGGCCTGCAGACCGTGGGTGTGATCCTCGTGGTGGCGATGCTGGTGACTCCAGGTGCCACGGCTTATCTGCTCACCGACCGCTTCGATCGGATGACCCTGCTGGCCATCGCCAGCAGCGTGCTCTCCAGCCTGATCGGGGTGTACGTGAGCTACTGGAGCGACAGCTCCACCGCCGGCTGCATCGTGCTCGTGCAGACCGGCCTGTTCCTGCTGGCTTTTCTGCTGGCCCCCCGCTACGGCATCCTGAGCTCCCAGCGTTCCCAGGCTCCCTAGGCGTGTCGGATCAGTCCTGGCCCTGGTGGCCGCTGCTGCCGCTCTACCCCTATGGGCGCCGCCGCACCCTGGTGCGGGAGCTGATCCCCGAGCAGCTCTGGAGCTTTGAGCAGCTGCAGGGGGTGTTTTACGTGGCTGTGCCGATCCGGATGACGGTGGCACGGGTACCGGGTGGGTTGATGCTGTATGCGCCGGTGGCCCCCACCGCTGAAGTGCGCCGGGAGCTCAGGGATCTGGAGCAGCGCTTCGGGCCGGTGCTGAGCATCGTGCTGCCCACCGCTTCCGGTCTGGAGCACAAACTGCCGGTGCCGGCCATGGCCCGCGCCTTTCCGCAGGCTCAGGTGTGGGTCACACCTGGTCAGTGGAGTTTCCCGCTGCCGCTCCCCCTGGCCTGGCTCGGTTTTCCGGCCCGCCGCACCCGCGTACTCGGCGAGGATGGCTTTCCCCATGGCGATGCCCTGAGCTGGCATTCCCTGGGGCCGATCGATCTGGGGCTGGGCCGCTTTCAGGAGCTGGCCTGCCTGCATCAGGCCAGTGGGGCGCTGCTGCTCACCGATGCGTTGGTGGCGATCAATCCCACCCCGCCGGAGCTGTTCGAGCTTGATCCCACGCCCCTGCTGTTTCACGCCCGCGACCGCGGCGATCAGCCCCTGCAGGATTCACCCGCGCTGCGGCTCAAGGGCTGGCAGCGCCTGGCCCTGTTCGCCTCCTACCTGCGGCCTGAAGCGCTTGCGGTACCGGGCGTATCCACGCTGCTGGGCCAGGCGTTCAAACCTGGCTGCCGCAACGCCCGCAGCTATTTCGGTCTCTATCCCTTCCACTGGGCCCGCAATTCAGCCGAGGTGTTCCAGGAGTTGCAGCCGCAGCCGGGACAGTTGCGGGTGGCACCGGTGCTGGAGCGCCTGGTGTTTCCCCGCACCCAGGCCCTGATCGTGGCCTGGGTGCGGCGCCTGGCTGGCCTGCAGGGGCTGCGCTGGGTCGTACCCGCTCATTACGACGCGCCTGTACCCTGCAGCCCCGAGCAATTACTGGCTCTGGCTGAGGCTCTGGAGCAGCGCAGCTGGGCGCCGAGCGAGGGCAACTGGGCTTATCTCGCCGGAATCGATCGAACGCTGCTGCGCCTGGGAGTGGTGCCGGAGCAGCCTCAGATGGACTGAGCTGACCCCGGAGAGGAGATCAGAGCTTCAGCTCACCGGGATCAGCGTCCGCCTCGGGAAACAGGGTGGCTTCCAGTTCCATGCGCTGCTCCATCTGGCGCAGGAAATAGCCGGTCATCATCGCGGAGGCCAGCAGACCAGCCAGATGATCACGGTTGGCCGTGATCTTCACGTCAAAGTGCTCGCCCGGCAGAACTCCCAGCAGGCCCTGCACGTTGTGGCGAATGATGTCCTGGATGTCCGTGCTGGCGGAGCGGGCCACGCGCTGCAGCACATCCGGCGACTGTTCCTGCAGGTACTGGATCAGCGAGTTGGTGCTGATGGCTTCGCTATCACTTGTCAGGAACTCCGGGTTAAACATTCCGGTGTGCTCCGAGTCACGGCTGCACCCTACCCCAGCTCTTCGTCGGGCTCGAGAAGCGTGAGGTCGGAGAACCGAATCGGGCCGACACGATTCAGGGGCCAGTAACGGAACACGGCCGTGCCGATCACCTCCTGGCGCGGCAGCGGGCCCCAGACGTGTGAATCGAGGCTGGCATTGCGGTTGTCTCCCAGCACCAGCAGTTCACCCTCGGGCACGGTGAGCGGTCCGAAGCGGTAATCGATCGGCTGCTGTCGCCACGGTTCCAGCACGGGTGCGCCATTGCGGCGCAGTTCGCCGCCGCGTACTTCCACCTCATCGCCTGGCTGTCCCACCACCCGTTTGATCAACGCGGCCTTGGGGTCGTAGCCCGCGGCCACCAGCACCGGCGGCGCATGAAACACCACGATCGTGCCGTTGGGCAGCGGCTGCTGCAGGCGCGGCCGCAGCTTTTCCACCAGGATGCGGTCCTGCAGTTGCAGGGTGGGCAACATCGAACCGGAGGGAATCCAGCGTGGTTCGATCACCAGCCAGCGCAGCAGCAGCGCCACCGCCAGCCAGAGCACCAGCGACCGCCATCCCTTCAAGCCCGAGCCCGCTGCAGAGGGTGGTTCGCCTTGGGATTGGCCGCTCGTCATTGCCGCTTCGGTGAGCATGATCGCCACATCCTGAACAACAGCACCACCGGTGCCCGCTTCCCCCGCCCACCGTTGCAGCGCCGGCGACAACCTCCAGGCCGCCATGGCTCTGCTCACGGCGTTGCACGGCCTGGGGCTGCGGCGGCTGGTGCTCTGTCCTGGCAGTCGCTCCGCGCCGCTCGCGGTGGCTGCTGGTCTGCTGGAACGTCGCGGCCTGGGGTTGTACACGGCGGTGGATGAGCGCTCCGCCGCTTTTCTGGCCCTGGGGCTGGGCCGCGCTGATGGGGTGCCGGCAGCGGTGGTGACCACCTCGGGCAGCGCTGTGGCCAACCTGCTGCCGGCTGTGGTGGAAGCCGACCATGGCGCTGTGCCGCTGCTGCTGCTCACGGCTGATCGTCCTGCTCGCCTGAAGGGCTGCGGCGCCAATCAAACGGTGAATCAGGAGGCCTTCCTGGCGCCGTGTTGCCGCTGGTTTGGTGCGGGCGATCCGCGTGGGCTTGCCGCGATGCCGCAGGCCGCCATCGCGGCACTGGTGGAGCGGGCCTGGGCTGCAGCCCAGGCAGGACCGGCGGGGCCGGTGCATCTCAACCTCCCGTTCGAGGAGCCCCTGCATGCCAGCGCTGAGCAGATTGAGGCCCTGCCGGCGGCGCTCAGTCCCTCTGCCGAAGCAGCTCAGCACGGTTCCACACCGGCTGGGTCCGCGGCGTCAGCCGCAGCGGCACCGGCTGGGGCGTTGCTCGATCCCGATCAGCCCGGTGTGGTGGTGGCGGGGCCTTGGCGCGCGCCGGCATCCCAGCTGGAGCCCTTCGCTCAGGCGCTGCTGCAGTGGCAGCGGCGCAGCGGCTGGCCGGTGCTGGCCGATGGTCTCTCCGGGCTGCGGGGTTGGCCTGGTTTGCAGGTGGTGCACGGCTACGACCTGTTGCTGGCCGAAGGCCACGACCTCCCTGCCGCACCGCAGCTGCTGCGGTTGGGATCGATGCCGGCCAGCCGCCGCCTGCAGCAGTGGATCGCCGCCAGCGCCGGCCCGCAACTGCTGATCAGCGAAGGCGATCCCCGCAACCTTGATGCCACCGGCACCGCCAGCCAGCAGTTGGCCTGCGGCCTGGCCACCTGGCTGGCCGGCCTGCCTGATCCGCTGCGATCCGGCACGGCCTGCGCGGCCAACCAGGCCTGGCTGGCTGGCTGGCTGCAGGCTGATCAACGGCTGCAACAGCAGCTTGATCTGCACGGGTTGGAGGGCGAGCCGCCCGGGCTGTGCAGCGAACCCGCCCTGGCGCGGGCCCTCAGCCGTTGCCTGCCGGCTGGTGAGCCGCTGATGCTGGCCAGCAGCAGTCCTGTGCGCGATTGGGAGAGTTTCGCGGCCGCGGATGCCGCCCATCGCCCCGTGTTCGGGTTTCGCGGCGCCTCCGGCATTGACGGCACCCTCTCGATGGCGGCGGGCCTGGCCCTGAGCCATGGCCGGGCGACGCTGCTCTGCGGTGATCTGGCCCTGCTGCATGACGCCAACGGCTGGCTCTGGCGTGAGCAGCTGGCGGCCGGCGCTGCCCGGCTCACGGTGGTGCTGGTGGACAACGCCGGTGGCGGCATCTTTGAGCAGCTGCCGATTCGCACGGGTCCCCAGTTGGATTTCGAGCGCCTGTTCGCCATGCCGCAGCGCCTCGATCACAGCGCTCTGGCTGCGGGTTATGGCGTGGCCGCACGCTCGATTGAGGCCCTGGATCAACTGCCGGAGGCCCTGGCCTGGGCTGCCCTCCAGCCGATGGCGCTGCTGCATGTGCGCACCGATCGCCGTGTTGACGCGGCGCTGCGGCGGCACTGCCGCCGCACAATGGCCTCCATTCACCAGGGCCTTGATGGCGGCAACACCCTCAGCTGAGCCGGCGATCGCGTGGCAGCCCCAGGGTGCCTACAGCGACATCCTGTTGGATCTGAGCGATGAGGGCATCGCCCGGATCACGATCAACCGCCCGCATAAACGCAACGCCTTCCGCCCCCAGACGGTGACGGAGCTGTTCGATGCGTTCTCGCGCGTGCGCGACAACCCGCGCATCGGCGTGGTGCTGTTCACTGGCGCCGGCCCCGCCGCCGACGGTGGCTATGCCTTCTGCGCCGGCGGCGACCAGAGCGTGCGCGGCGATGGCGGTTATGTGGGCGATGACGGGCTACCGCGCCTGAACGTGCTCGATCTGCAGCGGCTGATCCGCAGCCTGCCCAAGGTGGTGATCGCCCTGGTGGCCGGCTATGCCATCGGCGGTGGCCAGGTGCTGCATCTGCTCTGCGATCTGAGCCTGGCGGCGGAGAATGCTGTCTTCGGCCAGACCGGCCCGAAGGTGGGCAGCTTCGATGGCGGCTTCGGGGCTGGCTATCTGGCGCGGCTGGTGGGTCAGCGCAAGGCGCGGGAGATCTGGTTCCTCTGCCGGCAGTACGGCGCGGCTGAGGCCCTGGAGATGGGGCTTGTGAATGCGGTGGTTCCCCTGGAGCAGTTGGAGGCCGAAGGGGTGCGCTGGGCGCGGGAGGTGCTGCAGCACAGCCCGACGGCGATTCGTTGCCTCAAGGCGGCGTTCAACGCTGAAACCGATGGCATGGCCGGCATTCAGGAGCTCGCGGGCCAGGCCACGCACCTTTTTTATCGGACGGAAGAGGGGCAGGAGGGCCGCAACGCCTTCCTGGAGAAGCGCGCTCCCGATTTTTCCAATTCCCCTTGGCTGCCTTGAGCGGTGCTGCTGGCTAGCAGTTGGTGAGCGTGCCCGTTGTGTTGTGACAGCTCGTTCTTTGTCTGAATGCCGTTGGTCCCGCTGGCTGGTCGCCCTGGCCGCCAGCGCCATGCCGGTGGCCTCCCCCGCTCTGGCCCGGCAGCCGGATCCGATTCCACCGCCGGCTCCGGTGATCAGCGACGACGTTGCCCTCAGCCGCATCCCTTCCGATCTGATCGACGCCGAGGGCCTGCATCTCGTGCTCGATCGCCGCACCCGCCAACTGATGGTGCTCAAGGATGGTCGCCTGCTGCGCCGCTATCCGGCCGCTGTGGGCACCGAGGGCTGGGAAACGCCGGCGGGGCGGCATCAGGTGCTGGAGATGGTGGCGGAACCGATCTGGGAGCATCCCGGCACTGGTCGCCAGGTGGGACCAGGCCCGCAGAATCCTCTCGGTTCGCGCTGGATCGGCTTTTATCGCGATTGCACCCCACGCCGGAATGCCTGGGACGGTGAGCGCTACCTGAGCGTGGATGGTTGCACTCTGGCCGGTTTCCATGGCACGCCCCACCGCTGGACCGTCGGCCGTGCCGTGTCGCACGGATGTGTGCGCCTGTTCGAGGAGAACGTGCAGGAGGTGTTCGAGCTGGTGCAGGTGGGCACACCGGTGACGGTGCTGCCCTGAAACCACCCGTAGAGTTGCGCCCACTTTCAGCCGGATTCCCCATGCGGGTGCTGTTTGCCGCAGCCGAATGCGCCCCGATGGTGAAGGTGGGGGGCATGGGCGATGTGGTGGGATCTCTGCCGCCGGCCCTGGCTCCGCTCGGCCACGACGTGCGGCTGATCATGCCCGGCTACGGCCGGCTCTGGAGCCAGCTCGACATCCCGTCCGATCCCGTCTGGCGCGGTCACACGATGGGCACCGACTTTGCGGTGTACGAGACCCGCCATCCCGGCAACGGCCTGCCCCTCTATCTGGTGGGCCATCCGGTGTTTGATCCCGAGCGCATCTACGGCGGTGAGGACGAGGACTGGCGCTTCACCTTCTTCGCCAGCGCCACCGCTGAATTCGCCTGGAACCACTGGAAGCCCGACATCCTGCATTGCCACGACTGGCACACCGGGATGATTCCGGTGTGGATGCATCAGGACCCTGACATCAGCACGGTCTTCACCATCCACAACCTCAAGTACCAGGGCCCCTGGCGCTGGAAGCTCGACCGCATGACCTGGTGCCCCTGGTACATGCAGGGCGACCACACGATGGCGGCGGCGCTGCTCTATGCCGATCGGGTCAATGCGGTGTCGCCCACCTACGCCCAGGAGATCCGCACCTCGGAATACGGCGAGCAGCTGGAGGGATTGCTGAATTTCATCAGCGGCAAGCTGCGCGGCATCCTCAATGGCATCGATCAGGAGGCCTGGAACCCCGCCACCGACGCCACCCTGCCCGCCACGTTCAGCGTCGACGACCTCAGCGGTAAGGCCGAGTGCAAGAGGGTGCTCCAGGAGCGCATGGGCCTCACGGTGAATCCCGACACCTATCTGATGGGTCTGGTGAGCCGCTTGGTGGATCAGAAGGGAGTGGATCTGCTGCTTCAGGTCGCCGATCGGGTGCTGGCCTACTCCGATACACAGTTCGTGGTGCTGGGCACGGGTGATCGCCACATCGAATCCGGCCTGTGGCAGATGGCCGCACGCCACCCGGGCCGCTTCGCCGTGTTCCTCACCTACGACGATGCCCTCTCGCGCCTGATCTACGCCGGCAGCGATGCCTTCCTCATGCCCAGCCGCTTCGAGCCCTGCGGTATCAGCCAGCTGCTGGCGATGCGCTACGGCTCGATTCCGGTGGTGCGCCGCGTCGGTGGTCTGGTGGACACGGTGCCCCCCCACGTGCCCAATGATCACACCGGCACGGGCTTCTGCTTCGATCGCTACGACCCGCTCGACTTCTACACCTCAATCGTGCGCTCCTGGGAGGCGTATCGCCATGGCGCGAGCTGGCAGGAGTTGCAACGGCGCGCCATGACCGCCGATTACAGCTGGGATCGCTCCGCCCTCGACTATGACCGCATGTACAAGGAGGTGAAGGGCGTGAAGGAGCCCACCCCCGATGCCGTGGCGGTGGAGCAGTTCTCCCGCGGTCAGGACGCCGATCCCAGCCTGAAGGGCGGAGTGCAGCCCCCCCGCGATCAGCCCGTTGCGGCTCCTGCCGGCGGTGGTGGTCTGCGCAATCCCCTCTCCTTGCTGCGCCGCCGCAGCGGCGGCTGATTGCGGGGGATGGCCCTGCCGCTGCCCCGGGAATCAGCGCCGGAGCCACCCTCCAGCGATCTGCCAGCCACCTATCGCAACCCCTGGCAGACCCTCGGCGAGAACCTGCAGGCCGTTGTGGCCGATGCCCGGCTGCGCGCGCGTGAGCTCTGGCGCCGCAATGGCCAGGGAACGCTCTGGCGGCCCAGCTGGTGGCCTGCGGATCTGGCACCTTTGTTCTGGCCGCTGCTGTTGGCAGCGGCTCTCGCGCTTCTGCTGGCGTCTTTCGGTGGCTTTGCCCTGGTGGTCTTCAGCCGTGTGCCAGTGGCGTTGGAACCGCCGGTTGTTATCCAGTCGTCACTGAATCCCCAACTGAGTCCCGAGACGCCGCTCATCCCACAACTTTCAATGCCGCTTGAGCCAGCTCCCGTCTCTGAGCCGTCGCCAGCGATCGAAGCTGTCCCGCAGGCGCCTGACTCACCATTGCCTGAGCCCCCATCGCCTGAGGTTGAGCCTTTGCGCCCGGTACTGACACCTCCGGGTGCCGATGGCCTGTTGATCAGCGCACAAGCCATGCCTGATCAGCTCAGTCTGGTCTTGCAGCTATCTCCTGAGTTTTCCCAGCTCTCCCGTGCTGAGCAGCAGCAGTGTGCTGATCGATGGCAGCAATGGTCTGCGGATCTCGGCTACGACCACCTCGAGCTGCGCGATGCCCATGCTGTCCTACTAGCACGTGATGCTTTGGTGGGCGGCGGCATGATCGTGCTGACACCCCCCATCACTCCCTGATTCGATGCAGCTCGGTGCCTTGATTGCGTGCTGGGGGGAGCCCCTCGGTGGTAACGGTCCGCTCGACCCCACCATCCCTGTTGGCACGATCTGCACCGACAGCCGTGCCTTGGCACCCGGACAGTTGTTCATCCCGCTGGTGGGTGAGCGATTTGATGGTCATGTCTTCTTGCCTCAGGTCGTGGCTGCTGGAGCTCAGGCCGCCGTGGTGCAACGCGCGCGCGCTGGAGATGTACCACCCGGACTGCTTCATTGGCTCGTGGATGACACCCTCGCTGCCTACCAGCAGTTGGCAGCTCTGCATCGACAACTGCTCACCGCTCCTGTCGTGGCGGTCACCGGTTCGGCCGGCAAAACCACCACCCGTGAGCTGATCCGTGCCGCTCTCGCCTGTTTGGGTCCTGTCATCGCCAGTAGTGGCAATGAAAACAACGACATCGGTGTGCCGATGACGTTGTTCAAAGCTGACGCTGCCACGAGGGCGCTGGTTGTGGAGATGGGGATGCGTGGTCTCGGAGAGATTGAGCGTCTGAGTCACTGCACCCAACCTGATGTGGCGGTGATCACTAACGTCGGTACAGCGCATATCGGTCGTCTGGGGAGCCGTGAAGCGATTGCTACGGCGAAGTGTGAAATCACTGCTTCCCTAAACACCGGCGGTCTGCTTGTGATCCCCTCCGGCGACGCTCTGCTTGAAACTGCAGTGAGCCAGGTCTGGTCGGGGAGGGTTGTGCGAGTGGGCCTCAGCGATGAGAGCGGTGCTGATCAGGCCGCCCTGCTCGGAGAGCTGGATGAGCACGCTGAAGTCATGAGAGTGGCTGGTGATGTGATTCATCTTCCCTTGCCTGGTCGCCATAATGCTCGCAATCTGCTTCTGGCCATCGCTGTAGCTCAGGAGTTTGGTGTGCCTTTACAGAAGTTGATGAACCTCAAGGTTGAGGTTCCAGGAGGGCGCAACCGCAGATTGCAGCTCGGAGGACTCACGGTTCTTGATGAGACCTATAACGCCTCACCGGAGGCTGTTATGGCTGCTCTGGCCCTGTTAGCCCAACAACCAGGTCGACGTTTTGCAGTGCTTGGCACCATGCTGGAGCTGGGCGAGCAGAGTGTGGGCCTGCACCGGCAGGTCGCTGCATATGCGGCAGCCCTGCAGTTGGATGGTCTCGTGGTGGTGAGTGAGGGACCTGAGGCCGAGGCAATGGCTGCTGCTGCTGCTGGTTTGACCCGGCTCGCCGTGGTCTCAGAACCTGTTCAGGCAGCCATGCCGTTGTCAAGCTGGTTGCAACGTGGCGATGTGGTCTTGTTGAAGGCCAGCCGGGGGGTGGCACTCGAACAATTGATCCCTTTGCTGCCTGAGTGCTGAGGTCTCTTCAATAGAGGATCCAGGTCAGAGCTCCCGCAACATTTTGTTCGCAAACGATCAGAATCCTTGACGTCCGAGAGTCTGCCATTAGCTTTGGGATGATAGAACCGTACTGATCTGGCCGATGGATAGGAAATTGCTGGGCACCCTGGCCGGATCTTCTGCGCTTGGGATTGGCATTGGTCTTCAGCGTTCGCAGTTTGCCGTGCTGGGTGAGATCATGGCCGATAAGCATTGGTATGCAGATAGTGATATTGGCATCCTTAGTGGTTTGAGTCTAGCGGGTTATATCCTTGGTTGTCTCCATCAGACATCAATCAAGCACGAGCTGAATAATATTCGTGTTGTCCGAATCGGCCTTGCTCTTGGTGTACTCTCATTTTTTATTGAGCCATTAATCGATGCACTTTCTTGGCAGGTGCTCTGGCGTTTGATTGCGGGATGGTCATCTGCACAGCTGGTTACCGGCATCCCGGGATTGGGCATACGCTTCCATGCCCTAGATAATAAACGTCGTGCTTTGGCTTACATCTTTGCCGGTGCTGGATTTGCGGCACTGCTCGCTTCTGTGGTAGTCAGTTTCATCGCAAGCACGTCAGTTGTTGAATCCTGGGTTGTGACTGGGCTGATTGCAGTTGTACTGGCTATCCCCATTCATAACTTGCTTGATATTTGTATCGAAGAGGAGTTGCTGAAGCGTTTTGAGCAGCAACAGGGTTCTGCCGCACCATCGCATCAAGGTCTTCCCCCTGAAGCAGTGTCCAGCTCTTGGACGAAGGGCTTGAGGTTGTTGGCTGGAAGCACACTTTTCTTCGGTGCAGCACAGGTAACGGTACTAACCTATTTCCCCCTGCTTCTTGTCTCTCGATTTAATATATCCGAGGCAGCAGCTGCATCTTCCTTCGCCAATGTCGGCTTGGGATATACGGTTGGTGCTTTGGCTTCGGGGTACATGCCAAGAAAGTGGGGTACAGATATGTTGATGTCGGCCAGTGCCTCTATCGGAATTCTGGGTACCATTGCCTGTGCTGCAGGATCCAATATCCCAGCCGTTGGCCTTGGTGGTTTTGCCTTCGCGTTTTGGAATGGAAGCATGATGGGTCTGTTGCTGCATCGCATTAATCAGTCTGTCCCATCGGCTGTGGCCAGAACAACCTGGTCCCAGTTCAGTCTTATTTTGAGTGTTGGTTTTTTAGTCTTTACCTTTATATCGGCACCAATCGCCAATAAGAATGTTGACCTCATTATCTGGATTGGCGCTGTTCTGGCAGTGCTTCACCTTGTTTTCCAGCTCATGGCGCGCCGTGATTTCAACATGCGTATTTCGCAACAGCCGACGAATTGATCCTCTCCTCACTGTTAAGCTCTCACGCATCGTGATGAGATTTCCCTTTGGTGAAGAGCCCTTTCTCTGGTCAACCTCTTTCAGCTTTAAATAATAATCTTTCAATTCATTGGCTTCTAGCTTTTCTAGCGGCTGTCAGCCAGCTTTCTTCATTGCCCCTATGGGCTCAGCAGAGTCAGCAACTATCCAGTGAGCGTTCGTCACCTGAATCTCCATCACTCATTGGGACAACGCAAGGCGAAACATCACCTGCCAAGGATTCAAAGTTACCAACACTACGACTGAAGGACGGTTTTAGTCTCAATCGTGCCTTGGGAGACGAGGGATGGATTCTCGTTAGTCTTTCAGCATTAAGTCAGAATAATGGTACTGTATCAGGCCTTACGCCTGGTCAATTTACTTCGTCTAATCTGTTTAATTTAGGCCTACAGATTGGCCCTTTAGATGTCACCAAGATAAATCAAAAAGCTGGCGAGACAGGATCCGTTCCGCGTCAAGGAATGGATAAAGTTAAGTCATCAAAATTCTATCAGCGCTTGGCTCTGAATGCTTTGTTTACCCAGAGAGCTGGCCAGATTTTATCCTCCGAGATCCCTAATGTTCTTAACACCCAGTGGAACTTTGGCAATGGGCCAATTGCCAGACTTAATATATTGAACCTTGAGTATAAAAACCCCACCGGATTTGTTTCATCGATCAAGCTTGGCAAGTTAATGCAAGCCCAGGATTTCACGGTGAATCGAGTTCAATGCTTCTTTTCGAACTTTGGCCTTTGTGGATGGGCGCAGGCTACACCCCAAATGGTTCAGATCCCCGGGAATCCCTTCAATAGTTACGGAGCTGTGCTGAAGATTGGCCCTGAAGATAAGACTCGCCTCAAATATGGTATTTATCAAATCGCTCCTCAGACGTATCAGCCTCAATATCACGGCCTTAACTTTCGTTTCGATCAGGCAATTGGAACAGCTCATTTTCTTGAGCTGAACATTCCTCTGAAGTCTCCGACGCTAATTCCAGTTCGTACTGCCCTAATGTCTGGCTACGAAAAGGTCAGAGCTGATGCTGGTCCTAATGCACTCTATGAAACCCCCCTTCCCCCCACTACTCTGACTTTGGGTGGTTGGCTAGCTAATGGCAAGTTCAGCGTTGTGCAGCCAACCGGGCTAACACCTAAGTTTTCCAACCAGAATAATGCTGTGTATGGCATTGCCAGCATGCGTTTGCCCGTTTCCTGGTTGGGGATGGATCACCGGGTATTCGCGGCTTCTTCCATTGGCTTCAATCCAGATGTGCAGAATTTTCGCTCGGGCGGTAACGCAGGGGTTATTATTGCTGGCCTTATACCCACTCGCCCCTTTGATACCTTCAGCCTTGGAACTGCATATGCTGTGTTCAACCCTTCCTACTACTTTGGTGGCCTTGATTCGTCTTCCTATACTCCTTCAAGTGAATTGGCTTTTGAGGCCAACTATAATATAGCCATTAATCAGTCTGTAAGTATCATGCCGAACTATCAGTATATTGTCCGACCTTCTGGTGACTCATCTCGTTCGGGTGTTAGTGTTCTAGGTATTCAGATCTGGGTTCGTTTCTAGTCTTTAGTTGTTGCCAGAGTCATAGGACGTTTTTGAGGGATAATTATTTCGTTTTTCAGGAGGTGTCCTTGGACCTCTTGACGGACTGATGTGACGTGCCTAGCTTTTAGATACAAGCTTGTCCACCATGACTAAAAAGGATTCCTACCGTATTGGCTCGCTTTATCCACGCATTGCCGATGGGTCTCCTAATCTGATTCTTTCATCTGGATATAAGCTTGTTGAGGATGAATATGGCTATATTGTTAAACAACATTCTTCTCGCTCAAGGGGAAAACTCACTGCTGACCTAGCAATTACAACTGATCCGATTGAGCTTCCTGGTGTTAGCGAATTCGCAAGCCAGTGGCTCAAGCCTCAGATGCTTGCCAAGGAAGATCCAGCCAGCATCTTTCATCAGTATTGGAAAGCTATCATTCATTATGGCTGGGGTGTATATCCGAACAATCTTCTGCTTGAGGCGCTGGGTTATCTTGGTTATCGTGGTTATGGCTGGGATAAAGCGCATGACAATACTGGATTCTGGGCTCAGCCAAGTGAGAAATCTGGCGAGCTGTATCAGGCCGTTTCTAATCTTTCCAATTACCAACCAGAGTTGATCTGGGCTTCGCCTGGATCTCAGAATAGGGTCAAGTCTGATTTTGATGTACAATCCCTGCTAGTTAACCTTGACAAGCTAGTAGGCACCTTTACTGGCGAACCACCTTTGTGGTTGCCATCGATGTTATTTACTTATGGTATCAAGGATAAGGGCACCTCGTATCCAGGACCGGTCTTGATGATTCGCCCGGGCGAGAAGCTTAAGCTCAACTTCGAGAACAATATTCAGATTCCTGGGCTGACTCAGCAGCAGAATCAAAATGCAACGCTTATTCCCAATTCATCCTATGGACTCAATGGAGGTTCCACTGCTGGCGGTATGTTCAGCACGAATTTCCATATGCATGGTGGGCATGTAAATCCTTCGGGATTTGGTGATAATGTTGTTGCTCGTTATACCAGCGGTCAGAACTGGACCACATCTATTGATATACCAAAAGATCACGGCCAAGGTTCCTATTGGTATCACCCCCATTATCACCCAGCTGTGAATACACAGCTCTATGGTGGCTTATCGGGGTTTATGCAGGTTGGCGATCCGCTGAGCAAAGTGCCCTTCTTTAAGGATGTGCCTCGAAACCTTGCAGTTTTGAAAACCATGCAGGTAGAGACGGACCCCGTCTCAGGAGATTATGAGTTGGCTGCGGTGAATGGCAACTTCCTTGGCCTTCATTCACGGGCGCCCAACCGCGCCAGTATGTTTACTCTTAATGGCGAATATATGCCTACCGTCGATGTTGCGAAGGGCGGATGGCAATCGCTCACGCTGAGCAATCAGGATAATAACTACTATATGAATATATCTATTCGGCATCGGCAGGCAAATGGTGAGTGGCTAGATCTGCCGCTCTATATTTACGGCGAAGATGGCCACCAGTATCCCCAAATTAGGGCTGCTACCCATGGCGCTTTGGGTTACGCTCAAATGCCAGGAGAAAATGCCACTGCTTATCGTCAATCCCAGAATCTGATTTCTCTTCCTGCTGGCAAGCGCATTGATCTTCTCTTTTATTTGCCTTCCGGTGAGGCCGAGATTGTCTCTTCTTACCGGTTCGCATCTACAAGTGGTGAAGAGTATTCCATTAATAATCTGCGCTTTCCTTCAAATGAGTATCCCGATCTCTCCTCGGCCAATGTGTTGCCAGAAAATCCCCTTTCGGGTCCTGGTCCAATCGCCCGGCTGAAGGTTGCAGGAGAGCAGCCTATTCCTTCATTTCAAGAACTCGATCAAACGATTACCCGTGCTAATCGAGGCATCAAGGTTCAGAAGATTACCCCAGATACGCGCCCTTCAGATTATGATGCTCAAGCCGTACCCAGTGTTAATCTTTACAAGAAAGATCAAAATGGTGTTGATGAATGGCGGCCAATACGTCGGCGTGAATTAAACTATTCTGTGCTTTCGCTTGTTGGTCCTCCTGACGAGCGTGATATCCCAACACAGCAAGCGCTGGCGGAAGCCGAAGAGGCATCTGGTGGGAAAAAGTATAATACATACACGCCAGTTCCTGGTCCAACCTGGCTTGGATACGAAAATCCTGATTTTATTAATGACCATGTCTTTCCTAATGGGCCGCTAACTATTGCTCAGCTTGGCACTATGGAGGAATGGTCGCTAAAGAACTGGAATTGGAATGGGCCTAGCACCGCGAATGGTGGCTATCTAGTGGGGCATCCGTTTCATATTCATGTGAATGATTACCAGGTGAAACAAAGCGATACTGAATTGCCGAATAAACGAAATCTCGAGGATGTAACGATGTTGAATTCCTCTGGATACCACTACGCTGACTCCAGTGGGGCCATTCAAAAGCTGGACCCTCTAGTCGGCTCTTTTACTTCTATACCAGAGGCATTCGATTATCTCTCTGCAAGTTCTCCATATAATCCTTCCTCCCCTGAATATAACGGCCCTCTATTTACAACCGGTTATACAGATACCACGATCCGGATGCTCTTCCAAGACTTTCTTGGTACCTACGTCCACCACTGTCACCTGCTTGAGCATGAAGATGCAGGTATGATGCAGGTCGTTACTGTGATTGAAAATACAGATTCCAGCTGGCTGTTGCCTGCTGAAAATCTTCGCATTACGAAGAAGGGTCTTGTTCTCAGGGAGGCAGACTCTTTAGCTGAAGTTGTATTGCCTTTGGATCTCAGTAATCCCCATCTAGTCAAGCGTGGGCAGGTAGGTGACCTCACTGGTGATTTTATACAGGACATCATTCTGACAACCTCGGGCTCAGGGCCCAGGAAAGCGAATGTCTTGATCTATGACGGATCAAGCCTCAATGATCATCAACGTTCGAAGCTCATCACTTCCCTTCGGCCTTATCAAGATTCGAGTTTGGCTCCTTGGGCATTTAACAGTGATTTTACAGGCGATGGTATGCGTGAGCTTGTCACCGCAGGTTATGTTGTCAATCAAGGTGATCTAGTTGATCTTCTTGATTTCCAGATCACTGGATGGCAACCAGTCGGTGCTCGTGACGGCTGGAAGGCAACCTACTGGAATAATCCTTGGGTTGATGTTAGTGATGTTCCCTCAGGCCTTCTGTCGAGTTCTCTGACCAGCTTCGCGGTAGGCGATTTTAATCTTGATAACTTTGATGATTATGCCATCGCTTATGTATCTGATGGCCGTCTTCGGGTTCGCATTCTTGATGGCGCCTCTGTTTCTCTCTACTTGCAAACTGGTATTGATGAAAATGGCTATCTGCCGAGCACATCAATTCTGTCCGATATGACGTATGTGGCGGCTGGCCTGAGGGATGTTGATTCCATTGTTCTCACCACTGGTTTTAACTCGTACGCTCAGTCTCCGATTGAAAATCTGATTGTTACGACCTCTTCAAAAGCTGGGCATTCATCATCGCTAACATTCCAGCTTGATGCTGGCCATTTTATTGCTACCGGCACCTCGAGCCACGACTCATCTTCAGCATCGAGTGGCGATGGTCATCACGGCGGATCGGGTTTGCCTTCCAGCGACGCAGTTGAGAATCATGGGCCGCTGCCTTTGCAGCTCACAGCCACACGTGATTGGCATGGATCTCCTGCGCCGGCAACCCCAACGTTTGCTGGTGTTCGTGCTCAAGGCAGCCTGCTGCTGGATGATGCTCTGATTATCGGTCAAGGCACAAGCTCAGAAGGCTTCCACTATGGCAATCCCTCCAGCTCAGATCTGATGAATAATACGACTCAAGATCTCTTCGTCAGTCTGCATGGGATTGACCGAGTCAGCCGTGATGATTTGACTGGCATTCTCTCCACAGGTCTGGATTCTCGTTTGGGATCTATGCAATCTGAGCAACGACTTAATCTTGCAATGTTGTCCTTTCAGGCTTATACCAATCAGATGGTGACCCCTTCCGATCTTGCAGCATTGGCTGCTGGTGTGAATGGTGGTGCATTACCGGTTTCTGAGCTTGTGGATAGAATCCTCACGGCTTTCTCTTCCCAGATTGCTGCGTACTATGGATCTGATCTCGAACAGTTACGAACTAGCGAGATTGTCGGTAAAGCCTATGCGACGCTTTACCGTCGTAACCCAACCGCTTCTGAACTGAAGCGCTGGGACCGTGAGGTGAATCTTGGCTTGTCTAAGACCAATCTTCCGATGGCCATCCTTCAGAATTCTTCCGGCCGGGATGAGTCGCGCGTAGCGCTCCTGTCAGCAGCCAGCCGTTGGTCACAGGTCCAGTGGGGCACATCTGCAGTGGTCGATGGCTCCTATGGCCAGGGTTTCCAGGCTGATCGCTCGACGTTCGAACGGTTGTCACAATCTCTCTTCTCAACCAAGCCACCAGCCACCTGGGGGGGAGCTCAGCGACTCTTTGATAGTTATCGAGACAGTGTGACGAACATTCTTGATGGCACCCCCGTTTCTGATACTGGCTTTTTCTGATCTTTTATCTGTGAAAGGATGTTACATGCTGGATTCCATTTCTGGTTCCTATGCCTAGCCTCTGGTTAACCACCACGGCTCTGTTTTCAGTCTCAACCCCTCGCTTTTCGGATCGATGACCCAGGTTTTTGATTACATCATTGTTGGTGCCGGTAATGCTGGTGCCCCCATTGCTTCGCGACTGAGCGAAGATCCGACGAATCGGGTGCTCTTGATTGAGGCAGGACCTCATTTCCGTTCCATTGACGAAACACCCAAGGATCTCCTTGATTCTCGGGCTGTGTCAGTTGATACCCATGACTGGAATTACTTGACGGATGTCATCCCGGGTCGCCAGTTCCCTTATGCCCGTGGCAAGGTTTCTGGTGGTTGCTCCTCAGTCAACGGCTGTATTTCCCTGCGAGGGCTTGAACAGGACTTTCGTGAGTGGGCCAGTCTTGGTAATGACGGTTGGGATTGGGAGGATATTCTCCCTCTATATAAGCGTATAGAGACCGATCTCGATTTTGGCTGTTCCAGTTATCATGGCAGTTCTGGGCGGATACCTATTGTTCGCTTTAAGCCTGAAGAATATAGCCCTGTGGTATCGGCCTTTAAAAAGACCGCCATGGGTAATGGCTATGCCTGGGTTCCTGATCACAATCATCCAGAGGGTTACGACGGTGTCGGCCCTATTCCGATGAATCGTTCTGGTGATGGCACCCTTCGGGTTTCAAGCTCGATAGCCTATTTGCTTGAAGCGCAAGGTCGATCCAACCTGACCATTAGGGATCGTTCGACCGTTTCCAGAATTCTCTTTTCTGGTAAGCAAGCGATTGGCGTTGAAATCTTGACTGAATCTGGTGGAATCGAGGTGATTCATGCTGGAGAGGTGATTCTCTCGTCTGGATCCATCAATTCGCCAGCTATTCTTCTTCGTTCAGGAATTGGTCCTCAGGATGATCTGCGCAGGCTTGGTATTGAATGTGTCAATGATCTCCAGGGTGTGGGTAGCAATCTGATTGACCACTCGCTTGCTGTTGTTGCTGCCTATCCTAATCCTGGCATCGTCAACGACTCTGACGATGATGTGCAGATGGTGATTCACTATACGGCTCCTGGAAGCGCGTTCAAGAATGATATGCAGATCTACTGTCTCGGTAAGCTTGGAGCCGAGCGTTTCCCTGGCGCAGATCCTACGCGCGGGTTGATGTTTGGTACCGGCATAGTGATCAATCGTCCTGAGTCCCGTGGACGAGTCACGCTTGACAGTGCTGATCCTGCGCGTCAGCCTCGTATCGACCACCGGCTCAACTCACATGCTGAAGATATGCGCAAGATGGTTGACGGTGTTCGTCGTGGTTATGCTTTGTTGACCTCTGGTGAATTGCAGCAGATTTCTTCGGGCGTTGCCGTCCTCAATGATGAGATGATTGCTGACACCCGTGCCCTTGAAAACTATGTGTCCGAGCGCTCTGCCACCATTTGGCATGCCATCGGTACCTGCAAGATGGGTCCGGCTCATGATAACCATGCGGTTGTTGACTCTTCTTTGAAGGTCTACGAGTGCACTGGCCTTCGTGTTGCTGACTGCTCGATCTTCCCTGATCATGTCAGTCGCAATCCCATGCTCACCTGCTATGCGGTTGCTGAAAAGCTTGTTGACATTATCCGCTCTGGGCGCTGAGTTTAGTTCGCGCTCTTCGATCCACCAAATTTTTTGTTTCAAATGACTGCTTCTACCTGGGTTAGCTGGATGATCACCTGCGAATGTCAGCCTTCTAGTTTTGATGATATCTCTGCTCTGGCTGCTGAGATGTCCGATTTCTTCCAAGCCAATGAGCCTTCTACCACTCATTTTGAGTGGAGTGTGACCGGGGATCGTACACGTGTTGATATCCACGAGCGCTATGCCAGTTCTGCTCAGGCTCTGACTCATATGGCGGCTTTCGGCGAGAACTTTGGTTCCCGCTTCATGGCTCTGCTGAAACCCACCTCTGTTGTGGTTTATGGTTTCCCTACACCTGAGCTGCAAGCTGCCCTTGCCGGCCTGTCACCCTTGTTCACGGAAACCTTTGCTGGTTTCCAGCGCTGAGCCTGTCGCGCTACGCATGTAGCTGCCAGTTCTCCTTCACCAGCTGTTTGGCGCGCCCCAGGGCCAGGGCGCCGCTGGGCACATCCTTGGTGAGGGTGGATCCGGCTCCCACCGTGACGTTCTCGCCCAGTTGAATCGGCGCCACCAGCACGCTGTTGGCGCCGGTTTTGCTGCCTGCGCCGATCACGGTGCGATGTTTGTTCACGCCGTCGTAGTTGGCGGTGATCGTGCCGGCGCCCACGTTCACATCAACCCCCAGCTCGGCATCACCGATGTAGCTGAGGTGGTTCACCTTGCAGCCGGCGGCCAGGCTGCTCTTCTTGATCTCCACGAAATTGCCGACCCGGCAGCCTTCGCCCAGATCGGCGCCTGGCCGCAGCTGGGCAAAGGGCCCGATGGCGCAACCGCTGGCCACTACCGCCTCCCGCACCACCGAGTAGACGATCTCCACCCCATCGCCGATCTCGGCGCTGTCGATCAGGGTGCCTGGCCCGATGCGGCAGCCGTTGCCGATCACGCTGTTGCCGCGGAAATGGCACTGCGGCTCCACCACCACATCGCGGCCGAAGCGGGTTGCGTCGCTGAGGGTGCAGCTGGCGGGATCCACGAAGCTCACTCCCTCCGCCATCCAGTGGCGTCGCAGCCGTTCCTGAATCACCGCTTCGCATTGGGAGAGCTGGTAGCGGTCGTTGATGCCGTTGATCTCCTCGGCATCGGCCACCTCCAGATGCATGGCCGGGCTGAGCATCGCCACCGTGTCGGTGAGATAGAGCTCACCCTGGTCGTTATTGGCGTTGAGGGTGGGCAACACCGCTGCCAGCTGCTTCCAGTTGAAGCAGTAGATGCCGGCATTGATCAGGTTGTTGGTGCGCTGCACCTCGTTGCAGTCGCGGTGCTCGACGATCGCTGATACCTCTGCATCGCTATCTGCAAACACGCGCCCGTAACCGGTGGGATCGCTGAGCCGAGCGGTGAGCAGGGTCACGGCGGCACCGCTGCTGCGGTGGCGCTCCAGCAGGTCGGCAATCGTCTGCTCCCGCAGCAGCGGCACATCACCGTTGAGGACCAGCAGCTCACCGTCGAAGTCGGCGAGGGGCTTCAGCAGCTGCTGCACGGCGTGGCCGGTGCCGTTCTGCGGTTGCTGCAGCACGAACTCCAGCCCGCTGCGGTGGGCCAGGGAGTGCTCCACCCGCTCGGCCTGATGGCCCACGATCAGGATCTGACGCTCAGGTGCCAGGCCGTTGCAGCTGGCCAGCACGCGCTCCACCAGGGTGGCTCCGGCCAGGGGCTGCAGCACCTTCGGCAGATCGCTCTTCATGCGGGTGCCCTTTCCGGCGGCCAACACGGCAACGGCGAGCATCAGCGGCAGGGCACAACTGGCCGGGAATCTACTGGTGGTGGCTGGATCCCACCCCCCAGCGGCGGCGCCAGGCTCCGGTGCCCTCCACACGACCGCTGGCCATGGCGATGGCCTGGGCCTGTTGCCGCTGCCGCAGGATCCCCGCCGGCTCGGCGCTGCCGCTGGGATCGCGATAGGGCTCGGCGGCATTGGTGTGCAGATGTTCTTCCTCCATCCGGCTCAGGGGCCGCAGCCTGGGATCGCCATCCAGCCGGCTGGGGCTGGCCGCCGTGCCGCCGCTCCAGTCGCTTGTTTGCTTGAGCAGCCCTGAGGGGGCGGCGATGCTGGCGAGCTGCAGCCCCGCCTGGCGCAGGGCGTTGCGGATGGCGGCAGCGCTGCAATAGGTGAGCAGCCGCCCTTCTGGCTGCAGCAAGGCTGCGAGCCCGCTCAGAAACTCCAGGGTCCACAGCTGCGGGCAGCGGCTGGGGGAGAAGGCATCCATCAGCACCAGATCCAGCTGGCCGCGCTGGCTGTTCAGCAGGTCGGGCAGGCGGCTGCGGGCATCACCCCAGAGCATCCGCTCGGAGCTGCACAGCCGGCCCAGCTCCTCTGTAATGCCCGCCTTCCATTGGCTGCAGAAACCGGGATCGGCCAAGGCCAGCTGCAATGGTTCGCGATCAAGCTCCAGTCCCCACCAGCTCAGTCGCAAGCCGCGGGCCTGGCAGGCCTCCAGCAGCGCTGCCGTGTTGCAACCGGTGCCCACGCACACATCCAGCACCCGCAGGGTGGCGCCGGCTGCCCAGCGCTCCAGCCCAGCTGGGTCCACGAATTTGCTGTGGGCCTCGGCCAGGGCGCCGAGGCCGCTGTGAAACCCCTCGCCGAATTCGCTGCTGAACAGGCTGAAGCTGCCGTCGGCGGTACGCCGCGGTTCAAGCCTGGAGGCGCTGGAGGTCATCCCAGAAGGTGGGGTACGACACGGCCGCCGCTTCGGGGCGATGCAGCTCGGTGCTGCCGCTGGCGATCTGGGCTGCCACCGCCAGGCTCATGGCCACGCGGTGATCGGTTTCGCTGTCCACCTCAGCGCCGCGCAGCTGCACACCGCCCTGGATCGTCATGCCGTCGGCGAATTCCTCGATCACGGCTCCCATGGCCCCCAGCTGGCGGGCCATCACCGCCAGGCGGTCGGTTTCCTTGACCCGCAGTTCCTCAGCACCGCTGACGCGGCTCACCCCTTCGGCGCAGCAGGCGGCCACCGCCAGCACGGGGATCTCATCCACCAGGCGCGGGATCAGATCGGCCCCGATGTCAAAGGCCTGCAGAGGGCCGTGGGTGACGCGCAGATCGCCCACCGGTTCGCCGGCCACATCGCGCTGGTTGAGCACTTCAATGCGGGCGCCCATCTGCTCAAGCACATCCAGGATGCCGGTGCGGCTCGGGTTGAGCCCCACGTTTTCTACCGTGAGGTCGGCCCCGGGGGTGATCGCGCCGGCGACCAGCCAGAACGCGGCGGAACTGATGTCGCCGGGCACCACCACCGCCTGGCCCCGCAGGCGTGAGCCGGGCACCACGGTCACGGTGGTGTTGCCCTCGCCGCCCACGGTGAGCTCAGCCCCGAAGGCCCGCAGCATCCGCTCGCTGTGGTCGCGGCTCTGCACCGGTTCGATCACGGTGGTGGGGCCTTCAGCGGTGAGGGCGGCCAGCAGGATGGCGCTCTTCACCTGGGCGGAGGCCACGGGGGTGCGGATCGTGGCACCGCGCAGCAGGCGGCCCTGAATGGCCAGCGGCGCCAGGTTGCCGCCGCTGCGCCCGGCGATCGTGGCACCCATCTCCGCCAGGGGCCCGCCCACCCGTTTCATCGGCCGGCGCCGTAGAGAGTCGTCGCCGGTGAGCACGAAATGGCGCCCGGCCCGGCCGGCCAACAGGCCGAGCATCAGTCGCATGGTGGTACCGGAGTTGCCGCAATCCAGCACGGTTTCGGGCTCCTGGAAGCCATCGAGCCCCACCCCTTGCACGATCACGCTCTGGCCCGCCTCGATCGGCGACACCTCAACGCCCATCGCCCGCAGGCAGGCGGCGGTGCTGAGCGGGTCTTCAGCCGGCAGCAGGCCCTCAATTGTGGTGGTGCCTTCAGCGATGGCACCGAACAGCAGTGAGCGATGGGAAATCGACTTGTCGCCCGGCACACGCACCGTGCCCTTGAGGCTGCGGCCTGCGGTGGTTCCCAGGGCGAGGGGCATGGCTGACAGGTTGAGTGCAGCGAGCGTAGGCATCAGCCCAGCATCAGGCCGCCATCCCCGCTGAGGCTTTCGCGGCAGCTGCGCAGATCAAACAGCAATTCCTCCAGGTTGAACTGCATCAGCTCCCGGTCCATCGCCCGCTGCAATCGGCGGGCCATGCTGCGCAGCACTTGCTGCTCGGCAAGGTTCGGCTCTGCTGCTTCGCCGTCGATCAGTGCAAGCTCAGCCCCCACGGCCGTGAGCACCTCCGATACGGCAATCCTGGCCGGCTCCCGTTGCAGCCGGTAGCCCCCCAGCCGTCCGCGCCGCGCCTCCACCAGGCCTGCGCGGCGCAACTGGAGCAGCAACTGTTCCAGCATCGGGGCGGGCAGATCCTGAGCCGCCGCGATCTCGTTCACGGAGCGCCATTGCTGCGGTGCCTCAGCCAGTGCCAGCAGCGCCTGCAGGGCCTGCTGTCCGCTGCGGCGCAGCAGGCTCATCCCCGCTGGGCGAGCCGCTCCAGCACCTGCTCGAGCGCGTAACCGAACAGGGCGGGGTCGGGATCGCTCTGGCCCACATCCGCGAGCCCCAGCTCGGCCCAGCGCGCATCAAGGCGTGCCTCCAGTTCAGCCGGCCGGCTGAGCGGCTCACCCCAGGGGTGATTGCGCTCGGGACCGAGCTTCGTGGTGGCATCGATGGCCAGGCGACCGCCCAGGCCCAGTTGTTCGCTGGCGAAATCGAGGGTGTCGAAGGGGGTGTTCTCCACCACGATCAGATCGCGCTGCGGATCCACCAGGGCGCTGATCGCCCAGATCACCTGGCGCGGGTCGCGGATGTTGA
>VFQS010000634.1_pt1 | contig 37503 bp, 41 predicted proteins | sample 3512361 | NCBI WGS metagenome assembly VFQS01 (sample SAMN10412375, study PRJNA504923) | tailings metagenome | isolation source: Relicate 1 Philex TSF3 active mining | place: Philippines
GTTCTGTCTTACCAACACCGCCCATCCCCTCCACCGCGCAGACGATCACACCCTGACCCTCTTGCAACTTTGCATGAATATCCGCAAGTTCTTCCTCTCTCCCCACAAAGTTTTTGGAACCCTGCCGCACATTGCTAGGAATCTGCTTTTGCAATGACTTCAGTAAGTCTCCTAAAGCCTCTTGTAAAACTTCCTGTAACGTTTCCCGATTCACATCATTTAGGTGAATACCAATATTGGCAATACCACCCGTAACCAAGGTTTGAAAACCTTTAGCATTGCCTTCATTGATTTGAATTAATTGGCGATCGCCTTGAATTGCCTGACCTAACTGAGAATTAGCAACAATACCCTGCTTCACCAGTCCCACCAACCGAGCAGCATCTGCATGAGGATGCTCTTGCAAGATATCCGCCGTTAGCCGACACAGTTCCGTAATTAAATCTGACATAAGCGATCGCCCTTAATTTATGAGTTGTGACTAAGACTTAGGAGACTGCCCCTGCTGAATATGAATCTCGCCAATATAAGCCGTACCACCCTCAACCTTAGTCTGCCAACCTCTCGCATTATCAGAATTGTTCTGAGTCATCGTACTGTTATCTTGAATCTTGCCAGCTTGAATCGTCTGCGCCAAAAGCTTAAGCTCATTCGCAAACTCAGGCTCATCGTCCAACACCACATCGAGATTTTTAGTCACCGTATCAATAGCCGAGCGATCGCCCGACTCCAACTTCACCAAAGCCTCATCGACCTTTGGAGATCTGCCCTGCAACTTATTCTTAATTTGCTGCCATAGCTCAGGAATCTTGGCGATCGCCTCAGTCGTAAATTTCTTAGCTAGCTCACCCGCACTCGACTCCACAAACTTTTGCACAGCCAAACCCACCAAAGCCCCAGCAGTTAAAGGATCAGTCATAACCTTCTCTTTTCCTCTAAATTATCAGCAATAATAACACGATCCTAAAAATAGCTAAGGATATCCCCATGTGATCACAATCACAATCCAGAACCAACCACATCACCGCCTAAACCTGAGAAAAACTAGATACTAAGTACATCAGGTTAAAGGAGCAAAGCAAATGTCAGTTACCACATTCGGCGGATTCATCTTCAAGTTTTACGCAGTAGCGATCGGCGGTTTAGTTGTAGTAAACGCAATCTCCACACTCTAAACCAAACATCTAAAAGTTTTTCAAAGTCTCCTTAAACTAGCTTCAGCACCATTCCCATCACTTCGGGACTGGTGCTTTTTTATTGCTTATTCCAAATCAATAACTTTGACCTTAGTGAACAATAATTTGAATTAAGCTATCTAGAAGCCGATCGCGTTCCATTGGTACAAGATCGCCACTTTGGAGAACATCACGGAGCAGGACAAAATGAATTAAGGTTCCAATAAAGGCACGGGCTGACACTTCAGGATCGGCAATTTTAAGTTTGGGATGATTTGTCAAATATTGAGTAAGAAAGTCAAGACTTACCTTCTCAATATTTACAACAAACGCTCTTGCAAGTTCAGGAAAACGTCCAGATTCACCAACAATAATTCTTAAGAAGGTTAGGATTTGCGGATCTTCGGCAACATTTGCCAGCATGGTATTAGCATAGCGATTCAAAAATACACTCGGTGATTCTTCAAAAGTCTGCTGGATGTGCATTTCAAATAGATTTTTGCGACATGACAACTGTTGAATGAGGGCGGTAAATAAAGATTCTTTATCAGGAAAATGTCGATACACAGTCGCTTTGGAGACTCCTGCTGCTTCCACAATGCGGTCAATCCGAGCGCCTGCATAGCCATGTTCTAGAAATTCTTGCATTGCTCCTTTAAGGATTAATTCAGCTTTTTTAGAGGATAGCTCTCGTTCTACAGGTTTTGCTTTAGTCATTGTTGGGGCATTCATATACTTTTCGAGTCAATCTGAATCGTGCAAAGCATGATTCAGGTTGACTTGGATAAATTATTTCGCAAGAGGTGAAAAGAGAGATCGCTTTTTCTCTGCTTAATATAGCTGTAGACACTTGTCTTAGAACAAATTAAAACCCAAGAAGCGAGTTGCGGCGCGGAGCGCCGCAACTCGTATTCTGGTTTTGTGTCCTAACAAGCATGGCAGCACCTATATTTCTATCATACCCCCTTGACAAACTAAACAAAACTGTTTAGTTTAGTTTTAAAGGAAACGAAACTGTTTTGTTTAATTAGGGTACTGAGATGCAGCAAAGTTCTTCTGATGTTGGGTCGGGTATTAAATCTCAGCGCTGGATTGGGGTTGCGGTTGGTGTGGTCATATTTGGAGTGGCGGGTTATGGAGTATGGCGATCGCAAGCTAGTCCATCAGCAATAAGCCAAACGGCAATCGCTCCCGTTAAAAGTAATACGGTGACGGCATTAGGTCGCTTAGAACCGCAGGGAGAGGTGATAAATCTCTCAGCTAGCTCCACCAATAGCAATCGGTTAGAGAAATTGCTGGTGCAAGAAGGCGATCGCGTACAGGTCGGACAGGTAATTGCGATTCTCGATAGTCGCGATCGCTTGCAAGCGGCTTACGAACAGGCTCAAGAAGATGTCAGAGTGGCACAGTCAAGGCTGGCGATTACGCAAGCAGGTGCAAAGCAGGGAGAAATCAATGCTCAACGGGCGGAAATTGTGCGTTTACAAGCTCAACGTCAGGGCGATATAGCAGCACAGGCGGCAACCGTCGATCGCCTGAATTCGGAATTACAAAATGCGGAATTGGAATTTAATCGCTATCAACAGTTGGCAAAGGAGGGGGCAATTTCTAGTTCGACTCTTGATAGTAAGCGATTGACTCTGAATATGGCTCAGCGCAATGTCCAAGAAGCGAAAGCGGTATTAAATCGGATTCAGAATACTAGCCCTGCTCAAATTTATCAGGCGGAAGCGAATTTATCGCGGGTGGCGGAAGTGCGGGTAGTGGATGTGGAGGCAAATCAGGCGGAGATTGATCGCGCGATCGCTGCCATGAAACAGGCAAAGGCAAATCTCGATCAAGCCTATGTCAAAGCACCGATCGCTGGTGAGGTGTTAGAAATTCATACCCGTGCAGGTGAAGTTATCTCCAGCGATGGCATTGTTTCCATTGGCAAGACGCAGCAAATGTATGCGATCGCGCAGGTCTATCAGAGTGATATTCAAAAGGTCAAACCTAATCAACAGGTGAAGATTTTTAGCGATTCCATCAATGGCGAATTGCTAGGCAAGGTCGAACGGATTGATTCGCAGGTGAAGCGGCAAACTATTGTCAATACTGACCCAAGTACAAATATTGATGGTCGGGTTGTGGAAGTTCATGTGGCACTGGATCAAGATTCAAGCAAAAAGGCGGCGAAGTTTACCAATCTGCAAGTGACGATGGAGATCGAGCAATGAGCATGATTAAACAAATTCAACGCCGTACTCCCTTGGGTTGGTTGCAACTGAAGCGCGAGCGTGGGCGTTTGATGGTAGCGATCGCGGGTATTGCCTTTGCCGATGTGTTGATGTTTATGCAATTGGGCTTTCAAAGCGCTTTATATGACAGTAATACCAAGCTTAGTCGCGCTTTGAATGCAGATATTGTCCTAGTCAGTCCTAAAGCTCGGAACACCCAAAATTTGAGTACATTTTCACGCCGCAGGCTCTATCAGTCTAAGGATATTGCAGGAGTTGCTTCGGCTGAAGCCTTCTATTCCAATATCATCACTTGGAAAAATCCTGATAGCCGCAAAGAAACTCCCGTACAGGCGATCGCCTTTGATCCAGAAAAGCCAGCGTTAAACCTGCCTGAAATCAATCAGCAACTCGACAAAATCAAAATTCCCGATCGCGTTCTATTTGATCGCAAGTCGAGAGGAGATTACAAACAGGCGATCGCAAACATTGAGAAGGGACAATCTGCTCAATCGGAAGTTGATCGCCGCAATGTATTGATTACAGGATTATTTAGTCTAGGTGCATCCTTCGGAGCTGATGGCATTGTCGTGGTTAGCGATCAAACCTTTCTCCACTTCTTTCCTCGACGCGATGCGGCGAGTATTAGTCTAGGTCTAGTGAAAGTCAAAGATGGCTATGACTCTAAACAAGTTGCCAATGACTTAAAAGCTTATTTACCAGACGATGTTAGAGTTCTCACCCATGCAGAATATATTGCATTTGAAGAGAGCTTTTGGACTACTGAAAGCCCGATAGGATTCATTTTTGGGTTGGGAACGGCGATGGCGTTTGTGGTTGGTGTGGTGATTGTTTATCAAGTTCTATCCACTGATGTTAATAGCCACATTAAGGAATACGCCACCTTTAAAGCGATGGGTTATCGCAATCAATATTTGCTAGCGATCGTGTTTGAAGAGGCAATCATTCTCGCTTTCTTAGGATTTATCCCTGGGGTAATTATCCCCATTGGTCTATATAGCCTTGCCGCAGGTGCGACTGCTTTACCGATCGCCATGACGACAGCAAGAGCAGGGACAGTTTTTATACTCACTTTCGCTATGTGTATTCTTTCGGGTGCGATCGCTACGCGCCGCCTACAATCTGCTGACCCTGCCGATATGTTTTAAAAATTTCTATTTTTTAAGGATTCACAATTAAGGATTCACGATTATGGCATCATCCCTATCTTCGCTAACTCAACCTCATTCAGGTTCCTATCGCTTTAAGCTTACGGAAAGAGAATTTGAAGTCCTTACCATGATTGTGGAGGGCAAAAGTAACCCTGAAATTGCTTCTCATCTCTATCTCAGTCTCAATACGATTAAGTCCCATGTCAATGGCATTTTCAACAAACTGGGCGTAAGCGATCGCGTACAAGCCGCAGTTTTTGCCGTTCGCAATCAGTTAGTTTAAAACCAGATTTTTGACAACCCAACATCCCTACACAAACCCATGCAAACATTAATAGCCAATGAAAGCGATCGCGATGCAACCAAAGCCCCTGTGATCACCGTCCAAAATCTCAATCATTTCTTTGGAAATGGACAATTACGCAAGCAGGTTCTATTTGATATTAATTTAGAAATTAATGCAGGTGAAATTGTGATCATGACGGGACCTTCGGGTTCAGGCAAAACCACATTATTGACCTTAAGCGGCGGATTGCGTTCGGCTCAAGAGGGAAGCCTTAAAGTCTTAGGACAAGAACTATGCGGAGCCAGTGCCGAAGCCCTAACCCTCGCTCGGCGCAATAATGGCTATATTTTCCAAGCCCATAATCTGCACCATAGTTTAACGGCTTTGCAAAACGTGAAGATGGGGCTGGAATTACATAATCATCTTTCTTTGCCAGAAATGCGCGATCGCGCTGCTGCCATGCTCGATCATGTGGGTCTGGGTAATCGCTTAGACTACTACCCTGATGATCTATCTGGTGGTCAAAAGCAACGGGTAGCGATCGCTCGTGCGCTTGTCAGCCATCCCAAAATTGTCTTAGCCGATGAACCAACGGCAGCACTAGATAGTAAATCTGGACGTGATGTGGTGAATTTGATGCAAACCTTAGCTAAGGAGCAGAAATGCACGATTTTGCTAGTCACCCACGACAATCGCATTTTAGATGTCGCCGATCGCATTGTAGAAATGGAGGATGGTAATCTCACCAATAACTCGATCAACAGATAAGAAATTTGAAAAGATACGGGAGATGGGAAGGATCGCTTGGTATTTGTAGAGTGTTTCGGTCTAACGATTGAGTTCAGCGGCGGCAAATATCCTCAAACTTAGCACCAACGGATCTCGACCGTCCGATGCAACGCAATGGTTAGGCTGCTGGCGAGGGCTATTGCTGAAGAATCATAACAACATAGACGAAATAAAGTACAAGTAATAACAACCCACGTCTGCGTTCGATCAAGCCGTGACTCGTAGGAAAGGTGAGCGCCATTGTTACAAGACCGAAAACCAGAACTATCGAAACTTCGTGCCAATTGACTGATATGGGGGAAATAGTTGCTGCGATTCCAACAATTAAAAAGCTGTTGAAGATGTTACTACCTAATACTGTTCCAAGTCCCACTTCATCATGTCCACGGATCTTCGAGATTACAGTTGTCGCAAGTTCTGGTACTGATGTCCCAATGGCAACAATCGTTGCTCCGATAATAAATTCGTCTATTCCAAAAGCAATAGCAATACCTTTCGCTCCGGTGACGATGAGCTGACCAGCGGCAAATAAGAATGCAAGTCCAACCACACTCAGAATAATCGTAAGCCAGCCCCGATGCTCACCTAGAATTTCGTCAGCAAAGCTTCGCTGTTTACGTACTTCAATCACTACAGTTACGATCCAAGTGAGAAATATCCCCAACATGATTAAACCGTCGATTCGAGACAAAAGCCCATCAAGGAGAAGAACTCCCATCACTACTGGAGCTAGTAGGGCAACAGGAAAATCGCGTTTTATACTGTCACGAGGACTTTGAATTCTTGAAATGAGTAGTGAGATTCCAAGAATCAGAGCAACATTAACAACGTTACTGCCTAAAGCATCCCCGAGAGAAATCTGTGGTTCTCCACGTAAAGCAGCTGTAATAGAAATCGACAGTTCTGGACTGGATGTAGCGAAAGCTGCTACTGTCGCACCAATAATACCTGGAGAAACACGCGCCCAGTGAGCTAGCCCTACAGAACCTCGAACAAAAAGTTCACCACCTATTCCCGCACTGATAGCGCCTATCGCTAAAGCAGCATAGTCATTCATTGATGTTGCGATGGTAAGAGGAATAGAACAAGCATACATTCAAATAAATGAAGCAACCTAACTATTTATTAGACGGAAACTTTCTGTCTAATCTGACTATAGGCGATTTAGCCCGAAAGTCAAATTTCCGCCTAATCACCCTATAAGTCAAGTTATACAGAAACTTTCTGCCTAAATAAACCATACGTCACGTTATACAGAAACTTTCTGAATAATCACCCAAGTAGCGTGTTAACCCGACTAAATCAGGCATTATTTATATCAGTTACACTATTTATTGAGTTATACATTTCTAGCCACCGCCTCGAAAGCTATTAGACAGGGTAAGGGATCAAGCCATAATTAAGCATTACTCCTATCGTACCGAAGAGACATATGTGCGGTGGATTCGGCGACTTATCTTGTTTCATAATAAGCGATCGCCCGTGCGCTTGTCAGCCATCCCAAGATTGTCCTAGCAGATGAACCAACGGCGGCACTAGATAGTAAATCTGGGCGCGATGTGGTGAATTTGATGCAAACCCTAGCCAAGGAGCAGGGCTGCACGATTTTGCTAGTTACCCACGACAATCGTATTTTAGATGTCGCCGATCGCACTGTAGAAATGGAGGATGCTAATCTCACCAATAACTCGATAAACAGATAAGAAATTTGAGAAGATACGGGAGATGGAAAGAATCGCTTGGTATTTGTAGAGTGCTTCGGCATAACGGTCTAGTTGAGCCGCTTCAGATAAAATTTAGCTGTCGCCTAATGTACCAATGTCTCGATAGTGCCAAGGTAATCCAAGATCCGTGATGACAGATAGCGGTAAAGATAAAAAGCTAGTGAATCCTGTATCAATGACAGCATCAAGAGCTATTTTGGGTGAGCCGATGCGACCAACTGCAACTTTGATGATTGCTTCACAATCATTAGTGACAAAACCGAACATCATACGGACTTTCTCTGGCTGCGACTGCCAAAACGGAAGACGGATCTATGTCCAATGCGAATTACCCAAGGCTGAGCATCGGGCTTACGTTCATAAAGTTTATCAACCGCTATCATTGATGAATCTGCTACTTCAAAGTCTCCTGTCTCAATATCAATAGCAACTATTTTGCCGTGATTACCTGCTTCGACTTGTGGACGGATTTGAGTTTGATAAATTAGATCGCCACGTTGGGCAAATTCTTCTTTGCTATAGCGGGGTTGACGGACTGCCATGATTGTGAATTTTCCTCGATCATTGCCTTGTTTCGCATTATAACTGACCAGAAACTGCTCTGAATAGATTGCTTTGATTAAAACAAAAACAAGGTGCGTTAATGAAATGTAACGCACCCTACAAGATCGGCGATCGCACTAGTTGAGCCGCCGTAAGCCAACTTATGCTTTTAGAAATAAGCCCTGAGAAGTCGGCTCCAAGGCAATGTTAGGCTTTAGGATAAAGGTATGAAAAGAACTTGACCCTCATATTCTTCAGGGTTGCTACAACAAATAAATAGTTCTAAGTCATCGATTATCTGACCAATGGGAGCTGTCGCAATCACTTCAACAACTCCAGTCATGGGTAATCCTTGATTGACGCGCTCGTATGCGTACATCGTAATAGTGGCTACGTCATGGGTAAGCAAGATACGCCCCTCGTTTGCTGCCCATTCCAAAATAATTGGATCATCAGTATTCTTCAACCCTACGTCTTGGACACGGATCACATCCAATGTAGGCAAACGTCTCATCAGACCTCGCAATATAGCCCCGTTAAAATTTTCGTCAGTTAGAAGGCGCATTTTATCTCGATTCTTTTTGTGACTGACGAGTAAGTAAGCGTTGCCTCAGATTTGCTAGACCGTGCTTTTGAGTAAGTTGTTGCCTGAGTTTTTGAGCTTGTTGATTGCGTTGCTCCAAATAATTGTCAATTTCCTCACGATGGTTTAGATAATAAGCGATCGCACTGTATATGTCTTCTAAATGAAGCACTGAATACTGAATAGCAATTTCTTCAGGAGTGCAACCATTGTGATAGGAAGTGAGTAAACTATCCAGTGTTACGCGACTTGAACCGATGCGAACACCTCCAGCCTCATCCCAACGAAAAGGAGGCGATATTGCTTGAAACTTATCTGGGGCGCTCATTAGGGACATATTGTACCTGAATTGAACTGTACTAGTACATTGTAGTAGTAATTTAGGGTGTGTTAGCGTTAGCGTCACGCAAGAGTTTTGAGCATTAGATAAAGTGCGTTACATTTCATTAACGCACCCTACAAGATCGGCGATCGCACTGGAATTAGATAATCATCTTTCTTTGAAAGAAATACGCGATCGCGCTGCTGCCATGCTCGATCATGTGGGTCTGGGTAATCGCTTAGATTATTACCCTGATGATCTGTCAAGTGGACAAAAGCAAAGAGTCACGATCGCCCGTGCGATCGTCAGCCATCCCAAAATTGTCCTAGCCGATGAACCAACGGCAGCCCTAGATAGTAAATCTGGAAGCGATGTAGTGAACTTGATGCAAACTCTAGCCAAAGAGCAAGGCTGTAAGATTTTGCTAGTTACCCATGAGAATCGCATTGTAGAAATGGAGGATGGTAATCTCACCAATAACTCGATCAACAGATAAGAAATTTGAGAAGATACGAGAGATGGAAAGAATCGCTTGGTATTTGTAGAGTGCTTCGGTATAACGCTCCAACGAAGTGTTAGACTGCGCTTACTTTACGGATTTCTACGCTACCTTCTTCACATACTTGAACTGTGAGTTGATAGTTTTCCATCAATGACATTCCAACAAGAGGTTCTGAATCAGCTTCATCAATTGGTATAGTCAGATAATCTCCATCCCAAACTACAACAGCTTCATAGACATTAAAAACGCATTCACTACCATCACCAAGAATAGCGCGTCCTCGTCTTTTCCATTTCAGATTTAGCCGATCAATCAGGTCTGGTGGCAATGAAAGCCAACCGTTAAAACCTGTATCAACTATCGCATCTTGCGTGTAAATTTTCCCTTCAGAGTCACATATGGAAATCGAGATTATTGCCTCAAAATCAGCATTAACAATACCAGTGATCATAATGATCTCTTTGTCCGTCCACCAAATCGGCGAACGTGGCGAGAACCAACCCGAACAATCCAGATTTGAGCATCTGGGTGACGGGCTTCAAGCTTTTTGCAAGCAACTATTTCACGCGCATCAACTTCAAAGTCTCCAGTTTCAATATCAATAGCAACAATTTTGCCATGATTGCCTACTTCGACCTGTGGGCGTATTTGCGTCTGATAAATCAGATCGCCTCTTTGGGCAAATTCTTCTTTGCTATAGCGGGGTTGACGGACTGCCATGATTGTGAATTTTCCTCGATCATTGCCTTGTTTCGCATTATAACTGACCAGAAACTGCTCTGAATAGATTGCTTTGATTAAAACAAAAACAAGGTGCGTTACATTTCATTAACGCACCCTACAAGATCGGCGATCGCACTGAAATTACATAATCATCTTTCTTTGCAAGAAATACGCGATCGCGCTGCTGCCATGCTCGATCATGTGGGTCTGGGTAATCGCTTAGATTATTACCCTGATAATCTTTCAGGTGGTCAAAAGCAACGAGTAGCGATCGCCCGTGCGCTGGTCAGCCATCCCAAAATCGTCCTAGCGGATGAACCAACGGCGGCGCTAGATAGTAAATCTGGGCGCGATGTGGTGAACTTGATGCAAACCTTAGCCAAGGAGCATGGCTGCACGATTTTGCTAGTTACCCATGAGAATCGCATTGTAGTAATGGAGGATGGTAATCTCACCAATAACTCGATAAACAGATAAGAAATTTGAGAAGATACGGGAGATGGGAAGGATCGCTTGGTATTTGTAGAGTGTTTCGGTATAACGATAGAGTTCAGCCGCCTCAGTCAATCTTTAACTTTTAGAAATAACCTTGATACGGTCGGCTCCACCGCAGTGTTAGCCATCCGAATGCAAGAGCTAACTAATTGATTAAAGTTAATTGAGATTCTGCAATGTACCGAACTGGTTTAGAAAGTTTTCTAACTTTACCAAGCTCAACGGCTCGATCTAACCACTTACGCATTATCTTCAAATCAGTGTTCTCGAAAATCTCAACCAACTCTTTATCCGTGCGTTCGGTTTTCAAGCTACCTATTATGTATGGCATCATAATTTGAGAAGCATCATATTTTTTGAACTCAGGTTCAATAGATTCAATCAAACTTTCTTGCAACTGGTCATTTAAGTCCTTCTCCTCATCAACATTAGACTTATGGATGGGAATATCTGGCAAAACAATTTCTGAATCAGGTTGGTTATCTACCTTACTAAAATCTAGTGAACCCGTGTAACTGTCTAGATGATATCCACTATTTGCTGAAACCGAGCTAATTTCTTGTCCATACAACAAAAAATTTTGAATTGGGAGAGGCTTTATAATTGTTCCAGAAGTAATTTCGCCAGTCTTTATTTGTTCTCTTACTTGCATTAACAAGCGTCCAAGCACATTAGCACCAGTAAGAACTTCTTCATCCTCTGGCTTAGCACCCCAAAAATCATCTTTCCTTGAATCTTCAACAATTGGCAAATCTCCTGTCTCTAGTAGAAGCTCACTAAATTTCTCCCAATTTTGAATAAGTTTTACCTGCAAACACCAACGCATTACTTTTGTTCGGACTATATCCCAATCAACACGAGAATTATTACGGTAAGGCTTACTTTTCATTTTTGCTGTCATGGGACTCCGTTCAGCAATGATTAGTCTTTGGACTTCAGGTAGATGAGGGAAACGACAAGCTTGATAAAGTGCCTCAGAAGTCAAAATCTTGACTCCGTTAACATTTAACAGGTATCCACCTGCCATGTTAGATAACCCACCGAATTTTTCGGCAGTCTTACGAAAAGTAATGCATTCTAGCCTATTGTATGTTCTTGATTCAGGAAGCTTTGCTACTGCTAGCATCTTCAAAACTCCTCCAATTCAGCAATTGGCGCGATGTTAACTGTCCGAGGAAACAGGGGATACCAAGCACTTAATGGATAAGCTTTATTGGGATCACCCCACCATAATGCCAGTGGGCAGTTATTTGCGATATTACGATATGTTATCAGAATTGCCCCAAATCCTAAAGACTCAAGATAGTCATATCCTAACGGACGCATACTGCTGTTTGGGCTTCTAGGCAGTGAAACAATGTATGCGCCAGCCTTCAAGAATGCGTACTCAATTACTTTACGGGCATCAGGTGAAGAAAAAATACTGTCCTGAGTTGGCATATTATTAGGACGAAACAAAGGCGGGAAAGATTGATTAGACTTTTGAAGTCGCTGATTATTTACTGCCTGAATATATTGATCGACAAGTTGATCGCCAGAGACTTCATGAGACCAAAAACAATCAAATTTTGACGGATTTCGTCGTGAGTTATGAAATTCATACCATTTCCAAAAATGTACTGAAATATTTCTTAGACGTGCTTGCTCCTCAATTTTTCTTTTTGAATACTCAAATCCTTCTGTATGATATCCAAAAAATATTATGTGTAAAGTTGTGCCGTGTATAGCTGTTGGCAACCAAGAGATAATGTCACGTCTAACCCTATTGCCAGAGTATAAGCAATCATCAAAATAAATATAAGCAATTGGACTTCTACCACAGTCTTTAACCTCAATTCCATATAGTCTTTGAAGAAGCAAATCACAAATGTTCACTAAATCCTTTTGACTACTACCTTTTGTTTGAATTTGTAGAAATTTTATATTTGGTAATGTTTTAGGAGGATCTGAGCCAAGTAGTTTTTCGGAAATTAACGCTCTACGAACAAAAGCTTGAGCCTTTTTATGGGAAATGTAGTAGGCTTTTAGAATGCGATCCATCTGCTCAAGGATAATCATTTGAGCATTGTCGTCACAACCAAACTTGTCAAACTGAGTTACCCATCTGTTCACATGACTTGGATTAATAGCGATGATCTCACCCTGTCGATAATCAGCGATTGTTGTTGCGATTGATTGGAGTAAAGCTTCACGCTGGTTAGTCATACTGGCATAAGACCGTAGCTAATTATTCTCTGTTGTCAGCCACTTTACAATACCGTTGCCAGAAGTAACTAAAGGAGGGCTGACTATGTATTATACGGAAACTTTCTTCCTAAATAAACCATACATTATTTTATGAAGAAACTTTATGAATAATCACCCAAATAGCTTGTTATTCCTATTAAATCGGGTATTACTTATATCAACTACACTATTTATTGAGTTATGTATTCCGAGCCACCGCCTCGAAAGCTATTAGACAGGGTACGGGAGCAAGATCAAGATCTAGATGCAGTGCGAGCAAACCGCCTTCATTATTTGCCGATAGTCTTGACTGTTGAAGAAACTTTAGAAATCTTAAAAAATCTTACGGATGTTTATCAGATTGTTGCCAAAAAAATATCCTAATGCCGCCAAAGAATGGATTTAGAAATGATTTATACCCACGTTCTCAATCGTGGCGGTAAAGGAGTGGTTAGTCCACTTGATCGCTAGTAATTTCAATTATCCCGAAATTGTCTCCAACGAATAATTCAGTGATGAGCTTGGCGCATTAAGTCCAGTCATGCATTGATTCACCATCTTGACCTGAACTTGTATCGCGTCTTAATAAATCATCAATCTCTTGCCAATTGAAAAGTCTTGCAAAGTTCCTCAGAATTGAGAGATTTATCTCGAAGAAATGCTGGAAATTACGCTTGACTGCGTAAGACATAGCCCACACCTCTGACTGTGTGGAGTAATCGTTTGGGATTATGAACTTCTAATTTGATGCGTAAAGCGCGAATATACACTTCAATAATATTTGACTCACCCATGAAGTCATACCCCCATACCGATTCGAGGATCTGGTCACGGGTTAAGACTTGTTGAGGATGACGCAGCATAAATTCTAATAAATCGAACTCTTTGGCAGTAAGATCGACCCTTTGCCCCGCACGGTGAACTTCTCGAGCCGTATGACTTAAGGTAATGTCTTCAAATTGCAAATTGTCGATCGCTTCGGGGTACATCCGCCGCATTCTCGCCTTGACTCTGGCGAGTAGCTCCTCAAAGCTAAAGGGCTTAGTGAGATAGTCATCGGCTCCCGCATTTAGACCCGTGACGCGATCGCAAATTTCATCCTTGGCAGTGAGCATAATGATCGGCACTCTTTCGCCTGTTTTGCGTAATCTGGTGCAGATATCTAAGCCCGATATCTCAGGCAACATCCAATCTAAAATCACCAGATCGGGTTGTGTATCGCGAGCTAGTTGTAGACCATCTAAGCCAGTCATTGCCACAGTTACCTGATACCCTTCCAAACCAAGTTCCATTTCAATAAATTTGGATAACTTAGGATCATCTTCAATCAGGAGAATACGATTATTCATTTTTGCGGTTTCCATAGCGGTAAGCTGATTGTGAAAATACTCGCTTCGTTGGGTTTAGATATGACGCTGATTCTACCATTCATTCCTTCTACTAAGCTTTTGGCGATCGCTAATCCCAGTCCAGTGCCATCACGGGAACGAGTAGATGAATCGTCACTGCGATAGAATCGCTCAAAAATTCGCTGTTGATTGGCAAGGGCAATCCCAATACCGCGATCGCAAACATGGATCATTGCTTGGTCTTCTTTCGTTTCTAGTTTTATTTCTACAGGTTCAGTGGAATACTTAATGGCATTATCCACTAAATTAATCAAAACCTGTTGCAGTCGATCTTGGTCTGCTAGAGCGACAATATCTTGATCTGAAGTGATAGCTGTGACTGAGCGATCGCTTACTTTAGCACTCATCGCCGCGACTTCTGTAACTAGAGTATTTAGAAACACAGGAGCTTGCCGAAAATGCAAATTTCCGCTATCTGCCCTTGCAAGATCCAGCAAATCTTGGAGCATTTGAATCGTGCGCTCAGTCTCAGCACTGGCAGTTTCGATCGCCTGTTTCTGATAAATGCTCAAATTATCGCCACGCCGCAGCAAACTCTGCAAATATCCACAGATCACCGTGAGGGGAGTGCGTAACTCATGGGATACATTCCCCACAAATTGACGTTGCTGCTCCCAAGCCCCTGACAACCTCTGAAGCATTTCATTAAAGGTCTGTGCTAATCCCAAAATCTCATCGGGCGCTTTGGCAAGTTGCAGTTTGGCAGCACTAAGGTCTTCAATGGAAATCATGCTTGCCATCTGACTCATTTCTTGCAAGGGAGAGAGGGCTTTGCGAATACGCAGAGCGATCGCCAATATCAAGATTCCTGTTGCCGTAATGCTAACAATGATTAATCCATAAATGCCACTATTAAGCTGCAATTGATCTTTGGTAATATCTTGAGAAAGATACACCTTCCCCACTACTTGCCCATTCACAGTTAGAGAACTGCCACACATCACCACATAGCGATCGCTGATTTTGATAATTTGTGGCGTAGTTGGGACTTTGCTATAGCCAATATTTTGTAAATCCGTAGATAGATCGTAGTTATTTGCTGATTTGGCGATCACTTCACCATTATCACCCTTGACCAAAATCGCTAATTCTGAAGTCGCCACTTTGTTTAATGTGCGTTCTATTCCTGATTTGACTCCCCCTGTTTCCATATACATTTCCACTTGATCGGGAAACCGCATCGCCACATATTCCAACATTTGCTTGTGGTTATTGACTACCGCCTGTTCCATGCGCCAACCAGCCCACACAGTCACACTAGTTAAGCTAATTACCGAAAGTGCAATCAATTCTACAGTCAAGCGAAACTGAAGTGAGTTAGTGGAAACTCGCTTACCAATTAAATTTGCGATCGCTGTTTTGATTGATTTATTCATTAATACTAGAAATATTTAGCGGTATGCTGCTCCACATCAAACTCAAAACGCTGACTATAAGTAGCTAGGCATAAATAAACTGAAAACCGAAAAGATTGTTCCGCCCGCTACGCGGGCGGAACAATCTCTGGTTTTAGGTTTTAATATGCTCATCTACTTAGTTAGTTATACCGTAATTGATTTATAAATTAACCATTTTTTGATTTGTGATTAGCCGCCAATAAACCATTTGATACCGATGAATAGATAGTAAATTCCTGCAATGATTAAGGCGATACTACCAAATTTAGTGATTCCCTCTGAATATTTCAATAAGAGATTAGCTTGCTTAGCAAACCCAGTCAGCAAACTAGATAGAAAGATTACAATCGTATAGCCTAATGCATAACTGATCATCGTCAGGATGGATAGAATTTGCGAACCACTTGCTGCCGAAGCTGCAATCACGGCAAACAGAACAGGGCTAGCGCAAGGGGAGCTAACTAAGGCATAGGTTAAACCAATCCCAAAAGGACCAAAGTTGTTTCCATTAAAATAAACTTGTGGTAAAGGAATCCTGATCAAACCCAACAAACCCAGTCCCATAATTAAAATAATTGCACCAACCGCTACGTTAATATGTCCGCGATATTCCACAATCACAAATCCTGCAAAGGAAGAAACCAATCCAAATAGGCTCAGAATAACCACATTGCCAAGCACAAACATTCCTGCTTTGACAAAGGCATCTTTGCGAGAGGTAATATTGCGAGTACCGATATAGCTCAAGTTGAGGGGCAACATCGCAAGAATGCAAGGGGAAACGCTGGCAATCAAGCCGCCAATAAAGGCAAGAGGCATTAATACTAATGGATTTGTGGTGTCCTGTTGTGTGAACCATTCTTGATAGCGATTTTCTACAACAGAGATGGCATATTCTAGGGCTTTAGATATTGGTTCCGTAATTAATAGAGCGATTACAAAACCTAGAAGTGCTAATCCCCCAAAGACGAACCATTTTTTAGGGATTGTCGGTCTGTTTTTTGTAGCGGTTTCTATAGCAAAATTGGCATCGCGATCGCTATTGTGAGGAGATTTCATAGTTTTCCTAAAGTCGAAATTATCTGAAACTTTGATAAATGACGTATGGTGACATATAGAAAGGGAAATTCATAAATTTCTCTTTCTATAGCAATCCTAAATGACTGATGTTACGTGGAACTCAGACATGAATTTCGTGCTACTAGCACAGCAGGGCAACCACGGGGGGATTGCCCCTACCTGAATAATTTAAATTTTTTGTAGGGGCTGTGGATGGTGCGTGCCAGCCCCCAACCTTGGACATCATAGGAATTCCTTCCACGTAACATCAGTAAATGAGTTGTGAGAGGCTTCGACTTCGCTCAGCCATCGTATACTGATGGCTGAGCGAAGTCGAAGCCCTATTGTTCTCATGCATGATTTAGGACTGCTATATATGTTGAAATTACTTGGTTATAGCGGCATCCAAAACCTTGCTATAAGCAGATTTGTCAGGATTATTGCGATACTGAGCTAAGATTTTGCCCGTTGCAGGCTCAACAATGGTGAGCGAACCTGTTTGGGTCTTATTCTCTGCCAAGAATTTGCTCAGTCCTAACTCTTGAGCCGTGGCTTCAGCCGTTGCCGTAGTGGATTTGTCAGAGACATCTAGCACCACAAATTCCACTTTACCTTCGTACTCTTTTTTCAAGTCGGCAACAGTTGGAGCAATATTTTTGCAAGCTGCACACCAACTAGCATAAATGTCAATCACAACGGGTTTCCCTTGCAGTTTTTGAGCGAGGGGAGCGCCGATGGAAGCTGTAGCTTTCATTGCATAGGGATTAGTTTTATCCTTTGCAGCAGGGGTTTCGGTTTTCGTTTCGGTTTTCGTTTCGGTTTTCGTTTCAGTAGTAGCTGGACTGCTGGACACCTGATTTTTACTAGCTTCGGGAGTAGCACAGGCGAACAATGTCACACTACTCAAGAGGGCGATCGCTGCCAATGAAGCAATATATTTAATTTTCATAGACTGACTTCCTATGGAGAATAATCAAAGTAACAGGAATGAGAATGCTAGATCGCCTTATCTTCTAGTTAAAGCCGCATCCAATACCTTGGTATAGGTAGATTTATTCGCGTTGTTGCGATGTTGCGACAAAATTTTGCCTGTAGATGGATCAACAATCGTGAGCGAACCTGTTTGAGTCTTATTAGCAGCAAAGAAATTACCAAGTCCTAACTCGTTAGCGATCGCCTCGGATTTGGCAGTAGCCGCTCGATCAGATACATCTAGCACTACGAAATGTACTTTGCCTGCATATTCCTTTTTCAATTGCGAAAGAGTAGGGGCAATATTTTTGCAAGCAGAACACCAACTTGCATAGACATCAATTACAACGGGCTTACCCTGTAGCTTTTTAGCAAGCTTTCCGCCCACAGAATTAGATTGAGCATAGGCAGCTTCACCTGCGATCGCTTCAGATAGTAATTGTTGAAGTGATTCTGGCTTTACCGATGCGATCGCCGTACCCATACTTAATAAAGCGATCGCCGCTAATGTTGGTAAATAATTAACTTTCATAGGAATTGCTCAGGTGAAATATTGGGCTAAATTCAAGACTGAGCCTATTAAAGATGGCAAAAATGAGGGCAAGATGAGGATTAGCTTGATATTACATAAAGCTTGGAGCACTGTTCAAAGTCAGCTCGACGAATGCGAGAGACTTCAATTGTGAGCTGTTAGTTGTACTCTCCAGGAATATCAGTTTTTCTCACAGTAATCCTGTCAACTTTCTTGCCTGACATTCTCAATAATTCATCACCTGAAAATTCAAAACCAAATTTTAGTGCTATTCGCGCAACTTCATCTGCGGTTGATGCTGCGAGCACTTCGTTTTTAAGATCAGGTTCAGACTGCATTTTCTTTAAAAATGCTTCGATTTGCTCAAAAGCCATATTTATAATTCCTATTTTCGCTAGCTACTCGTAATGTAAAGAAAAACAGCAGTATATTCTTTAAGCCTAGCAGCTTTGAGATTTTTGCTCTCATAGTTAATAAAGTATTTTTGTAGCAATACAAGAGATAGATAGGACAAAGCAAACCCAAATAAGTGAAGGTGGCACGAAATGCCACCTTCACTTAGGGACTTGACAAAAAAATGTCTCACCAACGTTGGCTTCGACTTCGCTCAGCCAACGTTGGTGGGACATTTTTTATCTGCAAGAGTCTTAGCGATTTTTTAGCGAGTTCGTAGAAAGTTTATCGTCGATAGACTTTATCTTAAGCGAAAATTTAAGATGAACAAAAACGGTTGGGATTAATTATTTCAAGTGTTTTTATCGATTATGGCGATCGCATTTTATCCACTGAAAAATATCGACATAATCCCAAAACCCCGTAGAGGCAGAGCATTACCACAGAGATTGATGATTTTACAGATTCCCTTCATTTGGGAATGCTCTGCCCTCAACCTCGCAACGCAGGGACAAGCGATCGCTGAAAGCGAAGAGGGTTAAGCATTTCTAAAATCCAAAATCCCAAAACCCCGTAGGGGCAGAGCATTCCCACAGAGATTGATGATTTTACCGATTCCCTTCATTTGGGAATGCTCTGCCCTCAACCTCGCAACGCAGGGACAAGCGATCGGTGAAAGCGGAGAGGGTTAAGCATTTGCGGAATGATATCTCTGTGATGGGTTTAAAAATTGTGGCGCAAATGCTTAACCCCTACGAGAAAATGGGTTGATAATTTTTCCTTTTGCCTTTCTACTTTTTACTTGGCAACAGCATCGTTGATTCGATTTCTTCGCGGACTTGTTTGCTGACGTAGCTGCGGTTCATGCACCCGACGAGGAGGAAATTGGCTGCGTAATATTGATCGAGAAGTTCTGCTTGCTCATCGGTAAATTGCCAATCGTGACCGATGTTACGGAGATCAATGCAGACTTGTCGAAGTTCTCTAATCCATTCCTTTCCATGATGTCCCCACCATTGATAGAACTCCTCTAGTTCGCTAGGTATCTGAGAATTAAGCGCTTGCAGCGTTTGTTGTAATCTATTATCACCAAGTTCGGAGGCACGGTCGAGGGAGTAGTTGAGTTTGATGTTGATTGGGGTTTCAATTTTGAAGATGTGTTTGATTTGGTGGGCGAGGTCGAGGTCGCGATCAATGTCGATTTTGAGGGCGTGGTTGAGTTGGTGGGCGAGGTCGAGGTCGAGGGTGAGGTCGAGGGAGATTGGGATGGAGTGATTTAGGGTGGGGTGGACGATGCCGATGGTGTGGGTGATGGCGCGGTCTCGGGCGCGGACGTTGGCTTCAACGTTTGCGTATAAAGCTCTAACTGTAACAGTTTTACAGCTAAATTCCACAGAATTTGTCTTCTGTTTTACCCATTCAAGAAATGCTTGCAACTTCTCATCATTCACTAACAATCCATCAATGCACTCTTTCATCATTCTCAAAAAATCATCCGATCGCCTCAACATTTCCGCAGTCAGATAAAACACCTCTTTCCATCTGGGATTAGTAATATTCTCGATCAATTTTTCAAAATGCCTTTCCCTCTCAATTTCTCTCGCCGCAAAATATTCCTGAAAAGTCAAATGGGAAAAAGAATAAATATTTCTTGCCCTTTCCACCACCAATCCATGATGATGCTCGATCGCCTTTAGCACCACCTCACTATCCAGCCGCAACACATCAGGATCTGCCGATGCTTCAGGGAGATTGCAAATATAGTCCTTAATCTGGCGTTGCAAATCCTCTTGCCGAAAGAAATATTCACCATTCACAAAGGTATTAAAGGCAATCTGCCCCAGCATATCCTCTTTATTTTGGGGCGATAGATGCTTATAAATTGTCTCCCGTTCAATATTCCGCTTGGCATCCCACTTTTTCATCAATACTTCCAAACCTTCCTTATACAGTTCCGATCGCTTCGGGGGGAAGTCGTTACGCTCTCCAAACACCAAACACAACAGCGTCAATAACAAAGGACTTTTTGCCAATTCCTTGACAGGTTTATTACCCTGCAACCTTTCTAACAAACGTTTCGCCTTTGACTCATCCCTCTCCCGAAACCAATTATTCACAAAGGTTTTAATCTGCCCATCATCAAAATCGGCAACCTCAACTTCCGTAAACTTCTCAAACTGGTATTCTCGCGCCGCAATCCGACAGGTAATCGCAAAGCGATTTTTTAGCCAATCCCTCGAAAATTGATCAATATCCTGCTTAACACGGCGATCATCTTCCTTCTTCACCTCATCCAAACCATCCAACAGGATTAGCGCTTTACCGTTATCTAGCAACTGTTTCGCCACATCCTGCGATACCTTACGCTTGGAAAATTCCGTCAAAATATAATTCTCTAGCGATGGCTGTCCTCTCTCCTCCGCGTAAGCCTTCAGCGTCACAAAGATCGGCACAAGTTCCCCATGAAAGCGATTGCCGAGGCAAGACATCGCCAAATATTTCATAAACGTGGTTTTCCCTGCCCCCGGTTTACCCAACACCACCAATTTTTGAAATTCCTCAACCGCCTCAAAACCCTTTACCCGTTCTTTAATCGTCCCCACCAAAAAGCGATCAAACTGCTCACGATTATTGCAATTCTCTAGTAACTCCTGATCAATCCACCTCAGCCTAGTCAAATCTTTGAGAATATTCACATCGGTATAAATCCGATCCAGATCGACAGGTTGCGTCATATCCAACACCCGCATCGTCCCACAGCGCTCCGTCACATCCGCCGCGATTTTTTGCTTCACCTCTTGGACTAACAAATCTAGATTATCGTCAGGTTGAAGATCAGCTTTTACATTTTGCTTTTTCGCCTCTGTCTCTAACCAATTTCGCAGAAGCTTTTCTTTGTTTGCGCCATTTCCCCCAATACTAAACTTCTTAAAAATTAATGTTTTGCGACTACGAATTGCTTCAGCCAAGACATCTAGCTTCTCTGCAATTTGCTGATTGTTTTTATTCTCTAGAAACCAAAGCAAAAATACTTTTTCTTGGTCAGGTGACAACTCGTACTTACGAGCCAAATCAGTTAAGAAATTGCGAGAAAACATAGGCAATCTGGCGATTAGGTAAGCTTATCTTAACCGAAAATTTAAGATGAACAAAACCTGTAGGGGTTCAGCATTTGCGCCACAATTTCAAAACCCATCACAGAGATATCACTCTGCAAATGCTGAACCCTCTTTGCTTTTACCGATAAATTTTCCCTGCGGTTTGAGAATAATCGATGCATATTCAAGGTTGAGGGCAGAGCATTCCCGATTTTAAGGGATCGGTAAATTTATAAATTGTTGCGGGAATGCTCTGCCCCTACAGTTTGTATCCCTATCAATGCGATGAGGTAAGGCAATGTAAGGCTTGTAAGGCTATGTATGTGGATTAATCTCCAAATCTAATTTGAGATTCTTGATATTGTCAAAACAACCAAAGGCAATTCAAAAATATGAATACTCAAAATCAAGTTCAAAATCAAAAGCAAGTTACAACTCAAGCGATCGCCCAAAACAACAACGCAGATAACCCAAACACCAATCCTGCATTTGTTAATGATCCAACCTTCTGGATTATTATTGCCCTCGCCTTTCTCTTTCGCGTCATCCTCGATCGCCCATCTCCAACCAAAAAGTAAATGCTACTATTCCTATAGCAGATTTCAAAGGATGCATACGCCTTTGAAATCTGCGTTAGCAATCCTCAATCAATTGTGGAGATAAGTGGGTGTGAGACAGATAGAAAAAGGCAACAAATCTCAATCTAATAGAAAGCAGTATCTACATTGCTTAGCAGTCATATCATCCACGCTCGCCGTAGCCACACCGATCGCCTTATGGGATTTAGCAAATCCCCTCACCGCACAAACACGCACCTCTGCGATCGCTTCCAATAGCAACTCCGCCATAAATTCAGACATCAATTCCCTAGAGGCAATTCAGAAACGCGGCAAACTAATCGTAGGCATTAAGGACAACCTGCCACCATTGGGATTTCGCGATCGCAATGGCAACTTAGCAGGATTAGAAATCGAACTTGCCCGTGAACTAGCCAGAGAACTCAATATTCCTATCGAATTTGTCCCCCTCAAAAATCGCGATCGCCTATCTGCATTAGCCAATAATCAAGTGGATTTAGCGATCGCCCAAATTACCGTCACCACCAATCGCACACGCCTCGTTGATTTCTCCTTGCCCTACTACACCGATAGCACCATCGCGATCGCCAAGCAAGGCAACACCCGTCAAGACCTCAACCAAGCCATAGCGATCGCTGTTCTCAAAAACTCCGCATCCATTGCCGTGATCCAATCGCAATTTCCCAAGGCAGCAATTATTGGCGCGAATTCCTATGAGGATGGGCTAGCTGCCCTACAAGCAGGTAAAGTCAAAGCCTTTGTCGGTGATCGCAGTAGCCTCACCCAATGGCTAAAAGAACATCCCGAATATGAAATTATTGGTCAGCCCTTAGCCGTACATAGTTTAGCGATCGCCTTACCGCGTGGACTTCAGCATTTAAACTTACGCGATCGGGTCTTTGCAGTTGTGGAGAAATGGCGCAAAAGTAGCTGGCTCACAGACAGAGTAAAATATTGGGGATTGTAGATAAATATTAAATAGTTTGTAAAAGCGTAACCCTTCGGGATTTGCTTTCACAAACTATTTAATTAAAACCCAATCCTAGCAAGGTTTTTCAAATGAAGAAATGGAGTAGCTATTTTTTCGTTTGATATAAGTTGGAAACAAGAAAGTGTGACAGCTAGTCTATTCGCCTAGCCGCAAATCTCTAAAGGTATCGACAAAGATGATTGTGTTTGAGGATGTTTCTGTGAAAAAAGGAATAAAAAAAGGTTTTGTAAATTTGGTTGCCTCTAGCCTCGTGCTATGCGGTGGCATGAATGCGATCGCCGCCCTTCCTTTCATGGTATCCACACCCGCACAGGCGCAATCCGACGAAGATACGAATATTCGTGTTTATAAATTAGCTAGCCCTGCGGTCGTCTCGATCCAAACGCAACGAGGTAATGGCAGTGGCTCAATTATCGATTCGACAGGCTTAGTTTTGACCAATGCCCATGTCGTGCGGGGTGTTACCACCGTTAATGTGATCCTCAGCGATAAGCGCCAGTTTCGCGGAACCGTGATCGCCAGTAGCCGTAATCCTGACCTCGCGCTAATTAAGCTAGATAGAGTCACCACCAATCTACCAACTATTACCATCGCCACTTCCAATGGTATTCAAGTGGGACAGCGTGCCTTTGCGATCGGCAATCCCTTTGGACGCTTTGCAGGCACACTCACCACAGGCATCATCAGTCGCATCGATCGCGATCGTAAATTATTACAGACCGATGCCGCTCTCAATCCCGGAAATTCAGGTGGCCCCTTACTCAATAGTCGAGGGGAGCTAGTGGGCGTAAACACCGCAATTTTTACCACCACTTCGACAAATAGTGGCATTGGTTTAGCGATCGAAGCCGATACTGTTAATCAATTTATTGCGGCAGCTCGTCAAGGTAGAGTCCCGAATTCCGTCGCCAACCTACCTAGCCCCAGCACTCTGACCTTAGATGGCAATCCGATTACCTCCACCCTCGGCACAAATGACAATACCTTGCCCGATGGCAGCTACTACAAGGCATATCAGTTTCAGGGACAAGCAGGTCAATCGGTAGTGATCGAGATGCGAGGTAATGGGATTGATCCCTACCTCGTATTATTCGATGCTAGGGGGCGCAAAATTGCCGAGGATGATGATGGTGGTGGTGGCAAAAATGCCCGTATTGCGATTACCTTGCCCAGTACAGGTAGATATACTCTCTATGCCAATTCCTACGAAGTCGGTGACACAGGTTCCTTTACCCTTGCAGGGCGCTTAAGCAATAACTTCACAGCCGACACAACAAGCGATCGCAATATCCTCTTGCAAAAAAATGGCACCTTAGATGACAGTAGCCGTGTTTTAGCCAGAGATGGCAGTCTATTTGATACCTTTAGCTTTAATGCCCAAGCAGGACAAATCGTCCAAATAGATCTGGTCAGTTCCGACTTTCACCCCTATCTAGTCCTATTTGCCCCCAACAGCAAGGTTTTAAAAGAGAACAATGGCTTACCGAGTCGCACTAGTGCATCGATTACCGTTGAGCTACCCTTTACAGGAACCTATCGCACCATCGTCAATGCCTTCGATCGCACAGGCAAAGGCACATACAAACTAATCGTAAAAAGACTCAGATAAATCAAAAGCCTTGCTAAGCAAGGCTTTTGATTTTAAATCTTCGGTTGGCGCTTGTGCCATTCCGTTGACTGCTCGTAGCCATAGGCGACTTGCAGCAGCACATCCTCGCGCAACACATTAGAGACTAGTTGCAAACCGATGGGTAAACCCTTGGAGTCAAAGCCGCAAGGAATGCTAATTCCGGGTAGTCCCGCAAGGTTGACAGGAATAGTCATCAAATCCGATAGATACATCCCAAGGGGATCTTCGGTTTTACTGCCAGCTTGGAAAGCGGTAGTTGGAGCCGTAGGGCAAACAAGAACATCGACTTGCTCGAAAGCTTTTTGGAAGTCTTGCACAATCAAAGTTCTGACTTTCTGAGCCTTCAGATAATAGGCATCGTAATAACCTGCGGACAATACATATGTCCCAATCATGATCCGTCGTTTGACTTCTGCCCCAAAGCCATGCTCGCGTGTATTTTCATACATACTCAGCAAATTGTCAGCATTTTCATCCCGCAAGCCATACTTTACGCCATCATAACGGGCGAGGTTTGCTGATGCCTCAGACGGAGCAATGATGTAATAGGTGGGCAAGCCATAGCGAAAACGCGGACAGGAAATCTCATAAACCTCTGCACCCATGCTCTCGAAATGGGCGATCGCTTTTCTGACCGCAGCCTCCACTTCACTATCTAAACCTTCACCAAAGGTTTCGGTAATTACACCAACTTTTTTGCCCTTGAGGGATTGAGTGAGATCAGGTGTTAATAAAGCAGCATAATCAGGAATTTCTGTCTTAATGCTCGTTGAATCCTTGGGGTCATAACCTGCGATCGCGCCCAAGAAAATCGCCGCATCTTCAACGCTGTTAGCAAAAGGGCCAATTTGATCAAGGGACGAAGCAAAGGCAACTAATCCAAATCTGGAAACTAGTCCATAGGTGGGCTTTAGTCCTACCACCCCACAATAGGAAGCAGGTTGACGGATCGACCCGCCCGTATCGGAACCTGTCGCAATTACACATTCACCGCTAGAAACTGCTGCTGCCGAACCACCTGAGGACCCCCCTGGTACATAGTCCGTATTCCAAGGATTCGTAGTTTGGGCGATCGCAGAATTTTCCGTTGAGCTACCCATCGCAAACTCATCGAGGTTAGTCTTACCAACCATCACGGCTCCAGCCTCACGCAATTTAGCCGTAATCGTCGCCTCATAAGGGGGCACAAAATTCCTGAGCATATTGGAGCCGCAGGTAGTAGGCATTCCTTTGACACACATATTGTCTTTCATGCCAAGTGGAATCCCTGCTAGTGCTGGCAAGGTTTCACCTGCGGCGATCGCAGCATCAATGACCTTTGCTTGGGCGATCGCCACTTCGGGAGTAACAGTGACAAAACTATGTAATTTCGGTTCTAGCCGATCAATGCGATCTAAAAACTCTTGAGCAATTTCAGTTGCTGATCGCTCTTTATTGATTAAGGTTTGCCGAATTTGGGCGATCGATGACATAAACAATCTGATGGGTTATTGGGCAGAGTCCCAATTATAAAACCAAACCAGCTAATGCTAACGATAGGGTAATTTAACAATTTTCTGGACAAGTGCAGAGAAAGCAAATACAATGTACCCGCAAATTAAGGTACGTTCGCACCGCTTGGAGGTCATTATTCCTGAACCGCTAACCCTGACTGTGAGTTTACGAGGCAGCCGCGAAGTCAAGGACACCTATCAATTGATCCGCCTCACAGGTCTTCTCGACGCTTTTTCTGAGCCAGCCTTTAAGAAGGTAATTGGTAAGTGCGTTGAGGATGGACCTTTTAATGTGATTTTAGATCTGTCAACCATTGATTTTGTCGATAGCTCTGGACTGGGGGTTTTGGTGCAAATGGCTAAAAAAACTCAGGGGCTGAGTGGTACTCTCCAGATTATTACCAACCCTAGAGTTACTCAAACTGTTAAACTAGTCCGCCTAGACCAATTCCTATCACTCCAGACATCAATTGATGAAGCTTTGGCAAAGATTGATCAACCTAAGCAAGGCTAGAGAAGCCACTCACTATCCACACAACAAAATCATGCTCGACGTAAAACTTTAAAATTAAGTTGAGTCAAAAATGAACAAAACTTAATCACTAGATGTTTAGGGAGATTAATTGGGGCAAATCTTCTTGTTTTGATGTTTGTATTGAGTCTATGGACTTTCAAAAACTATTGTCTTGAGATTGTACCGATTTAGGCAGAATCAACTTATGATGTAAGTAAGACAAAATTTATCAACACTGATGGGCAAGCAATGCTTGCCCATCAGTGTCTAAAATAAATGTAAATGTTAAATATCTACGTCAGTATCTAAACATTTTTGTCCAAACGTAACTTTAAGCAAACTATTGTGTAACGGCATTATTTCATAATGTCTCTTAGCCGAACTATTGACAATATCGCTGAGATCCCAGTCTCTGCTCTAGCCTATATTGGAGATGCTATTTATGAAATGCAGATGCGATTGCATTACTTGCTGCCGCCACGTACTGCGAAGCAATATCACCAACTTGTAGTTAGTCAAGTCAGAGCAGAACAACAAGCGCAACTCCTCGAAAAACTTGATCTCACAGAATTTGAGTCCGATCTTGTAAGACGCGGGCGCAACGCTGCGGGATCGGCTCCCCGTAAAGTCAATCCTCACATTTATCAAAAAGCAACAGGATTTGAGGTGCTGATTGGTTACCTTTACTTAACCGATCGCGATCGCCTCGACCAAATTTTTACTCAGCTACTTAGCCACATCGATCCCCCATCGCCATGACATCGCAACCCAAACTGAAATCAAAGAAGAAAAAGTCCAATAGAGACGTAGATAGAAATTTCGAGAGTCGTCCAGAAAAGTCTTTCGATAAATATTCGGACAAACGTACTGACAGCCGTGCTGGTAAATATTCAGACAAATATGCTGATAAGCGCTCAGACAAGCGCCCAGACCGAGCAGACAAGTCTTTTGATAAACCTTACAAATCTGCTGATAGCCGCTCTGATTCTAAATATTCAGGCAAATCTGACAAGTACTCAGACAAATATGCAGATCGTCGTCCCGAAAAGAGCTTTGAGAGACGAGCAGATGCACCTGAACCAAGGTTTGATCGCAAGTTTGACAAGCCGATCGCGAAAAAGATTGGGGACAAGTTTGCTGAGAAGAAGTTCAGCGATAAGAAATTTGGCGATAAGAAATTCGGCGATAAATTTGGTGACAAGAAGTTTGGCGATCGCAAGTTTGATCGGGATCGCCCTGAGCGATCTGATCGTGGTGATCGGGATTTCGGCGATCGTCCTGAACGTAAATTTGATCGTGGAGATCGCGATCGCAATTTTGGTGATCGTCCTGACCGCAAATTTGATCGTGATCGCAACTTTGGCGATCGTCCATCGATTCCTAACTTTGAAAGGCGATCGCTACCACCGATTTCGCGCAATCTTGATCCCGATGGCGAACTAGCGATTGTGCCACCTAGCCATGCCGAGGCAAATCCTGATATTGTCTATGGTCGTCATGCCGTAGAAGCAGTATTAAATAGCGATCGGAGCATTAACCGTATTTGGGTCACACCAAGACTACGTTACTCTGCGGACTTCTTGCCCCTCATTGATGAAGCCAAGTCAGGCGGAGCCGTAGTTGATGAAGTAGACAATACCCGTCTTGATCGCATCACTGAAAATGGTAGACATCAAGGGATCGCAGTTCAAGTTTCTGCCTATGAATATGCTGATCTAGATGACTTAATTGTGAAAGCAAAAGAGAAATCGGCTAACCCTGTGATTGTGATTGCTGATGGAATAACCGATCCCCATAATTTGGGAGCAATTATTCGTAGTGCAGCGGCTCTTGGAGCGCAGGCTCTTGTGATTCCTCAGCGTCGTGCGGCGGGGATCACAGCCACTGTCGCTAAGGTAGCTGCGGGCACATTGGAGATTCTTCCCGTTGCACGTGTAGTCAATCTCAATCGGGCCCTTGAGAAAATTAAAGAAGCTGGTTTTTGGGTATATGGAACTGTCGCAAGTTCAGGTGATGCAATTCACAAAGCCAAGTTTACTGGAGCGATCGCTCTAGTGATTGGTGCAGAAGGGGAAGGATTAAGCCTTTCCATTCAGAAAAATTGCGATTTTCTTGTATCTATTCCTTTAGATGGAAAAGTGGAAAGTTTAAATGCATCAGTAGCGACTGGAATGGCGCTATACGAGATTTTCAGACAACGTTGGGTCAATACGTTAAACCTGAACAATTTGTCTTGAAGTCATGTTTTAAGTTATATAAAGATATAGGAAGGAGTCTTTAAGCTTAAAAGATTTTTATTCCATCTGAACCATTCACTTTAGCTATGTAAACTCATGGGTGGTAACTTGTTTAAGAACATTTTTACATCAATTCTCGAAACGTTTGGTTTGGCAGTGTGGATCGAAATTGTCACCGATTCACCACGTTGTACCTATTACTTTGGTCCCTTCAGTAATGAATCCGAAGCTGAATTTGCCAAAAGTGGTTATATCGAAGATTTAGAGGCAGAAGGGGCTAAGGGTTTGGCTGTAACAGTTAAACGTTGCAAGCCAGAAAGTCTTACAGTTTATGATGAATCAATGGATTTTAAGTTCGACCGCTTTCCTGCATTTAGCGGTCAGACTCTGTAATCACTAAATTGATCAATGACTACAGGGGCTGATGCCCCTAGTTTTTTATGAGATAAATGCATAAAGAGGATCTTTACAAGATCCACATCTGTGCATATCAGCGATCGCTGGATGTCAGTTTAATTATTAGAAATTTTTTGAATAACAATTCAGCATCAAGTGAGAGGTTAAATCTTTAGGTTAGGCTCTTACGCAAGTGCTAAACATTTTTATTTTTTAGTGAGCATTATGTTATTTGGACTTGGCAAAAAACTAACACTTCCAACTGCGGCGGATGCTCTTCCCGGAAGACCTACAGCAATTCCTACAGCGTCACACCATTTTGTCAATGGTAATGCGCTGAAACCACCTTTTCCTGAAGCAATGGAAACTGCTGTATTTGGTTTAGGGTGTTTTTGGGGAGCAGAGCGTCGGTTCTGGCAACAAAAGGGGGTTTATGTAACTGCTGTAGGTTATGCCGCAGGCTTAACACCTAACCCCACCTACGAAGAGGTTTGCTCTGGCATGACTGGGCACAATGAAGTTGTCCTAGTTGTGTACGATCCCAAAGTAATCAGCTACTCCGACTTGCTGAAAGTCTTTTGGGAATCCCATAATCCCACTCAGGGGATGCGTCAGGGCAATGATCAAGGAACGCAATATCGTTCAGGTATTTATGTTTACAACGATGTCCAACGCAAGTTAGCAGAGGATTCGCGAGAAGTTTATCAGGATGCACTGAAGGCTTCGGGCATGAAGCAAGGTATTACCACCGAAATTCGCGATGCAGGTGAGTTTTATTATGCTGAAGGTTACCATCAGCAATATCTTGCTAAAAACCCCAATGGTTATTGTGGTCTAGGTGGCACAAATGTTTGCTACCCTGCTGCCACAGTCGCTTAAATTGCAAAAAGAGTTCGCATTGCGAACTCTTTTTGGTTTAACGTGAGTTCGGGATAATTTGAAACAGGCTTTTAGAGAGGGTTGGCGTAGCCAGCCCTCTCTAAAAGCCCAAAAGCAAAAACCTTGCCTAGCAAGGTTTTTGCTTTTGGGCTTTAAAAATTTGCCAGCTTAACTCGAACTGACGTTGGTTTAGTAAAAGCCTCGCATTGCGAGGCTTTTATATTGCATTGATGACCATTGCAGCGAGTTTTCTGGCTGCGCCTGCTTCTCCGCAAACTTGTTTTAAGCGATCGCGTACTTTCTCTAGCTCTTCAGGATGCTCCAAATAAACCAAAATCTGCTCCACGACTTGGGTAGGTGTAAGTTCTCCGAAAAACTCTGGCACGATCGCTTCACCAGCCCAGATATTCGGCCAAGCCAGTAGCTGACCTCTTTTCTGAATTTGGGAGATGAGAATGGAATTAATCAGCTTGGATAATACCTTTCCTAGCAATGGGGCAGAAGCTAGTAATCCCAATATCCCATCCCAGCCAATTTTTATATCAGTAAAATTTGTTGGCAACAGGACGATCATCGGTTGATGTAGAGAGGCAAGCTCAGCGGTATTTGCGCCAACGGTAGTAACGCATAGTTGACTGCTCTTGATGAGGGCATGGGCAGGGAATTCACGATGAATCTTGATAGTTGTTCCTTTTGCGGTTAATAAGTTGCCATCAGCCAAGTTTGCCGTCGATCCCTCACTATCTGCGGTCGGAAAACTGAACTGGGCATAGGTCGCTAAAATTTCGGGTGTCGTTGTAGGCGCAAGGGCGATCGCCAGTTCAATGTCAGGATACTTTTGATGCAAAATATCGGCGATCGCCACAACTAGAGGCACACCAATCCTGAGTTTATGCCCCTTTGATCCTGGCATAAAACAAATGCGCTTCTGTATGAGTGATTCTGATTGCGGCTGGGAATCTAGGCGATCCACCATTAAGTCCCCAATTATCTGTGCTTTGTGTCGGAATGGACTAGGAATTTTAGAGGCGATCGCCTCATTTCGTACTGCAAACAAATCCACCCAGCGATACCATCTTGCCTCCCACTCAGCATAGATCAGAGTTTTATATCCTAACCGTTTAGCGATTGTTAAAGCAAAAAACTGATCCCCTCCCAAAAATACAACAAGCCCCTGATTTGCCCATTGCCAATCAGGAGTTTTGCCCCACAGCAGAAAATCAAAAAACTGTTCCTGAGGCAAGACGCGATCAACATTGGGAAAACTTTTGGCGAGTTGCGCTTCTTGTCCACTAGCATTTTGGCAAGGGGCGAGGGCGATCGAGATCCGAGTTTTTGCTGCGTCATCGGGCGATCGCCAAGCACTTTCCAAGGCTTTTAGAAAAGGATATACCCATGTGGTCAGCTCCCCCGGACCATTGGACAGGATCAGGATATCCGTAGAAATATCTGTGACAGGAGGAGTGGATAGCATGAATAATTACCGATTTTTCTTCCCAATCATAAACCCAAAATATAGGTGGCGGCGCGAAGCGCCGCCACCTAATATTTAATGTGTGCGCTAAAGGATTTATCGAGTAAAGCATAATAAAGCCTGTTGAGGCTTAAAGTATTACAGAGAAATTTTTGAAAGCACGGCTTTGTCGTGCTTTCAAAAATTTCTCTGGGTTTCAAGTCAGCGCAAGGCGCTGTAGCTACTCCCAAAAATCAATATTGAGCATTGTGTCGATATCTCGCCCAAATTGCCATGTATCGGGGAATTGGTAATCAGGGTATTCAATCTTGAGCCGCTTTAAAGAAGTTTCAAAGCAATCATCAAACATTTTCAAAAAGTGACGCTTGAGGCTAGGGGACTGTCTGAGCAGTGATTTTAGTTCATCTCGTTGCTCGAATATTGTTAACAGCCAGCCGCGATAACATTCAGGCATATCGACATAGCATCGTTTCAGGATATGTTCGATTAATCTTTTGAGTCTGCTCTCAATCTCACGTTTGTTAATGCCTGACAAGCCCTCTAACTCCTCTATTAAATTTTCGACATCAAGATTGTGAAAGTCACCTGCTTTTAACTGTGTGATCACAGTCTCTAACCACAGATCAAGATCGCGCTCGTACAGGGTCAATGGGGGTGCAATTGCTTGAGTCATTTATTTTGCTCCTTTGCTATTGGCGCGATCGCGAAAACTCATTTTCTGTATTATCGCCAGAAATTGAAATGACGGGATCGAATTCACGATAAAATTATGCACTCATAATCGAGTTAAATTAAAAGCTAGTAACTGAGCTTTTTACCCAAATTTTTATAAACATCACGCATGTGGATTTAATTAGTTTATTTGATACACCAAAACCCGTAATAGGGGTCATTCATCTTTTACCATTGCCTACTTCGCCGCGTTGGGGGAGCAGCCTTAAAGAGGTCATTGATCGAGCCGAACAAGAAGCAACTGCCCTTGCCGCAGGCGGAGTTCAAGGAATTATCGTAGAGAATTTTTTTGATGCTCCCTTTACCAAAGATCGCGTTGATCCTGCGGTGGTTAGTGCCATGAGTCTGGTTGTGCATCGTGTCAAACAGATGGTGGGCATCCCCGTGGGCATTAATGTTTTGAGGAATGACGGTCATAGCGCGATGGCGATCGCCTCTTGTGTAGGCGCTCAGTTTATTCGTGTCAATGTCCTCATGGGCGTAATGGCAACTGATCAAGGCATTATTGAAGGCGATGCTTATCAACTGCTGCGTTATCGCCGCGAACTCGGTACAGATGTGAAAATCTTTGCTGATGTTTTGGTCAAGCACGCTCAACCCATTTCTGTGCCCCAAATTACTGCGGCGGTTCACGATACGATCCATCGCGGGCTTGCCGATGCCGTGATCCTATCGGGATGGGCAACAGGCAATCCACCCACAACTGAGGATCTTAAGGAAGCAAAACTTGCCTGTGGTGACACGCCTCTATTTGTTGGCTCTGGTGCAACATGGGATAATGTGCCGCAATTGATGCAATATGCCGATGGTGTAATTGTTTCCAGTTCTCTCAAGCGTAATGGTCAGATTCAACAAGCGATCGATCCGATTCGGGTCAGCCGTTTTGTTGATGCTGTCCGTTTAGATATTGCTAATCGCAAAAAAAATCTGGCTGAAGAGCAAATATTGCGATCGCCAACAGTGTCGATTGGGTAAAAGTAGATTAAATAAAATCTTATAATTTGGAAATCATGGTGCAATATGCGCTGTGATTTTCAACGGGGCTATTAGCAGGTAGGTACAAATTGTCTGGAACAAATACGCGAAAACGATCTGAGCCTTGGTTGCATCGATGGTCGCACCCTGCGATTATTTTGATCGCCATATTTGGCTTTTCGCTTACAACCTATTTAACCGTCACACACTTCTTTGGGCAAAAAGTTGCTCTTTGTGATGTTCAAGGCAGTGGTTGTGACCTCGTACTAAGTAGTGAATATGCCAAAATCTTTGGTATTCCCCTCACGATTTTTGGAGCTTTAGGCTATTTGACTCTGGGGATGCTAGCTGGAGCGCCAATGTTGTTAAAACGCGACGATCCTAAAGAGCAAGCCAAAATCAAGGAAGTTGCCAATTTCTTGATGTTTATGGTGTCGTCATCAACATTTGTGTTTAGTGGTTACTTAATGTATCTACTTGCTTCAGGTAAAGTTGACAGCATTAACGGACAACCACAGTTCTGCCTTTACTGTGTCACATCCGCGACAAACATGGCTTTAATTTGGTTACTGACAGTGTTTGGCAACTCTTGGAAAGATGTGGGGCAGTTATTCTTCACAGGTGCGATCGTGGCGATTATCACTTTGACAGGTACTCTTGGTGTATATGCTAGCCAGAGTAAACTTGCTGTGCAAAGTAATTCTTTTGCTGGAAGGCTTGTCCAGCACTTAAATGCCACCAATGCCAAGATGTATGGCGCATATTGGTGTCCACACTGTCAAGATCAGAAGGAAAGATTTGGGGAAGCAAAAAAATTAATTCCTTACATTGAATGCGATCCCAAAGGCGAAAAGCCCCAAACGCAACTATGTATATCCAAGGGTATTAAGGGTTATCCTACTTGGGAAATTAATGGCAAGATGTTTTCAGGCGATCGCTCTTTAGATGAGCTAGCCGATTTATCTGGCTATACAGGCGAGCGTAAATAAAATTATCAACTCATAAAAAAAGGGATGCATTGCATCCCTTTTTTTATTGCAAAGGAATAAATCCTAATTTCTGGACAATTTGCTGACCTTGAGGCGAAAGGGCAAACTCAATAAATTGCTTAACAACGGGGCTAGTTGTTTTCTTTGCTCCCAAAAATAGACTCCGACTGATCGGATACTTGCCCGATTTAATCGCGGCCATATCAGTGGCATTGATGCCATCAATTGCCACTATTCTGACAATTTCCTGCTTTTCTACTTGAGAGACAGTGGCATAACTAATACCATTATCTCCTAAATCTCGTAAAATTGCTGTCGTTTCATCCTGTTTCCAAGTAATGAAGTTCGGGCTATCAGGCGGAAAGTTTTGACCAAGTAGGACAATATCTTGAAAAGCTTCTCTAGTACCGCTTGTGGTTGCGCGATTAATTACTTTGATCGGTTGATTTGTACCACCAACTTGTGACCAATTAGTGATTTTACCCTGATAAATATCACGTACTTGATCCTTAGTTAAATTGCCTTTAAAGGGATTGTTAATGCCAACTACTACGGCGATCGCATCTTTAGCGATCGGTACTAATTGGACACCTGCTTGGGCTTCCGCGGCTTTGAGGGGGCGTGAGGTTGCAGCGATCGCGATCGAGCCACCTATAAGATTTTGTAAACCTTGGCTAGAGCCATTGGGTTTACCATCAGGCAATCCAAATGTGGTAGGGATATTCGGATTAATTTGGCTATAGGCAGTCCGCAGTTCTTTTATTAACGTCACCATCGTGGTACTGCCGTCAATTTCCAAAACATTGGAATTGGGCAAAGATGTATCAAAATTTAAGCTAGTTGGAGTTGGCGCACTGGTTTTAGTCGCTGTAGGAGATGTTGCTTCAGGTGTGGTGGTTGAAGTTGGAGATTGAGTTGGTTTGCTCTGTTGAGAGAATAACCAATAGCCACCACCCGCAATCCCTGCCGTGACCAGTAATGACAGAACTAAAACTGTAGTTTCTTTGCCCTGTGACATAAATTTTAAATACCTAGATATCTCGCATAACTTTAGCGTGAATTCAGATTAAAAGCCTCTACCAACCAACAACATATTTGTATAAGAGATAGGCGGCGTAAGATGCCGCCTATCTTTCTATGCTATTTAATAATCCAATTAAGCTTTGTCCCACAGCATAGGCGAGATTTACAGGAACAGCATTGCCAATCTGTTTATATTGACTGGTTAATGCCCCAACAAACTCCCATTCATCAGGAAAGGTTTGAATTCTTGCATATTCTCTAACAGTGAGAGGTCTTGTTTCGTCAGGATGACATCTTTCTGTTTGCTTTTGGGCTGGTGAACAGGTCAGGGTTAAACTAGGTTGATCCCAAGCTAATCTCCTTGCCATTCCTGTTTTACCACCTCCTAGAAAATAACTTTTTTGCATATATTCTTTTTGCAAATCATCGGGCAAGTCTCGCCAATAACCACCTTGAGGTACAAGATCTAATATTTCCTTTTTCCTTTTTGCATAGGTTTGACCTTGAGACTTTGGTACATCCGTTGGATACAATTCACCTGCTTTGAGTGCGTCTTTAAGCACCATAACTTTGTTGTGAGGTGTGGGCCATTTAAAATCAGCGATCTCGACTAAATCATTTCTAATACCGATTAGAAATAGACGTTCTCTTTTTTGTGGAACCCGATAAAATATAGCCTTCAAAACCTGTGGTTCTATCAGTGTATAACCAAGATCTTGAATGATTGATTTCATTACAGACAAGGTTCTACCGTTATCATGTTTTAGTAATCCACGGACATTTTCACCTAAGAATATTTTGGGCTGTAGTTCTTTAATAGCTCTAGCAAATTCAAAAAACAATGTTCCTCTTGTATCTTCAAATCCTAGTTTATTACCTGCATAGGAAAAGGCTTGACAAGGGAATCCACCTGCAAGCAAATCAACATTAGAAAATCCTGTAAAATCTACATTTTTAACATCGCCTTCGATGACATTCCAATTTGGTCGATTAGTGCGTAAAGTTTTGCAAGCATCTTTGTCAAATTCATTTAAGGCGATCGCATTAAATCCAGCACGCTCTAATCCAATTGCAAGTCCACCCGCACCTGCAAAAAGTTCTATTGAATTAAATATCTTGATAGGTTTAATATTATTTGTATTATTCTCTGGGCTTTGGGAAAATATATTTCTAATTTCTTCAAAGTGGAGTAAATCAGATATTTTATATTCTTTTTTGTTAGTAACTGAATTGAATATGGGTGTTATTTTTTGGTTTTTTTCCCATTTTAATAATGTTGATTTGGAAACAGATGTGATGTCGGCTAAAAGCTCTGCGGGAATAACTTGTGTGTCAAACATTAAAATTATCGAAACCTGCGTATTTTTTGAAAGAAAGTAAAAATAGACTTTTTAATAAATTATTGTCAATTGCTTTAAGTTCTTGAATTACAGAATTGGACTCTTTCTCAAAGTCACTGCTACTTACGATGTCGTCAATTACTAATGGTAGCTTTTCACATAGGTTTTTAAAAGATGTGCGATCACCTGTTACTAACTCATAAAACTTATCAATTGAAACCCGACGAATTCTTTGATTTGATACAGGATTTCCATCTAAACTTAATTGCCAAGTGGTATCTTGGCTTTTTGTTGCGATTACCTCAACTAACATACATATAGCTTTTTCATTAGACAATATAGTGTTTTGCATCCTCATGTATGTTTTTTGTGAAGATGAGGAGTTCATCGTATTGTGTTTATTCTTCATCTCCACATAATAACCAAGCTGCTCATTAACTATGTCATAGCCTGATATTGGTATATGCCAGCCATTACCCATATAGTGAAATATATTCTGATGAAAATATCCAATATGATTTGTATTTGATTTGTCTACCTGTCTAACAACTTCATATTCGATTACATCATCAATACTTGGGAGCATGTCACTTTTGCAAAAAGCGAGAGAAAGGAGGGAAAATAGAATAATTT